>Ga0172370_10001664_pt1 | contig 33432 bp, 34 predicted proteins | sample LakKiv5m_FD_114538 | JGI IMG/M metagenome (GOLD analysis project Ga0172370, IMG submission 114538) | Freshwater microbial communities from Kabuno Bay, South-Kivu, Congo - kab_022012_11.5m | ecosystem: Environmental > Aquatic > Freshwater > Lake | place: Democratic Republic of the Congo...
CGATCGGTGCGCTCGTCGTGAGCGAAGGCCACGTCGTTGGCCGTGGCGCCAACCGTCGCGAACGGGATCACAGCCCGACCTCTCATGCCGAGGTGCTGGCGATCGAAGAGGCCGCCCGGACTCTGGGGTCGTGGCGCCTCGTCGACTGCACGCTCTATGTGACGCTCGAGCCCTGCGTGATGTGCATGGGCGCGGCGATCAACGCGCGCGTGCCGCGTCTCGTCTTCGCGACCCGAGACGCGAAGGGAGGGGCGGCCGCATCGCTGTACGCGCTCGGCAACGATGCGCGCCTGAACCACCGCCTCGTCGTCACCGAAGGCGTCCTGGAGACCGAGGCGTCGAAGCTGCTCTCCGACTTTTTTGCGGCCTTGCGTGGCCGCGCCTCCGCGGTCTAGATCACGTTGCGCCCTGGGTGGCGCGCCAATGCCATGCGACGCTGCTTCCACTTCTCCCGTCCACCGCGCGTGCCCCGGTCATGAGCCCGGCGCGCTTCGTCGAAATTCCGAGCGGCCACGAGCGTGCCTTCGCCGCCGATCTCGCACGGCAGCGCTCGACGGAGGCGCTCGATCCGACGATCGAGGCCGGCGCTCGGGCCATCCTGGCGGATGTGGCGGCGCGAGGTGACGACGCGGTGTCGGAGCACGCGCTGCGGATCGACCGCAAGTCCGTTCAGCACCTCGGCCCGCAGGAGGCAAGAGCCGCGTTCGAGGCCATCGACGCACCGCTGCGCCGGTCGTTGCAGCTCGCGGCAGCCCGGATTCGCCAGTTCCACGGCGCCCAGGCGCGACGCGAGAAGCGCGTTCGGTTTCGCGTGACGCGGCCCGACGGCACGGTGTTGGAGCAGCGCATCCGTGCCCTCGATCGCGTCGGGCTCTATGTCCCAGGCGGCCGCGCGGCCTACCCGTCGACGGTGCTCATGAACGCGATCGCGGCCTCCGAGGCGGGTGTTCGGGAGGTCGTGCTGGTCTCCCCCGCCGCCGATGCGCCGGTCGTGCTGGCCGCCGCGCACATCGCCGGCGTCTGTCGGATCATCCGCGTGGGCGGCGCACAGGCCATCGGCGCGTTGGCCTACGGAACGCTCACGATCCCGCGCGTCGACAAGATCGTGGGCCCGGGCAACACCTGGGTTGCAGCGGCCAAGCGCCTCGTGCATGGGCTCGTGGACACCGACATGATCGCGGGCCCGTCGGAGATCCTCGTCATCTCGGATGGCACGGCGCCCGCCGAATGGATCGCCGCCGACCTTCTCAGCCAGGCGGAGCACGATCCGGACGCCACCGCGATCTGCCTCACGCCCGATCGGGCACACGCCGATGCCGTCATCGCGGCGCTGGAAACGGCGCTTCGCCGCTTGCCGCGGGAGGAGATCGCTCGCGCCTCGCTCCGCTCGCACGGGCTCGTCGCGGTGGTGCACGATCTCGACGCGGCCGTCACGATCTCCGAGCTCGTCGCGCCCGAACACGTCCAACTCGCGGTCGGCGACCCTCGCGCACTGTCGCGCAAGGTACACCGGGCGGGCTGCGTCTTCCTCGGCACGCGAACCTGCGAAGCGCTCGGCGACTACAGCGCGGGAACGAACCACGTCCTACCCACGGGAGGCAGCGCCCGTTTCGCGTCCCCGCTCGGTGTGCACGCGTTCCTCAAACGCACGAACTACGTCGAGATCGGTCCCGTCACGTTCAAGCAGATCGCCCCGGCGACCATCGCGCTCGCGGAGGCGGAAGGCCTCGACGGACATGCAGAGGCCGTTCGCGTCAGGCGCGCCCGCGTGGCAGAGGCGGGTGCCCGTGCCCCCAAGGCCGCGACGTGAACGCCTCGCCCATGATTGCCCTGCTGACCGACTTCGGGACCGGTGACCTCTACGTCGCGGAGATGAAGGCCGCTGCGCTCGCCGTATCGCGTGCGCTCCACGTCATCGACCTCACGCACGCAGTCCGCCCGCACGACGTGCGCATGGGTGCGTGGCAGTTGCGCGCCGCGTCCGCCTCGTTTCCCGAGGACACGCACTTCGTGGCGGTCGTGGATCCGGGCGTCGGTACGGCTCGCGCACCGATCGTCATGACCTCGGGGAACCAGGTCTTCATCGGGCCGGACAACGGCCTGCTGTGGCCCGCCGCTTCGCGTTGCGATTGGCTGGCACGTCGCATCGAGCGCGAACGGATCGCGGCGCTTGGCGGCCGGCGTCTGAGCCCGACCTTCCATGGCCGCGATCTCTTCGCGCCGGTCGCCGCGCTGCTCGCATCGGGACTGCTGTCGATCGCCGAAGTGGGCCCCGAACACGCGCCCGTGCGGATCGAGCTGCCGGACGCAGTGCTGGATCCCGGCCCGCCTGTGCGCATCGTGGGTGCCGTGCTCTTTCCCGATCGCTTCGGCAACGTGCTGACGAGCGTCCGCCTCGACGCTGCGATCGCCTCGCTCGGAAGGGCGCCGCGAAGCGTCCACGTCTTCCTGGCGGATGGCGCGTCCGAGCGCGCCTCATTCGTCGGAACCTACGCCGACGGCCCGGTCGGAGCGCTCGTTGCGCTCGAGGGATCGTCCGGCCACGTGGAGCTCGCCGTCTCGCGCGGCTCCGCATGGTCGCGCCACGCCGAGGAGGTCTGGTCCGGTGCCCGCATCGAGTTGGTGTGAACGAGACCATCGCGGGTCTCGCGCAGGAGAGGAACATGGTCAAGCACGCCATCGCCGTCATCCATGGCATCGGCGAGAGCAACCCCAACTTCGCCGAGGGCTTCATCGATCGCGTCCGGGAGCGGATTCGCATCGAGGGTCTACCGGACTCGGCCTTCGAGTTCACGCAGGTCTACTGGGGCGACGTGCTGCTCGACCGCGAGGACGAGCTCTTCAAGCGGCTGTGCGAGGAGCGCATGGACTACAAGCCGCTGCGTCATCTGATGGTACAGTTCCACGGCAACTCGCTCGTCTACGACTCCTGCAATCGCAGCGACCCGAGGTCGCCCTACCGTCGCATCCACGCGCGAATCGATCGCGCCCTCGGGATCCTGGCTGCCGAGGCCGGTGGCGACGCGCCGCTGACGATCATAGCGCACTCGCTCGGCACGGTCGTACTGTCGAACTACCTGTGGGATCTGCAGCACCCGAACCCGGCGAGCGAGGTTGCGCCGACAGCCTTGGAGCGCGGGCAGACGCTCGCGAACGTCTTCACGCTCGGATCACCGCTGCCGCTGTGGGCGCTGCGTCACGCGGATTTCGGCAAGCCGTTTCGCTTTCCGGTCGGTCGCTACGCACACGTCGGCGCGTGGGTGAATTTCTACGACGAGGACGACGTGTTGGGCTACCCGCTCAAGCACCTCAACCCCGAGTACGACGAGGCTGTGACCGCCGATCAACGCATCAACGTCGGAGGTCCCATCGCCGGCGCCACGCCGATGTCGCACCTCGGCTACTGGGAGTCCCGAAGCGTGGCCAACGAGATCGCGACCAAGCTGGTGGGCGATCACCACGTCATCTGCGGGTCGTCGCTGCTGTAGCTGGCGCACCACCCGGGACGCGTTGCGCCGGTGCGCCGCTCGCGCCATCGACGCTACAGCGAGCAGGCCGCCTTCTTGCAGCGCGTCGGAGCGAGGCAGGACTTGCCGCAGCCGCCGCACTTCGAGCGGTCGGACTTCGTGTCGGCGCACTTGCCACCGCACTGCGTGAAGCCGGCGCTGCACGAGAAGTCGCAGATGCCCGCGTTGCAGATGGGCTCGCCGTTTGCGGGTGACGTGCTCGTCTTCGAGCAGCCGCCGCAGTCGTTGGCGTCTGTCTGCATGTTCACGCACGAGCCGGTGTGCTGCGTCGTGCCGTCCGGACAACGCGTCACGCACGCGCCGTCGCAGGAGACCTTCGCCCCGGAGCACACCTCTGAGTCGCCTCCCGCGTCCGAAGCGAGCGCGTCGCCGGCCGCTCCCCCGTCGCCCGGCCCACCGGGCGGCGCGATGTCGGAGCCGCACGCGGGCGCGAGGCCGGCGAGCGGGAGCACGGCGATGCCACAGGCCACGGCCCCGCGACGGCCTCCGGAAGACGACAACGCCAACGGACGATCGGAACACATGAAGGCCTCGGGTCGCTCCGGACTCGCCGCACGGACGCAGCTGGCCCTCTCGGCGCACGGGATCGCGCGCACGTCCATCCTGCCAACGTCAGGGCGGGTCCCTGCTGTGGACGCAGAAGCGTTACGCAAAGGGCGTGCCAACACGCCCGCATCGCATCTGAAGGCCGCGCCCGCATCCTGCGCGCGACCTGTCCTGGCGCGGTGGCGAGGTCATTCGCGCCCGGCGTCTGGCCCCGACCGAGGGCTGTCACCCCGGGTCCGACGCACCCTGCGATACCCTGCTCGGCTTAGCGGACGGCTATGCAAAAGCCTGGCGAGCGCGATGGTCGCGCCGCTCAGCCCGGGTTCGATCGGGTCGCGATCCGGCTCACTTCAGCGTGGAGAGGATCAGCCCGCCGGCGAGCGCGGCCGCCGTGACGCTCACGCCCGCGCGCCAGCCGATGACGAGGCGAGCGACCGTCTTGACCCAGCCCAGGTTCTCGCGGAACCCCTCCAAGACGACCTGCGACCTCGACATCGCAGCCGACGCGCCGAGCGTCCCGATGGCTCCGAGACATGTCAGGACAGCCTTCATCGCCTGCGCGGCCGAAAGCGTCGCGAGCGATCCCCCGGAGGCGACCACGAGTCCGATCGCCGAGCCCACGACCAGCACGAGTCCAGGTACGGCCAATATGGACTGGAGGCGGACGAGCGTCGCGATCCCGAAGCGCAGCTCCGCGAGCTCACCTGCCCTCAACGGCAGCGGCACGACCATCTGCGACAATGTACCGGCCGCCCACACCCCCATCCCAAGCAGGTGCACGAAGCGCAGGATCACCGGCCAGTCCTCGCTCATCGCCGGCCTCTCGCGGGGCTCGGCGCGGTCCGATGACTCCGGCGCGGACCGGACGTGTCGATCGCCGGACCGCCCCACCGCGGCGGCAGCTCGCCGCCGTCCCTGAGGAAGAGCCCCCGCATGTCGGAGGGTACCTGCGCCTCGATTCGCACCTTCGCGCCCGTCTCGGGGTGCGGGAACACGAGCACCGCCGCGTGCAGCATGACGCGAGGGGCAAGGCGCCGCGCCATGGGTCCGCCGTAGAGGAAATCGCCAGCGATCGGGGCGCCGATCGACGCGAGCGCCGCGCGGATCTGGTGCTTGCGCCCGGTGTGGGGCTCGCAGCGCACGAGGCCGAGCCGCCGTCCGCGCGCCTCGAGCGAAACCTTCGTGATGGCCTGCTGGCCCCCCGCGCGCACGATCTCCATCCGCTCCGTGCCGCCCTCTCGTCTCGGCGCGAGGTGATGCTCCACCGTTAGCGTTCGCTCGACGGGCACCGGCGCGACCAGCGCGAGATAGGTCTTGTGTGCGCCGCCCACCGCGAAGGTCTCGCCGAGCACGCGCGCCGCCTCGCGCCCGCGCGCGACGAGCGTGACCCCGGTCGTATCGCGATCGAGCCGGTGAACCATGAACACATCGTCCGCCGAGCGCCCGGCTGCGGCCTCGCTGCGTCGCAGCAGGTCGAGCAGGTTCTGGCGCTGTCCGTCCACGGTCGCATGCGCGGGCAGCCCGGCCGGTTTGTTCACGGCGAAGAAGCAGCCCGCGTCGAGCAGCACATCGAGCATCGTCCCAGATTCCGCGCCCATGGTCCCACCGCCCCGACCGGGGGCCCCTCTTCTAGCGCGACGGCACCCGGTTGCCAACGCCGCTGCGGGCCGAGCCCGCGTTTGACATCGGGCAAGCTCGGCCGATAGCGTGGCGCCGCAATGAAGCGCCGATCCCAGACGCCGCAGGAGCCCACCGCGCCGGTCACAGATGACCTGCTGGATCCGCGCGCGATCTCCCGTGAGACGCTCGTCGCGCACTTCATGCCGAGCGTGCGGCAGATCGCGCGCAAGATCACCGCGCGCCTGCCGGGCGGCTGGGTGGAGTCCGACGACGTCCTGTCGGCCGGCCTGATCGGCCTGCTCGACGCGCGAAACAAGTTCGACCCCGCGCGCGGCCGCGACTTCCGGTCGTACGCCGAGATCCGGATCCGCGGCGCGATGCTCGACGAGCTGCGCCACGCCGACTGGATGAGCCGCCGCGACCGGCAGCGCAGCACGCGTGTCTCCCGCGCGTCGCGGGACTTCGAGCACGAGCACGAGCGCGCGCCGACCTCGGAGGAGCTCGCCGTCTCGCTCGGCCTCGACGTCACGCGGGGCCACTCGCTGCTCGCGCGGCTCGGCGCCCCCCGCCTCGTCAGCATCGACGATCCGCGGCACACCGAGGTCATGGGCCAGCCCAGCGCGCTCGACATCCCGGACGCCTCCGTCGTCGATCCGCTCGATCGGATCGAGTACGCGCGACAGCTCGCGCACCTGCGCATCTGGATCGAGCGCCTCAGCGAGCGCCAACGCGTCACGATCAAGCTGCACTATTTCTGCGGCCTGCCGCTCAAGGACATCGCCGCGCTCCTGCGCGTGACGGAATCCCGCGTGAGCCAGCTGCACACCGCCGCGGTCGCACGCCTGCGGGCGCTGACCGCCGGCGGCCTCGCCCGATCGGAGTGATTGACAGCCCCCCGGCGGCGGCTATGCTGCGCCCGCTTCTGACCTTCGGAGGAACCCATGCTGCGACGCTTGCTCACCCTGTCCCTTGTCTCGCTCTTCGTGCTAGGGCTCGCCGCGTGCGGCGCCGGTCTGCAAGGCGAGTGGCACGGCACCATCGACAAGGGTCCCGTCGAGAGCCAGGCCACGCGAATCCTGTTCCAGGACGACACGGGCGCGGGCCGCATCGAGATCCAGCTGCCCAATGGAGACGTGATCCAACGCCCGCTCTGCGCGCCGAACCACGTGGAGACGCGCCTGACGTTCGCGTACGACGCGGCCCCGGGCAAGGGCGGCGAATGCAGGGAGATGGTCGAACCCGTCGAATTCGAAGGCACGTTCAACGGCGAGAGCCTGATCACCGGGACGCAGAGCCGAGGCAAGGACAAGATCGGATTCCTGCGCGCCTTCCGGCAGAAGACGGACAAGTAGGCGCACCACCTGGCGCGCGCTACCCCGCGCTCGCCCACTTCCACGAACGAAGAGGATGCCAACCCGATGGCCGACATCACTATCCGACGCCCGCACGGCGTCCCGCTCGACGACGCCAAAGCGCGGCTGAAGCGCCTCGTCGAGGACTTCCAGCGCGACAAGCCCGACCTGGTCCAGGAGCTCAAGTGGCAGCCCGATGGCCTCGGCGCAGAGGCGGGGGGCAAGCATTTCACGGGTCGATTCAAGGTGGATGGCTCGTCGCTCTTCGTGGAGGTCGATCTGAAGACCTTCACCGCGCGCCTCGCGAAGTCGATCGTCGAGGATCGGCTCGGCAAGGCCGTCTCCCGCGAATTCCCGGCATAGGTCCGAGCCCGTGCGCGCCGCGCTATGCTCGGTAGTCGCGGCGTCATGGACGTTCGCGGCGATCGCTTACGCCAAGGCGCCTCCTTCGCCGCCCGCATCTCCGCTCGCGGCGGCGGTGAGCGCAGCGCAACGGTGCCACCTCGCACAGGACGCCGCATGCGTCGTGCGCCTGTCGGAGGCCGTGCGCGCCTCCTCCGGCGGGACGCTGCCGGCGTCGCCCGAAGCCGTGGAGCTCGAGCGCTTGGCCGCCTTTGCCTACGCCGCGCTGGACCGGAGCGACGACGCGCGATCGGCGTTCGTGCGGCTGCTGCGCATTCGACCGCAATTCAAGCTTTCGCCGAGGGCGACCGCGCCGCGCGTCTTCGAGGCATTCGCGCGGGCCTGGCTCGACGTGCGAGGCCAGGCGCTCGCGACAGAAGCCGACGTTCCGCTCGCGATCCGCCCGCCGACAACGTCGCTGCCCATTTCAGAGATCCCGCCCATGGTCCCTCCGCCGTCCCCCCACACGCGCCCCGACACGGGCCCGCTCGGCGCCCACTGGCGCGGTGACGTAGGTCTCGGCGCGGCCATCCCGGTGCTCGCGGACAAGGGCGATCGGCTGCCGTCCGCGCAGGTGGAATTCGCGCTGTTGCGCATGATCGACGCGCACTTCGGGGCGGGGTTCCGCATCACCGCCACGGACCAACGTGCGGGACCGCGCACGCCGGGCGCGAACTGGGTCGCGATCCAGGCGGCCGGCCGCGCGGAGGTCCCAATCGGCGATTTCTTCGGCCTCGGTGTCGATCTCGGGCTCGGCATCGTTCGCCTCGCCGCCGGCGACGAGAGCGAGATCTTCGGCGCCGCCGCACATGGCCGCGCGGCCCTGACGTGGCGACCGGCGCGGTCCCTCCTGCTGGGCATCGGCCCCGGACTGACCACGCTCCTGGGCACCGATCCCCGCCCATCGGCGCTCACCCTCTGCATCTCGGTCGCCACCGTCTTGTAGCGGATTCCGAGACAAGCGCTAGTCGCCACGCTGTACTCGTTGCCACGCGATGTGGTCCGGTGTAGCGTCGGCGCTGTCACCAAGGCTTGGCCCAGCCTCACTCTGGGCTCTTGTGGCTGTGGCAGCCACGCTGGTCAGGTTTCATGATTAGTCATTCTTCTCGCCATACCCCCCGCAGAACGTGGAAGACAGCCGTGCGGCCTGATCGACCTGGTGCGACGCTCCGGCGCCGTCTCGCCGATCGGCTGCGGGCACTGCGCCTCTCGCGTGCGATGACGCAGGATCAGGTCTCGCTCGAAGCGGGCGTGTCGGTGAACTTCTACGGCAAGCTCGAACGGGGCCGCGTCGCGCCTTCCTTCGGGACCCTGGAGAGACTGTCGCAGGCGCTCCACACGGACGTCTCGGCGCTCTTCCTCCCCGTCGACGAGGCCTCCCACCGCGAGGAGCTGGCCGCGCTGCTCATGGTAGCACAGGACGACACGCTGTGCGCGGATCTGCTGGAGATCGCCAACGTGATCACTCGCCGGTCGTTGCGCCCGGCGGAGACCGCCGCGGCGTCTCAGACAGCCAGCGGCCAGTCGAGCGCGCCCTCGTAGACGAAGCGCGCCGGTCCCTCCATCCAGACGGAGCCGAGCCCCGCGGCGACCGTGATCGTGAGGTCACCGCCCGGCAGCCGCACGCACACGGGTGCACCCGCGTCGACTTCACCGGCTCGCACGCACACCGCGGTCGCCGCACAGGCGCCTGTGCCGCACGCCTGCGTGAAGCCGCAGCCGCGCTCGAAGACGTCGACGACGAGCTCGCGCCGCGACACGACGCGCGCAAACTCCACGTTTGCCTGTGCGGGGAAGCGCGGATCGCTCGAGATCGCGGGCCCGAGCCGGCGTCGCGATGCTTCGTCGAAGGCCCCGATCAGGACGGCGTGCGGGTTGCCCATGTTGACCGCGCTGAGCGTGAGCGATTCGCCGTCGATCTGGAAGGGCGCTTCGAAGAGCTCTCCGTCCGCGACCACCGGGACGCGCGCCGCATCGAAGCTCGGCCGGCCCATCTCGACGGCCACGCGGTCCACTCGGCCGTCGGCGCCGCGCGTCGCGCTGCAGCGCTTTGGCCCGCCCCCTGTGCGCACGACGAGCGCGTCCTTCGCGCCGTGCCGCTCGACCACCCACTTCACGAAGACACGCAGCCCGTTGCCGCACATCTCCGCTACCGAACCATCGGCGTTGACCACGATCATCTCGGGATCGTCGGGCGTGCCCGAGCAAACCAGCACGCCGTCGGCGCCGACGCCGCGGAACCGATCGCAGATCGCACGCCCGACCGCGCCGCGTGGATTCACGTCGCCGAGCGCCGCCGCGTCCACGACGACGAAGTCGTTGCCGAGCCCATGTCCCTTGACGAACGGGATGCGCACGTGACCCTCCGCGCCGCCGCTGCCTTGCGACGCGGCCGCAGCTTAGCCGCCGCGGCCACGGGACGCCACGCGGAATTGACCCGGCCCCCGCCCTGCGCTACAGGGAACGCATGACACGACGACACCTCCTGCTCGCCACCTGCCTCGCGTCACTGCCCACCTCGTTCGTCGCGCTCGCCGTGCACGCGCAGGACGGTCCGCCCGCGCCCAATCGCACATACGTCCTCACGCGCGACGGCAAGACCCTCGGCAAGGAGGTCGTGCGTTCGGTCAAGGGCGAGAACGGCACCCTCGTCTCCGCCGAGATCTCGGTCACGGACACGGTCGGCAAGTTCAAGGGGCGCCACTTCGTGATCACGACCCACACGGACCTCAAGGGAGGCATGGACCTGCAGAAGTACGATCGAATCACCAAGATCGGTCGCGATCGCACGGACACGCGCGTGTTCAAGTACGGCGCGAAGTGGCGCGTGGCGATCGTACGGGACGGCAAGGCCAAGCCCCAGGACATCGAGCCCGAGACGTTCGCGCTCCTCGACGGCATGGTCTTCCACCTGTGGCACCTGCTCGTGCAGCGCACGCCGGAGGGCGGCGAAGTGACCTACTTCCTCGCGTCGAAGGCGAGGGCCGGCAAGGTCACGGTCACCCACCACGGCGAGCAGGACATCGCCGGCACGAAGCTCAAGGGCAAGAAGGCCACCGTCCAGGGCGACGGGATGGACGTGCACGTCTACACGGACGCCGAGGGCAAGCTGCTGCGCGTCGAGGCCGACGGCATCGCCGCCACGTTCCAGCCCGCGAAGCCCAAGGGGCCCGCCGAGCCCGCGACGCCGCGCGCGCGCTGAGCCGCCTTTCCGGAGCGTCGCCATGCACCGCCACCTCTTCGTGATGGATCCCATCGGGTCCGTCGACATCGACAAGGACTCCACCTTCGTCCTCATGCTCGCGGCGCAGGAGCGCGGTGACGAGGTGTGGGCGTGCGGCGCACAGGACGTCTCGGCCCGCGACGGCTACGCCTGGGCACGTTGCCGCCCCACGGTCGTGCAGCGCGTCCACGGAGATCACGCGCGGGTAGGCGACGAGGAGCGGCACGCGCTCGGCCACTTCGACGTGGTCTGGATGCGCAAGGATCCGCCCTTCGACATGACCTACATCGCCGCGACCTACGCGCTCGAGCTCGCACCGGCGCGCACGCGCGTCGTCAACCGTCCCGACTCGCTGCGCGCGTGGAACGAGAAGACTTCGATCCTCAAGTTCCCGGATCTCGCGCCGCCCTCGCTGCTGACGCGACGTGCCGACGAGATTCGCGAATTCCAGCGTGACGTCGGCGGCGCGATCGTCATCAAGCCGCTCGGATTCTCGGGTGGAAACGGTGTGTTCGCGCTGCACCCGGGCGATCTGAACACGCGCGTGCTACTCGAAATGGCCACCGATCACGGCCGCAACCACGTGCTGGCGCAGGCCTACCTTCCCGAGGTGCGCCGGGGTGACAAACGTGTCATCCTCGTCGACGGTGACGTGGGCGGCGCGATCCTGCGCATCCCGCCGGAGGATGATCTGCGAGGCAACATTCACATCGGCGCAACGGTCCAGGCCTCGACGCTCACGCCCCGCGAGCAGCGCGCGTGCGAGCGCCTCGGTCCTGCGTTGCGCGAGGCGGGACACCTCTTCGTCGGCATCGACCTCATCGGCGAGCGGCTCACCGAGATCAACGTGACGAGCCCCACGGGTCTACAAGAAATCGCAGATCTAATCGGGGATCACCTCGAGCATCGGCTCGTCGAGGCCGCGATCGCGCGCCCGACAGGCCCCTGACAGGTGTGCCATGGCTCCATTCGTCGTCACAACCAAGCGGAATGTCGGCTGCCTCCTCCTGGCGGCGGTCGTCGCGTTCGCCTTGCTGGGCTGCGAGCCCGGCGCCGGCCCGCAGCAGGCCAAGACCCAGGGGGCCGTGACGGCGCCGCCGCTCGCCGCACCCGCCGCCAGCGCCTCCGTACCCGGCCCGAGCGGCCCGAGCGGATCGTCGCCAGCCGTCACCGGGGCCACCTCCACCGAAGCCGCCTATAAGAAGCCCGAGCTCCTTGAGTTCGACCGCGAGACAGCGGAGCGGCACATCAAGCTCAAGTCCTCCGCGGCGGCGCTGGACCTCGTGGACGTCGACGCCGCCTACGATCTTGCCCAGTCCTGCCTCATCGAGATGGGCCTGACCACGTTCGCCACGCTGCCGGAGACCGTCGCGCCGGCGGATCTCTTCGTCCAGGTCAAGCAGGACGGCACCGATGCGGCCTCGGGCGCGCCCTACTTCACCTGCGACGGCGCGAACAACAGCGGCAAGTGCGCGGGACTCTTTGAGGTTTGGAGCTGCGCTCCCATCAAGGACCACGTCTTCTACGTTACGGTCACGCCGACCGCGAACACGCTGCGTCACGAGTTCATCCACTACCACCTGCAGCTAGGCACGGGCGACGACGACCACAGCCACAAGACCAAGTACTGGTCCTGCCAGTAGCCAGGACGCCGGCACCGGCGCGCGTTGTTTGCGACCCCGTGCCACGGATGTCATGATGGCAGGCGTTCGAGGACGCGGCCCCTCCGCGGTCGCACGTGAAAACGTTTGATTGTCGGGCAGTTACCACCACGCACTGGAACTGGCACGCCTTTCGCTAGGTACAGCCGATGGCCCGTCCGCGCATTGGTCGCGACCTGGGCCCTCTGCATTGGAGCCTGCGTGATTCCCGCCCCCGTCTTGGACCCCGACAGCAAAGGCCAGGCCCCGATGCTCAGCATCGACAGCGCGCTGCTCGATCCCCCTCGCGTCGGCAAGCAGACCCTGTGCAAGGACGCGGTTGCCGGAATCAATTTCAAGGCCAGCGCGGCGATCGTCGCTATCGGGATCGGTCTGCCGGACCTGAAATACTACTGGTACGATAATTATAATAAAGATCAACCAAGCGCGAACTTGCTGCTCTGTGGCTCGGTCCCGAGCTGCAACGTCGCATCCAACAAGATCCTCGATCATCAGGCGAGCCAACACGAGATCCTGCTGGTCGTGTCCAATCAGCCGCTGCTCGACCCGGCCAAGGACGCCGAAGACTTCGCGCAGGGTGCACATTGGGACTCGGTGACTTGGATACTCGAGGAGAAGCCGTGCCCGGCGGCCAGCCCCGATGCGGGAGGTGGCATATGATTGTTCGCCTCATCCTGGGAGCGCTCGCTGCTACGCTAGCCGCCGCTTGCGCACAGGCGCAGGACCCGACGCCGACGCTCGCCATGTGCGGCTCGGACAACGACTGCGGGAGCACCGTATTGCGCTGCATCGCGCCTGGCTGGTGCGTCGCCAAGGACGCCCCGGAGACGAAGGTCGCCGTGGTGCTGAGCGCGCCATCCGGCAGCGCGCTCGCGCAGACCACGTACGAGCAGAAGGTCGGCGACGGCCACTTCGACGCGCTGCCGATGACGCTCGTGAAGCCCGCGGAGGTCAGCGTCCTGGTGCAGGTCAAGGGCCTTGGGGTGGCAGTGACCGGGACGATCGTCGCGACCGCGGACTCGGACGTGCCGGGCGTGCCGCTCTATGCGGCGGCGTCTGCCATGCAAGTGACGCAGCCCCTCGCGACGCCAACAAAGGAGCAGGAGTCCTGGAACGGGCGGCTCTACCTTCAGAAGGGAAGGACCTATCAGCTCGCTTTCTTCCCGGATGCGGCTTCAATCGCCCCGTCGTTCGAATCCCTGACGGTCACCGGGGACATGGCCTACAAGATTGAGTTCCCGATCCAGGACAAGCAGTGGAAGGCGACGGGAACGCTCATCACGGGCGGCAAGCCGGCCGTTGGAGCGCGCGTCTGGCTGCAAGCAAAGAACGCCCCCTTCGTCTCGACAGCGGCCACGACCGGCGCGGACGGCAGCTTTGCGCTCTGGCTCTCCGACAAGGTCAAGAGCAAGCACACCTTCCGGCTCGAGGTCGAGCCGGGCACTCCCGACGCGTGGGTGCCGCAGACGGGCGTGGACCTGCCCGACGCGGTCACGGCCGTCACGCAGCTCGGCATGGTCGCCGTGCCCGCTCTGCCGCCGAAGAAGTTGGTCACGATCGCCGTTCAGGACGCCTCGGGCGCTCCGGTGCCGAGCGCGTTCGTGCAGGTGCGTGCGAAGGGCCTCGCGGGCGGTGCGAAGTGGCAGACTCAGGCCAACACGGGCCCGGCGGGATCCGTGACTCTGGCGCTGCCCGCCCTGGAGGTCGCCCTGGTCGCCCTGCCACCGCAGACCTCGAAGGCCGCCCGCACGAAGCTCAACGCGAAGCTCGGCGCGCAGGACGCGCCCGACACCATCACCGTGACCTGCGGCGTCAAGCAGGCGCTGAACGGGCACGTGCTCGATTGGAACGGCAAGCCGGTCGCCGGCGCGTCGGTCCTGCTACAGCACACGGCGTCGGCCAACAGCGTCGTGCCGCCGGACGAGCTCGCGATCGAGCCCTCCGCGATGGTCACGGCCGCCGACGGATCGTTTGCGACCTGGCTCGATCCGGGCCAGTACCGGGCCGTCGTGGATCCGCCGGCGGGCTCCGGATTCCCGCGCTTCGTCATGGTCCTGCCCGCCGGTCCGGAGGTCACGATCGCCCTGCCCGTTCCCGTCCTCTGCAGCGGAGCTGTCGTCGATCAGAGCGGCGACAAGGTCCAGAAGGTCGCCGGCATCACGGTCGACATCTACGCGATCACCGCGGCGAAGCGCTCGGCCGGCCTCGCGGGCGACGAGGCCGACGACAAGGGCCAGGAGACGATCACCCGCCTGCTCGCGACCACGAAGACCGACGCCGAGGGCCGCTACAAGGTCGTCATCGCGCCGCCCTGAGCGCACGCTTGACTCGCGTGACGTCCTCTCCATAGTGCGCATCCCTGAGGCCCGTGGTGCGGCTCTCCCACCACCCAAGAAGGACGAACACATGCGCAAGGTCATCATCATCGGCAGCGGCCCCGCGGGCCTTACGGCGGCCATCTACACGGCGCGCGCCAACCTCGAACCGCTCGTCATCGAAGGCATACAGCCCGGCGGCCAGCTCACGATCACCAACGACGTCGAGAACTACCCGGGCTTCCCCGAGGGCATCGCGGGCCCCGAGCTCATGGAGCAATTCCGTGCACAATCCAAGCGCTTCGGCGCCGAGCACGTCTTCTCGCTCGTAGACGCGGTGGACTTCTCGTCACGCCCGCTGCGCGTGCAATACGAAGGCAAGTGGGAGCAGGCCGAGGCCGTGATCGTGGCCACCGGTGCGACCGCGCGCTGGCTCGGCATCGAGGCGGAGAAGCCCCTGATGGGCCGCGGCGTGAGCGCCTGCGCGACCTGCGACGGCTTCTTCTTCCGCGGCAAGGAGCTCGTCGTCGTCGGAGGCGGTGACACCGCGATGGAGGAGGCCACGTTCCTCACGCGCTTCGCGACGAAGGTCACGATCGTGCATCGCCGCAACGAATTCCGCGCGTCGAAGATCATGCGCGAGCGGGCGCTGTCGAACCCGAAGGTGCAGGTCGTGTGGGACTCGGTCATCGACGACATCCACAGCGAGGACGGGCAGACCGTGACCGCCGTGACGCTGCGCAACGTCAAGTCGGGCGAGCGGACGAGCTTCCCCACGGGCGGCGTCTTCGTCGCGATCGGCCACGTGCCGAACACGCAGATCTTCGAAGGGCAGCTCGCGCTCGAAGACAACGGCTACGTCAAGCTCTTCGGCACCACGAAGACCAGCGTCGAGGGCGTGTTTGCGGCCGGCGACGTGGCCGATCACGTGTACCGCCAGGCCATCACCGCCGCAGGATCGGGCTGCGCGGCCGCCATCGACGCTGAGCGCTACATCGAGGCGCTCGGGCACTGATCCCCGACGCGAGTTCCCTTCTATTCTCTACGCTTCGGCTTCGCGGCCTCAGGCACGCGCGTGCGCCAGTCGTCGGGCAGCGCCAGCGCTTCACGCGCGCCGGGCAGCAGCGCCCAGAAGTCTTGGGGCGGCGCGACGGTGTGCTCGACGAGCGCGCCCGTGTGCGGATGACGCAGGCGCAACACCGCGCCGTGCAACGCGAAGCGCGTGGGCGGCGCCTCGCCCGGCCAGGGATCGCCGTAGAGCGTGTCGCCCACGATGGGCCCCAACGCGTGCGCGAGGTGCGCGCGGATCTGGTGCGTGCGACCCGTCTCCAGCACGGCGAGGCAGAGGGCCGCGCGCAGGGTGTCGGAGAAGCCCAGGATCTCGATGTGCGTCGACGCGGGCGCCCCAGTCGAGATGACGCGTGTGCGCCCGGGCCCGTCGGGTCCGAGCGGCACATCGACGCGGCAGGAGGCAGGCGAGCGCGCTGCGCGAAAGATCGCGACGTAGCGACGGCCCACGCGGTGTTTCCGGAACGCCGCAGCGAGCTTGGCCGTCACGTCGGGGTTCTTGCCGAAGAGCACGAGACCCGACGCACCGCGATCGAGCCGATGCACCTCGCCGAGGTACGGCCGCGCGGATCCGACCGTCACATGTGTGAGATAGCGCCGCGCACGCAGCGAGAGCGCGTCGCCTCCGCCCGGCGGGGGCTGCGTCGGAAGGCCCGCGGGCTTATCGCACACGAGCAGATCCGCGTCCTCCCAGACCACCTGCAGGGCCGCCGCCGCGTCCGCCGCCTCGTGCGGCGCGTACATGACGACGCGCTGCCCCGCACGCGTGCCCGTCGAGAGGATGCGTTCGCGCGTGCCGTCCACGAAGACGGCGCCCGCCCCTATGGCGCGCCGCGCGGCCCCGCGGCTCACGCCGGTCACGGACGCGATGAAGATGTCGAGGCGCTCGCCGACCCGGTCGTGCGGGACGGTGACGTCGCAGAGCGGGGATTCGCTGCTCACGTGGATTCTCCGCGTCGCCGTGCCGACGCTTGACAGGCGGCGCGTGAACATCTAACCGCAAAAGGACTCCGGGAGTCGATACGATGAACGGCGGACCCAACGATCAGGGACAGAGACCCACCGGCGCCGGTCGGGCACACGGCCCCCGTAACTTCGGTCACGGGAGGGCCGCGCGCACCGGAGGCCCACCGGGCGACGTCGTCGAGCGGGCCCGGGCCTACGCGGCGAGTCGCTCCGCCGTCGAATCGGCACCCCAGGGCCCAAGCACGCCGGTGGTCCCCGCGTCGAACGCCTGGAACGACAGCGCCAACCGCCTCGTCCCCGCCGCCGGCCAGCGCCACTTCCAGGGCGGCCGCCCCGATCGACGCTCACCCGCCGAGAAGACCGCCGCGAACGAGCGCGGACGCCTCGAGAAGGTCCGGCGCGGCCGCAAGATACTGGGCATCACGCTCCTCGCGCTCGGCGTACTCTGGCTCACGAGCACCGTCCTGGGCCGCAGCATCGGCGACGGGTCGCGCATCGGCGTCCCCATCGCCGGGGGCTTCGAAGACGGCGGCGACGCGGCGGCCGTAGCGCTCGGCCTCGTGGCGGCGATCTTCCTGCTGGTCGGCGCCTTCAACGGCCTCGGCTGGACGAAGCTGCACGGCTTCCTGCGCTTCATCATTCTTTTGCCAACTTGCACGGCGATCGGCGTCCTGCTCACGATACCCGCGGTCGAGCGCCTCGCGGCGGCGATCGACTATCGGCACGTCGCGACCCGCGTCGACGGCGCGCTGGTCGAGTACATGGACCCCAGCGCGAGCAAGGTCCGCCTCGTCTCGCCCTACTGGCGCGGCCGACAGCTCTCCGTACAACTGCCTGCCGAGCAAATGGGCTCGGTCGCCGTTGGCCAGTTCGCGCTCGTCACGTCGGAGCAGACGGAGGACTTTCGCATGCGCGCGTTGAAGGTCGCCCTGAAGACCCCGACCGGCGAAGTCGTCATCGAGCCGTGACGCGGCCGCCCCTTCGCGCAACGGCTCCGCTCGCACCCGCCGATCACGTCGCGCTCGCGCAGGAGCTCATGCTCCGCTGGCGCAAATGGGACGCCTGGGTGGAGGGGCGCAACACGATCGCGAAGGTCGCGGTCGTCCTGTCGCGCGACGCACACGCCGAGGTGGCGAGCGTGTCTCGCCGGCTGTGGCGCCTCTTCGACGAGGCCCGCGCGCGCTACCATCGCGATCCGGGTCTGCGCGACGCGGTCGACCTGCCGGCGCCTCTCCGGGGTGCAGCGGCGACCTCTCGACATCGTGACGATCGCTCGCCTCGCTTCGCCCGCCTCGACCTCTTTCTGACCGACCACGGCTGGGTCACGAGCGAGATCAACGCCGACGTGCCCGGAGGCCACAACGAAGCGATGGGCCTCGGCGCGCTGTTCGCCACGCGCACGCCCGGCGCGCGCAATCCGACGGCGTCGTTGCTCGACGCGTGCGCACGAGCGCTGCTGTCACGCACCCGCTCGCAGAGCCCGGCCGTCGGCCTCGTGTTTGCCACGGGCTATGCGGAGGACTTGCAGGTCGCGTCGCTCGTCTCGGACGCGTTCTCGGCCGCCGGCGCGCGCGTGGTGCTCGGCAACCCCGACAACCTCCGCTTCGCGGACGGGCGCTGCGAGCTCTTCGGACAGCCGCTCGACGCCGTGTGGCGCTACTACCCCGGCGACTGGCTCGCGGAGCTGCGCCACCGCAAAACCCTCGTGCCCGCCCTCGCGCGGGCCGAGCTGCTCCACACCAACCCGTGGGACGCGCTCGCCATGCAATCGAAGAACCTCTTCGCCGCCTTGCACGACGCGCGTCACGGCTGGTCGAGCGAGGCCCGCGCGCTCATCGACGCGCACGTGCCCGAGACGCGCCGCCTCGATACGACGAGCGCCGAGCACGCCCTCAGGGATCGCGAACATTTCGTCATCAAAGAAGATTTCGGCCGCGTCGGGGCGGAAGTCTACATGGGAGCGGAGTGGGACGCGCAGGATTGGGGACGCCTCGTCGCCGCGTGTCTCCGCAGCAGGCGCAGGCACACCGTGCAGCGTCGATTCGAGCCACGAGGCATCGCGATCGACGGTGTGCCGCATCGCCTCTGCCTCGGCGTCTACCTGCTCGACGGCGAGCCCGTGGGCTACTATGGGCGCCTTGCCGCCGGCTTGCGGGTGGCCTACGATGCGCTCAATTGTGCCGTGCTCGTGGACTCGGACGGCGGTAGCGCATGAAGCGAACGTCGAAGCAAGATGAGAAACCGCAGGTCATGCACCGCCGCGTCAAGGGAACGGCGGGTGTCACGACGGCGCTGATGGCCTCGTCGTCGCTCGCCTTCAACGGCTGCGAGGAGCGCCCGGTCTTCGAGCCCGTCGTCCCCTCCGCGCTGCACCTTCCCTGCCCCGTGGCCGCGCCCTTCGGCGGCGGCGACGCGCGCGCGCTGGCGAACGCTTCGGCGCTCAACGGCGTGTGGTCGCCCGGCACGGGCAGCGCGTGGCTCCCCTACCACAAGGCCACGCTGCTCTCGACGATTACCTGGCTCGGTGACGATGTGCAGCCCTGCGACACCGATCGCATGGCCGAGTGGACGATCGCGGAGGCCTTCTTCAAGGGCGATCCGCCCGGGCCCGACACGGCGATCTTCATCGATCTCGCCGGACCGGAGTCGGTCACATGGGCCGCGGCGGCTGCACAGATCCTGGGCGGGCAGCCCGTCATCGGCTTCAACAACTGGCCCCATCAACGCGGTGTCGTGCCGGTGCAGGACGCTCTCAGCGCGCTGCTCTACTTCGGTCCCGAGGTGCAGCGCCTGCGCGCGTCGGGTCGCATCAAGGACGACGCGCCGCCGGTCTTCGTGCTCGATGCGCAGCGTCTCGGCGTCTACAACGGCGCGGAGCCAGGCCCCGTGAGCGACGATGACTTCGACAACCGCTACTTCCACGTCGCCGCCGACTTCCCGAAGGCCGACGATCTCAAGCAGAAGGGCATCGCGCACGCCCTGTACCTTTGCCCGCGCGACGATCCCGACGAGGCCGACGATCTCAACGACTACTTCGCGGATCTCACGGACGCCGGCGTGGAGGTCCACGTCCTGCCCGTGGGCCGGCCCGTCCGCCGCAACCACACCCTCAGCGAGCATACCCAACTCGCGAGCAGCGTCCGCACGGGCGTACACAGCCACCGCGCTCGTTGGATGATGATGCGCTCGATCATCCGCCGTCGCCCGACGGTCTTCGCCGGCACCGTCCGCAGCAGCGGCCCCGCGGGCTTCATGCGTACCTCGGGCGGCGGCTTCGGCGGCTCGCGAGGCATCAGTTCGGGCGGCAGCTTCAGCTGACCCGGGCCCACATCACGGAACTCACACACCACGCAACGGGAGCAACCATGGACCAGCCGTTCAACAAGGACCGAGCCTTCAACGTGCTACGCGCCAAGATCGAGTGGATGGGCAAGCTCTACGAGGCCTCCGAGAACGCCCCGGAATACGAATGGACGCGCGTGGAGGTGCGGCATCGCTGCGGCGGCAACATCTGGGTCTTCGTGGAGATGACGGGCGTTGGCTACTATTGTGATCGCTGCGAGGACGCAGAAGTGCTTTAGGACGATGTTGAAGGACGCGGGCACCCGGCGCACGGAGGTGCACGCCCGCTGGTGGAAGACGCAGGCGCGTCGTTCAGGGACGCGTGGCGGGAGCGCGAGCGGGCGAGGCCGGGGCCGTCGAGTTCGGCGCGCCGGTGCTGCCTGAAGGGGGCACGACCGGTGTAGCGGGCGGCGGGACCTTCTTTGCGGTCTTCTTCTTCAGCTTGCCCTTGATCGAGGCGGCCCAGGTCTTTCGCACCTGTTCGTCCTTCTTCTTGACGGGCTTGACCGCGATCTTGACCTTCAGCTTCTTGCGAGGCTGCGGACTCGCCGGCCTGGGCTGCGGTGGCGGCGTGGGCGGAGGCGGTGGCGGGGGTGGAGGAGGCTGCGGAGGTGTGGCCTGGCTCGTATCGGGCGAGGCCTCCGCGGCATCAAGGGCCCACGACACGCCCAGCACCAACGCCAGGGCGATGACGAACACGCGGCGCATCAACCCTCGTCAGGGACGCCGGCGGCGCCAGCGGGGAGGACGCCGGCCTTCGGGTCGGAGCGGACATCGAACGTGATGTTGCGGACGGTCAGGATGTCGTCCTCGTCGTCGGTGATGAGGGCGTTGAGCTCGAAGCGGCCGGCCGCGACGCCACGTACGACGATCGGGATGCGGTGCACGCCCTTCTTGAGCGTGTCGTTCCAGACGAGCTCGTGACGGCTCACGATCTCCGGATCGTCCGACGCGAACACGAGGCCGCTGTCGATGGCGACACGGAACTCGGCCTCGTCCAGATCGCGCGGCACGTCGACCTCGAGCTCGACCAGCACGTCGCGATTGAGCGCGACGGTCGCCTCGAAGACCTCGCGCCCCTCGGCTACGGAGTCGGCGTTGGCGTTGGCGTTGCCGTTCTGGGGCTCGCGCGAGACGGCGACGGGGCCGGCGGTGGGACCGGGCGCTTCGCGACGGAAGGAGACCTCGAAGTGCGAGAGCACGAGCAGGCAGACGGCCACGGACGCAGCCGACGCCAGCGCGCCCCGCCACAGCGAGGCGTTGGCGGTGAGGAGCTCGCGCAGCCAACCGGCGATGCTGGGACGCGGTCGCGCCCCGGCGCCTGCCATGTCGGCCGCCGCGGCCTCCAACTTCACACGCAACGATGTCATGAGTTCGGCGGGCGGCGCCTCGTCCCGCAGCGAGGACAGCGCCTCCGTGATCGCCTTGACCGCGGCCAGTTCCCGCGCGCAGGACGTGCAGTCCCGCACGTGCGCGTCGAAGTCGGCCGCGAGCGGCTCGGTCACCCGGCCGGCCAGCCGATCTTCGATGCAGGATTGGCAGACGTCACAGCGCATCACACAGCCCAGGGCAGTCCCGATGGACCTGCCTACCTTGCCATACGTTCGGCAGCCGCTTTCGGTTCCGTCGCATCGAGCAAAAGCGCGCGGAGACGCTCGTGCCCCCGATGGAGCCTCGACTTGACCGTACCGACGGGAACACCTTCCATTTCTGCGATATCCTCAAGAGCCATTGACTCGACGTCGTGTGCCACCACGACCACGCGCTGCTCCGCCGGGAGCCGCGTCAAGATGCTTTGCAAGCTACGCGCCAACTCGCCCCGCTCGACGCTCGAGAGCGGGTCGTCGCCCTCGGAGGCCATGCCGGCAAAGAGCTCGTCGCCGTCCGCGATGCCCTCGGGGCGGGCCTGACGGGCACGGACGTCATCGATGAAGATATGGCGGGCGAGCGTGAGGATCCAGGTCGAGAAGGGGCGTGCGGCGTCGTAGCGCGCCAGATTCTTGAAGGCACGCAGGAAGCTCTCCTGTGCCAGGTCGGCCGCGCGCTCGCGATCGCCGGTCAGACGGAGCAGGAACGAGAAGACGCGGGCCTGGTGGGCGGCGACGAGGAGCTCGAATGCCCGCGGATCGCCCCCGAAGGCGCGCGCAAGCACCGACGGGTGGATGAAAGGCTCCTGTCGAGGCGCGCCGCTCATGGTTTGCTCCCCGGAGCGCCCGTGGCGCGCACGAGGAGGTCCTTGGCTTCGTCCGAGCCGGATTCGACCTCCAACGCCTTGCGCGCCGCCTCCGCCGCGCCTGCCTTGTCTCCCCCCGCGAGCCTCGCCTCCCCCAGGTCCACCCAGGCCTCGTCGGCGTCGTGCTTGACCCCCGCCTCCAACGCCTTGTCGATGAGCACGATGCCCCCCGTCCGGTCGCCGGCTGCGAGCCGCTCGCGCCCCTTCGCGAGGTCCAGGTCAGGGCTGAAGGGCACGATCTGCGTCAGGACTGCGACGGCCTCCCGCGCGAGCGCCGGGTCCCTCTTCCACAGGGCGGCGCGCGACAGCAGCATCCCGAGGCGGCGCGGGACCGGCTCGACCGCGATGCCCCTGCGTGCGGCGTCGATGAGGCACGCCTCGTCGCGCGCCTTGCGGCAGACCTCGGCGAGAAACGCCGCGGACGAGACATCGGTCGGATCGATCCCGAGGGCGGTCTGCAAGTGCTTGCGTGCGCTCGGAAAATCGCGCGACGGCAGGGCCCCCATCGCCAGCGCCTGGCGGATCTTGACGCCGTCCTTGCCGCCGGACCGCAGCGCCTCGGCGCTCGCCTGAGCGGACGCGGCATTGCCGGTCTTCGTCGCCAACTCCATCAGGAAGTACTGCGCGAGCGGCTGCTTCGGATCGGCCTTGACGGCCGCGTCCAGGGCCTCCTTGGCGCCCTTGATGTCACGCGCGACGAAGCGCGCCGCGCCCACCTCGGCGAGCGCCGCCGGATCGCCGCGCCTCTTGAGGAGGGCCGCCTCGAACGCCGCCCTATCGGCGAAGCGCGCAGGGTCCGGCCGGAAATCCATGTCATAGCGAGCGAGCCGCCGGGTGAGCCAGGCCTTGAACTCGGCGTCGACGCGCTCCGGTGCCTTTCCGAGCACCTGCCTGACCACCGTGGCCGTGTCCCGCTTGTCACCCCAGGCGCGCAACATCCGAACGAGCGCTTCCCCTCCGTAGGCCTCGTCGACGTGCCGGACCAGCAGCGAGGCCTGGAAGTACGCGCCGAGGATGTCATCGAACGACCGGGCCTGCGTGAACGCGAGGTTGAAGCGCGCGATCGGCGCCAGCGCCCCCCGCTTCATGCGATCGTAGAGATCACGATCGAGCCCCATCCGATACCGCGGATCGAGCCGCTCCGCCTCCAACACCGCGAGCCCCTCGGTGAACCAGCGCGGCACCCGACCGCCCGTCATCTGGATGTGCCAGACGTGCGCCATCTCGTGCCAGAACACCATGCGCCAGTTGAAGTCCCCGTTCGACGGAGAACGCACCGTGATGAGATGACCGAAGCACACGCCGTGGGCACCGAGGTTCGGCAAGCCGAGCGTGCGAACGCTGAAGTGCTCCGGCGAGGGAAAGACCTCCACGCGCAGCGGTTTGTCGGGCGCGCGGCCATATCGCTTGCCGAGCGTCTGCCATGCGTCGTCGAGCAGCGGCACGAGCAGCGGCGCGAGCGTGTCCTTCTCCGCGCGATCGAGGCGCAGCTCCAGGTGCTTGGTGCCGAGCAGGTCCATGCGCTTGAAGGCGCGATCGTAGATCGTCGTCAGCAGGTTGTAGACGCGCACGTTGTAGGGATCGAGATCGGCGGCCCTCTCGAGGGTCTCGCGCGCCTTGTCGTCCAGGCCGAAACGCCCGTAGCCGATGCCCGCCTCCGCGAGCGCCGGTGCGTAGTCGGGATCGAGCGCGAGGGCCTTGTCGAGCAGAATGTTGACGCGGTCGTAGCGATGCGCGCGCTCCGCGTGGACCGCAACGACGTGGTAGAATCGCGCGTCCTTCGGGTTCAACGCGAGCGCTGCCTTCTCCGCTTGCGCGAGCGTCACCTCGTCGTCGGCGAGCAGCGCCACGACGCCGAGCAACGCATGTGCCTCCGGGCCCTTCGGGCGCTCCGCCAACGCCTTGCGCACGGCCGCGAGCGCCGTCTCCAGATCCTCGTTGTGGATCGCGATCTCGGCGCGCATGCACAGCGCACCGACGTGATGCGGATTGCGCTGCAGCACCTTGTCGGCGCGCGCCGCCGCGCTGCGCGGATCGCCGTCGCTGTCGAGATCGACCCGCGCGAGCCCGAGCAACGCCCGCGCGTTGTGCGGATCGCGCTTCGCCGCGTTCTTGTAGGCGGTGTCTGCGTCGCGAAAGTTGTACTTCGAGAGCAGCAGGTCACCGTAGGCGAGCTCGACCTCGACCGCCGCCGGCGTGCCCCTCGCGGCCTCTTCCGCCTCGGCGAGCACGTCGTTCGCGTTCTTGAAGTGAGCCGTGAGCGCCAGCGCAGCGGCCACGTCGACGAGCGCCGACGGCCCCTTCGCGTGCCCCGCCAGGTACCAATCCGCGAGCGGATCGAGGACCGTTTCCGCGCGCGACTTCTCGCCCAGCTCGATCAGCGCGCGGCCGAGCAGGAGACGAGGACGCGGCGGGTCCGTGGCCTTCGGTGTCTTCGGCACAACGGGCGTGAGCAGGCTCACCGCGCGCGCTGCGTCACCGTGCGCGAGCTCGATCTCAGCGCGCAGGGTCACCGCCTCGATCGACCTCAGCCCCTCGAGGAGCGCTGTAGCCTTCGCGTAGGCGCCGATCTCGATGAGCGCACGCGCGTCGGAGAGGGGCGACGCGGCCCGCGCGGGCACGGGCGGGAGCAGCAACGCCGATGCGAGCGCCGCGCCACTGAGCCACACGCGGCGAAGCGAGCACATCATCGCGCGCGACTACAGGCCCGCGACGATGAGCCAGCGCCCGTCTTCGCGCGCCAGCGTGAGGCGGTTGAAGTCGTTCTTCATGATGTAGCGATCGACGCCTCCCTCGGAGATCAGGGCACGCGCGGTGAATTCGTAGTCGACGGTCGCGCCGTCGCCGGCGATGTCGATCGCGCGCAGGCGCACCTGATACTGGAGCTTCTTCACGTTGTTCCGCAGCAGCGGCAGCACCTTCCGCTCAAGCAGGTCGATGCCGTAGTCATCCTTGTCGGTCTCCGTCGTCGCAGCGTTCTCGTAATAGCGACGCGACACGAGCTTGCGCATCGCTTCGACGTCGCGCGACTCCATCGCCTGCCGGTAGCGCTCGAGCAGATCGAAGACGGCCACGTTTTCCTGGGTCGCCGGTACCTTGGAGCCCGCGATATAGCCCGGGCCACACGCGCCAACAGTGAGCGCGATCAGGCTGAGGAAGGGGAGGATTCGAAGTGCGATCGGCATGTGTGCGTCCGGATGTGCAGACGGCGAAGACTAGGGTGCGCCTGTTCTGGCGTCAATCAGCCCTCAAACCGTCGGCTGCCCGCGGCTCTTCCCGATCGTGCCGCGCGTCCAGCACACGGGCCGGGCGCTCCTCGGTCCTAAGAGGGCTCGTCATGAAATAAGTTAGTCAAACCATCCGTTCTACTCATTCGTCAATGGGCGTCAATGGGGGGAGCCGTGCGTCAGCGCCTTGTGCCCTCACCCCGCTGCCGCGCGCCCTCTCCCCATCCTATCGCACCGCAAAGCGCCGCTCCAATCGGGGCCAGGGCTCCGTTCGCACAACGCCACGTCGGCGTCGTGCAAACCACGGCGATCATCGTCTCGCGGTTGCGCCGTCCCGTTGGACACCCCTCGCCCCGAGCGTAGCGATGGGGAGAGGGGCCGGGGGTAAGGGCAAAAAGCTACATGATCACACACGCTATTCTCCTACGCGCCCTAAATACGCCTGTACAGGCCGACGACGACCCCAATGAGCATGGTCTCCCGGAACTCCGAACGGTGCACGTAGATGGGCTCCATCGTGGGGTTCGACGGCTGGAAGCGGATGCGGTCGCCTTCCGGGTAGTAGCGCTTGACGGTGGCGTCGTCCTCGATGAGCGCGACAACGATGTCGCCGGGACGAGCCCAGGGCTGCCGGCGAACGAAGATGAAGTCGCCCGGGTAGATGGCGTCGCCGATCATCGACTCCCCGACCACGCGCAGCGCGAACACCTCGCGTTCGTTTCCGAGCAGGAAGGAGTCCACCTGAATCGTCTCGTCCGCCTCCTCGATCGCCGGGATCGGTAAGCCGGCGGCCACGCGTCCCACGACAGGCACCGTCACGAGACGCCCGATCCGCGCGTTCAGCGTCGGCATCCGTCCTGGCCTCGCCAGCGGGCGGATGTTCGACGCCCGCGGGCCCGGCAGCACCTCGGGGGAGGTGACGTCGGGGACCGATGAGACGCTGGGCGCGGGCGACGCGGTGCCACGAGAGGCGCCATCGCCCACGGCCCGCAACGATCGCGACTTGAGCGCGTCACGGACCAGGTAGCCCTTGCGCTCCAGCGCACGGAGGTGGTCGTTGACGGCGTTGGTGGAGCGAATCCCGAAGTGCGAACCGATCTCGCGCAGCGTGGGCGGGTAGCCATGGCGCAGGTGCCACGCCTCGATGAAGTCCAGCACGCGTCGCTGCTTGTCGGTCAGCCGGGGCCGTTCGGCTGCGTCGAGCGGCAGCCCGGCAGGGGCCGTCGCGCGGAGATGGGTCACGGAGGCGGTGGGGCGGCCAGGACGATTCGACATGTGGACCTCATGTGGACATGGTGTCCGAACCGCCCGTGAATCAGATGCAATTTTTCACAACACGGCACGGCTGTTCAGTAGAAGGATGACTGAACAAACGTCCCGCGTCAAGCGAAACCGGACATAAGCGACCGATTCCCTTATTATCAGGAACTTACACCTTGCGGCGGACCTCTACCGCGAAGACATGCCGGGTCCCCGCCCGCCCCTGCCGCACGAGCCGCAGCAAGCCGAGGTGCAGTTGGGCCACGCGACCGGACTCGAGACGGATGGACAGGCGCTCGTCGTCGATGACGTGGATGACCTCGCAGCGGCCGAGGCGCGGATGCTCGAGGTAGTCGCCCTGCTTCAGGTCGTATTGGATCTGCTTGTCGAGGAGGCGCGATGGCATGGCCTCCATCGCCTCGCGTCCGCTGCGGACGTGCTCCGTCGCGACGCCCGGATCCGGCGCGTTTCCGACCTCGTTGATCGTGAGATCCAGCCAGCGATCGAGCTTGAGCTTCTTGTCACGGATGCGGTGCAGCGTGAGATCGTCGAAGCTGTCGAGCACGAACTCCGCGCTGAGGACGCGGCCGCCATCGAGCAGGCCGTCGTGGACCGCGCGCCCCTTGCCTACGAGCAGCGCGTGCAGCACGACGACCGGCGCATCTCCGAGCAGCGAAACGTTGCCCTGCAGCGAGACGACATGACAGGGGCCGGCCACTGGCTCCGGCTCGCCCACGCCCTTCGTGGGCGAGTAGCTGCGCAGCGTGACGTCGTCGAGCCAACCGAGCACCCGCAGTTCACCCGACGAGATGCGGTGCGTCTTGCACAGGCCGAGGATCACCTCGACGAGCTGCGTGCCGGGATCCAGGTCACCGACGAAGCGGCGGCCTTCTCTGGTCTCCGTGAAGATCATCGCGTGCCCACCCGAGGCGCGTCGCCGGTGCGACGTGGCGTGCTGCCAAGCTACGCGCCCGCCAGCGCCGGTGTCAACTCGCGGGCGGGCAACGGTGGACGAGCATTGACACGACGCTCGCCGGCACGGAGCATGCTGCGCAAGGAGTCCGCCGTGGGCGCCGCCCTCACTTCAGTCAAGACACCGCTGGTCGAATTCGAGCGCCGAGCCCTCGAAGCGTTGCGTTCCGCCGGACTGCGTCTGACCGCACCGCGACGCGCCGTCGTCTCGTTGCTCGCGCGATCCGTGACGGCATGCTCGCCGGCCGAGATCTTCGAGCGGCTCGATGGTGAGGCGCATCATGTCGACCGCGCGACCGTCTACCGCGTGCTGGAGACGCTGCGCGCGTGCGGGCTTGTGCACGACGTACACGCCGCGGGTGGCTACAGGGCGTGCGAACCCGGCCACGACCCATCCACGTGCCACCACCACGTGGTCTGTCGCTGCTGCGGCGCGATCGAGGAGGTCGACTGCGGTGGACTCGATCCCCTGATCGAGGCGCTCGCGCGCAGCACCCGCTTCCACATCGACGAACACCGCCTCGAATTCATCGGGACGTGCGACGCCTGCGCGCGCGGATCTGCGCGCTGAGTCGACGCGACGCGCTCGATTGACCTGATGCGCGACGCGGCGCTGCTGATGTCGCAAGGCTGGCTGTGGGTGAGCGGACAGCAAGAGGCTGCGCGAGCAAACCTACTCGTCGTCGACGTCCTCTTCGTCTTCGAGCGGCTCCTCGATCGACTCCGGGGAGTCCTCGTCGTCGAGGTCCGGCGCGCTGTCCTCGTCCTCGATCGCCTCTTCCTCGGCGAGATCGTCGTCGTGGTGCGTGGTGACGACATCGACGGGCGCGACCGGCTCTTCCTTCGGCGCGAGCTTCTGGTTCGCACCGCACTTCGGGCAGGTCGGCTCCGGGCGGTTCATGTCGTAGAACCGCGTATCACACTGGAAGCACATGAACTTCCGACCGAGGCGCGCGAGATCGACCATGGACGGCTCCAGCTTGGAACTCCGCAGGACCGGGTTCGCGCGCCGCGCGAGCCGACAAGCGGGTCGGGTCGGGCCTGATAGCGGCACGCCGCGCGCCTGTCAAGACGGCTACGAAGCGAACGCGCTCGGGTGCGCTCTGAGCCTTAGTTCAGGTCCGCGGTGTGGCGCGTCGGGGCGATCTCCTGGAGGCGCGCTTCGACGCTCCGTATGAGCTCAGGATCCTCGCTGTGAAGGTGTGCGCGGACGAAGAGCTGCCACGCCTCTTCCTCCGACCCGACCGCCATGGCGGCCGCACCCATGCGCGCATAGAGGTACGCGGCGCGCTGCGGCCGACCGCCCATTACGAGGTGGAAGGCCTGCCGGAGCGACTCCTCTAGATCGGAGCGGCCGTGCTCCGCGAGCCACTCGGCCACCTCCAGGTGGTAGACGCGCCGCAGATCCACGCGAAGTCGATCGTGCGCGACACGGCGGCGTAAAGCGGATCGCAGGAGGTACGCCGTCGTGCCCTGGTAGCGGCTCGACGGCCGGCGTGTCACGAAGCCGCGGTCGACAAGTTGATCGAGCGCCTCACGGGCGTCGGGCAGCCCCAGCGACTCGAGACACTCAGCCCAGAAGTCGGCCCCGATCACGGCGGCGGCGGAGAGCACGAGTGCTAGATTCGGCGGCAGCAGCTCGAGCAGCCGCGCCTCCGTCGCCGCGAGATCTCCCACGGGCACCTCGGGGCAGCGTTCCGCGCGGAGGCTCCAGCTCCCGTCCTCGAAGACGGTGGCCCCCGACTGAGCGAGCAGCTGCAAGAGCTGGCGCGCGTTGTAGGGATTCCCACACGCGTGGTCGCGCACCCAGCGCGCGAGCTCGCCGCTGACGGGCCCGCCGAGCAAGCTGAGCGTGATCTCGTCGATCGCGAGCTCCGCGACGGGAGCGAGCGCGATGTGCTCGTCGATCGGGATCTCGGCTTGCAGGCCCTCGGGGCCGCCCTTGAGATCGAAGCGCCGCTCCGGCGCGCTGCCTTGCGCGTCGGGACCGCTGTTGCAGGTCAGCACCATGAAGAACGGGATGTCGCGCACGCGTCGTGCGAGGTCGCCTAGGAACCGCCGACTCGACGGATCGATGTGGTGCGCGTTACGGACAATCACGATCACCGGATGCGAGCGTGCCAGCCGTTCGAAGTATGTGCCCAGCGCGTGCAGAAGCGCCGAGCGCCCCGGTCCCTCGATGACCTGCCGCAGGCCCATGCGCCCCGGATCGCTCACATCAAAGGCGGGAAGCGCAGCGATCGTCTGTGCGATCGCTTCGGCCTCGTGCTCCTCTTTGACGCCGAGCGTGGTCGCGCCATATCGCTCGAACGCGCGCCGCACCATGCGCACGACCTTCACTCGCGCGGCGGTCGCGTCGTCGGAAGGCTGCACCGCCGCACGACCGCGGATGAGATCGACCACGGTCGAGTAGGGCATGTCACGATGCAGCGGTTTGCACTCCACCTCGAGCAGGTTGTACGTGTCAGGCAACCCTTCGACGTGCTCGCGAAATCCATCGAGCAGGCGTCCCTTGCCCATGCCCGTGCGAGCCGAGACGATGCAGCAGCACGAACGCGAGCGCGATACCGTGCTCTGGAGCAGGCTGACGAGCCGCCTCTCCTCCACCTCCCGCCCGACGCTCTGAAGATCGGTCGACCACGGCGAGAGGAGCAGGACATCGTCGCGCACGCCACCGCGAAGGAACACGGGCTTCTGCGCGTCCCGGTAGCCATCGAGGCGCGCCATCAGCAGGTACGGTCCCGGCCGCATCCGCTTTCCCACGACGGGCGCGACGCCGATGTCGTGGCGAGCTTCGGGCTCTCCCTGTGTCGAAGCGAGATCCTCCAAAGGGATCGCGAAGAGCCGCGCGCCATCGGGCAGGCTCCGGATGTGCAGCTCAACCGTGCGGTCGGCGTCGGCCGGCTCCAGCTCGTGCGCGAGGCGCGCAAAGTAGAGCGCGGTCGTCGCTTCACCCGCGAGCTCTGCTTCCGCCTGCCGACGCGCGTAGAGATCCACGAGCGCACGACGCGCGGCGGCGTGATCGGGATCCTCGTCGAGCGCTTGACCGAACGACTGTGTGGCGGCACCGAAGGCCTGCGAGCACAGCACCTCCAGCAGGCTCTGACGTCGGCGGTACGCCCACAAGCGCTGCTTCTCGCTCTGGCTGTCCCAGGGGCGGACGATCAGCGCGAGCGAGCGCACCTCCTCCTTGACTACGGCGCGCTCGAGCGAGAGAGCGTCGTAGGTCGCGAGATCGTTGAGGCCGCGCACGTAGTTGGCCTCCGCGCGCTCGCGCAGCCGCTTGCGCTCCTCTTCGCCTTCCAGGAAGACCTCTATCGTCTCCCACACCACGCGCGCCGATCGGGGCCGGTCGTCCGGGTCCTTGGCGAGCATGCGCAGGCACAAATCCTCGAGCGCGGGCGGCACGTTACGTTCCCGCGCTACCGCCGTGGGACGCGGTATCACGGCCGTCTTCGCCAGCTCGATCTGTCGATCCATTCCTTCCGCTGAGTAGGGCCGTTGCAGGGTGAGCAGCTCGAAGAGGATGACGCCGAGCGAGTAGATGTCGCTGCGCGCATCGACGCGAATGTCCTCGCCGGACGCCTGCTCCGGGCTCATGTAGGCCGGCGTGCCCACGATGAGTCCCTCGGCGTCATTGGCTCGCACGCTGTCCTGATCCTTGGCGATGCCCCAATCGGTGATGTGCACTTCGCCATACTGACCGAGCAGGATGTTCTCCGGCTTGAGGTCGCGGTGCACCACGCGCTGTTCGTGCGCGTAGTGAACGCCCTGGCAGATCTGGACGAAGATGCGCAACAGGCGTTTGAGGCTGAACTTGCGGCCAGCCGCGACGTCGCCGATCTGCTGCCGGTGCAGCACGTCGGCGAGGCTCTCGTGTCGCATCAGCATCATCGTGTAAAACGGCGTGCCGTCGTTCTGGCGTCCGAGATCGTAGACCGGGATCACGCTGGGGTGTTGCAGGCGCCCCGTCAGCCTCGCCTCGCGACGCAAGGCGCGTGCGAGCTCGGGCCTCGCGACGTGCTCGGGCAGGAGCGTCTTCACGGCGACGAGCCGCCGCATCGCGGTGTCGCGTACGGCGCTGACCTGTCCCATACCGCCGCGTCCCACTTCCTCGACGTGCTCGTATCGCCCTTCGAGTGCGGGTGCCAGACCCGTGTCCGAGGCGAGCTCGTCATCGAAGAGCGTGTCGGGAGTCGAGATCAGCTCCCGCAGCACGCCCGCCATCGTCGCGGCGTCACCGACGATGCGGTGGTGACCGTCGGCGCGCCGGGTGCCGTGATCGGTGCCGACGATGCGAGTGGGCTCGAAGTGGACAGGTGGGGGCAACGTGAGCCGATCGGAGAACGGCACGGGCGAGGGTTGCGAGACCAGCGCCTCGGGCGCGATCGCGCCTGGTTTCGCAGCGATCGTCGCCTGCGCTTGGCGCGCATCGCCTCGCGAGGCTTCCTCAGGGGGTGGCTGGTCTGTCATCGAATCGGACACGGGCTCAGGTTCGGGAGCGGAACGCCTTGACCGCGAAGTAGATCGCAGCGCCTATGGCCGCGACCACCGCGATGTCAACGGCGACGTGAACGAGCCGATAGAAGAAGCCCATGAGGCCGCGGCCCACGAGGACCAGCAGCAGCAAGCCCACGATGAGGTAGATAGCCTTGAGCCCCCTGCCCCCACCTTGCGTTCCTTGGCTCGGCGCATCATCGGACATGCGGGTACCCTACTCCTTCGACGTCACGGCGTCACCAGCGAAGTGGTCGAAGCCGCCGAGGGGACACACCTCACCGTCCACGAACACACGGCCCCTCTCGCCGGCGCGACACACGCCGATGGGCATCACGAACACGTCCCGCTTTTCCAGGACGATGTCCACCTGCGCGTTCGCCGCGACGGCCACGACCAGCGCGTAGTCGTCTCCTCCTCGCAACACGCGCTCACGGAGGTCCTGCCCCGAACGCTCCATCGACGCGCGCGTATTCCTGTCGAGGCCGGTGAGCGAGGGCCAGTCGGCCTCCAGGTGAACCTCGAGCCCCGACGCGCGGGCCACCCGAGCCACGTCGCGTACGAGTCCATCCGAGACGTCCACGGCCGCGTGCACGAGACCGGAAGAGGAGAGGACAAGGCCTTCGTCGACGAGCGGCGCGGGCCACAGGTGTGCATCGACACAGTTCTGGGGAGCCCCTCGCAGGTCACCCCGCCGGAGCGCGTCGAGCCCTATCGCGGCTCGCCCGAGCGCGCCGACGCACCACAGCCGATCGCCGTCATGTGCCCCGGACCGACGCATGGCGTGCGCGGGATCGATGCTCCCGAGAGCGGTCACGGTCAGCGCCAACGGTCCGGTCGAACGCTGGAGATCGCCCCCGCACAGCGGCGCCCCGTGGTGCTCGCCGAGGCGTGCGAGCGCCTCGAAGAGCGCGTCGAACGCGTCGAGCGGGAGTCCCGGTGGCAGCGACGCCGAGCACAAGAGCGCGCGCGGTCTCGCGCCCATGGCCGCGAGATCCGAGAGGTTCACCGCCGCTGCGCGATGCCCGACGGCTCCGTAGGGCGTGCGACCCGCTATCCAGTCGTGGCCCTCCACGATCGTATCGACGGTCAGAACGGCCTCGCCGGGGCCGAGGGCCACACACGCCGCATCGTCACCGATCCCGATGAGCACGTGCGGCACCGCGGTGACGTGCCGCGACAGACTGGCTACGAGCGCATCCTCGTCGAGATCACCGACGC
>Ga0172370_10001665_pt1 | contig 33429 bp, 42 predicted proteins | sample LakKiv5m_FD_114538 | JGI IMG/M metagenome (GOLD analysis project Ga0172370, IMG submission 114538) | Freshwater microbial communities from Kabuno Bay, South-Kivu, Congo - kab_022012_11.5m | ecosystem: Environmental > Aquatic > Freshwater > Lake | place: Democratic Republic of the Congo...
GGAACGTACACAAAGCTCCCGCCGCTCCAAAGCGCGCCGTGCAGCGCAGTGAATTTATTGTCCGCAGCAGGCACGCACTTTGTCATGAAATATTCCTTCACAAGTTCGGGGTATTCCTGTACAGCAGTGTCCGTATCAACAAACACCACTCCCATTGCCTCAAGGTCTTTGCGTATTTTGAAATACCTTGTTTCGCTGTCGTACATCGCCCCTACGCCCGCAAGGAATTTCTTTTCAGCCTCAGGAATCCCCAATTTGTCAAAAGTGTCCTTAATGTAAGGTGGGACCTCTTCCCATTTGTTTGTTTTTTCACCTTCGGGCTTTATGTACGGCCAGATGTTCTCAATGTCAAGCGCGCTTAAGTCCGCGCCCCACGTTGGCATGGGCTTTTTGCGGTATATCCTAAGGCTCTCAAGCCTTTTCTGCAGCATCCAGTCCGGCTCCCCTTTCAAAAGCGAAATTTCAGAAATGTGCTCTTCAGTAAGCCCCTGCTCCACCCGCACTGCGTAGGGCGCAGTCTTGTTCCCCTTTGCCCGCTTGCCCACGAGCCCCTTTTCAAGCGCATTTATGTTCGCATCCATAAGAATAACCCGCACCGCTGCAATTATGAATTACTTTTTCGTTTTCACAGTTCCGGTTTTTCCCGTTTCCATTCCCGCATAACCCGTTCTCTCAAGTTCTTGCGCAAGCTTTGCGCCGCCGGATTTCACAATCCTCCCATCCACCATTACGTGCACAAAGTCCGGCTTTACGTATTTCAATATCCGATGATAGTGCGTGATTATCACTATCCCCAAAAAGGGGTTTTTCAATTTCTCAATGCCCTTTGCAACGGTCTTTAGCGCATCAATGTCAAGCCCCGAGTCTGTCTCATCCAGTATAGCGAATTTGGGCTTTAGCATGGACATCTGAAGTATCTCGCACCTTTTTTTCTCCCCGCCGGAAAACCCTTCGTTCAAATACCTGTATGCAAATTCCTTTTTCATTTTCAGAAGCTTCATGTGCTTCTCAAGTTCGGAGTTGAATTCCATGCTTGAAATCGGGGTTTCCCTTCTCTGGTTTATCGCGGTGCGCAGGAAATTCGTGAGCGTTACTCCGCTTACCTCAAAGGGATACTGGAAGGAGAGGAAAATCCCCTCGCGCGACCTCTCATCAGTGGGCATCTCAAGCACGCTCTTCCCATCAAGAAGCATGTCCCCGCCTTCCACCTTGTATTTCGGGTTTCCCATTATTGCATTTGAGAGCGTGCTTTTTCCCGAGCCGTTTGGCCCCATTATGGCGTGCACCTGCCCCTGCTTTATCTTAAGGCTAAGCCCCTTTAGTATCTCTTTTCCCTCTACGCTAACGTGAAGGCTTTTTACCTCAAGTTCCATTGCACGCACCCGCTTACTTTATGCAGTATTTGTAAGGATAGTGCGTGTCGTCGAGCATTTTCTGCTGCCTCATGAGCTTGCATATCTCGCATATGCCGTCGTTTAGCGTCTTGTGCGGGTTCTTGCTCTTAAGCAGCTTGTCCGCAAGCTTCTTTATCGCAGCCGCAACCTTCTTGTTTGAGGTTATTTTCTGCAAATTCTTGCCCCTCTTGCCCTTTATGTACTGGGAGATTGCGGGCTGCGTAATATCCAAAAGCTCGCACGCGTAAAGCTGCGTTATCTTCCTTCCCTTCACAAGCTCTATTGCGAGCGCCGAGCGCACCGCCGGGAGCGCGTGCGCGACTACTATTTCACAAAATACTGCCATCCAAACCACCTCAACTTAATAACAACGTTATCATTTAACAACGTTATATTTAAAACCCTTTCCTTCCTCCCCTTTTGCTCCCCTTCCCCATCTCCTTTTGCCTTAAAGCGAAAGCATTTATATTCCACCTGCATTATCCAAGCGGTGTTTATGGCAAAGTTCGTGGCAAAGAAGAAGCCTCTTAGGCAAAAATCCCATTCACAGAAGGTTTCCCGGCAGGCGGGAATCCAAACTCGCAATGCAGCTTATTCTTCATCACAACAACCGCTTCGCGAGCAGCCCACTTCCCCTGTATTTGGCACTTTTGAGGTAAAATCCGGCCTTGCCCAGATGCTCAAGGGCGGCGTGATAATGGACGTTGTGAACGCTGCGCAGGCACGGATTGCAGAGGATGCGGGCGCGTGCGCAGTAATGGCGCTTGAGCGCGTTCCCTCAGACATAAGAAAGGAGGGCGGGGTTGCACGCATGTCCGACCCCACAATGATAAAGGACATCATTTCCGCAGTGAGCATTCCGGTAATGGCGAAATGCCGCATAGGGCATTTCGCAGAGGCGCAGATACTCCAAGCACTTAACGTAGATTTCATAGACGAAAGCGAAGTCCTTACTCCTGCGGATGAGCAGTTCCACATAAACAAGCACAATTTCACTGTCCCCTTTGTGTGCGGTGCGCGAAATTTAGGCGAGGCTCTTCGCAGAATACACGAAGGAGCCGCAATGATGCGCACAAAAGGCGAAGCAGGCACAGGCAACATCGTTGAGGCTGTTCGGCACATCCGCTCCATAAATTCCGCAATCGCATCCCTTTCAAACAAGCGCAACATAGAATATGCGAACCTTGCGCGTGAAATGCGCGTCCCATACGAGCTTGTAATTACAACTGCAAAGCTCGGCAGGCTCCCAGTAGTGAATTTCGCGGCTGGGGGAATCGCAACCCCTGCAGACGCATCCCTTTGCATGCAGCTTGGGTGCGACGGGGTATTTGTAGGAAGCGGCATTTTCAAGTCTTCTGACCCGGAAAGGCGCGCAGAGGCAATAGTGAATGCGGTTGCAAACTATGCGGACGCAAACGTTCTCGCATCCGTATCCGAAGGGCTTGGTGAGCCCATGCGCAGCCTTGACATAAAGGAAATACCTCCCAACCAAAGGCTTTCGCACAGGGGAGTATAAGAAAATTTAAGAAAAGGTATGCTTATGAGAATTGGAATTCTTTGTTTGCAGGGGGATTTTGCAGAACACTCGCAGGCAACGCTTGCGGCAGCGTATCGCCTTAACATTCCATGCACGGTTGTTCCCGTGCGCGCAAAGGAGCACCTTGAGGGGCTTGACGGCCTCATTATACCCGGCGGCGAAAGCACCACAATCGGAAAGCTTCTTGTGCGAAACGGAATGCTCTCGCAGATTTCAAAAATCCCGAAAATATTCGGAACGTGCGCAGGCGCAATAATGCTTGCAAAGCGCGTAGAGGGCGCAATCCCCGGGCAGCATTTCCTTTCCCTTATGGATATCGGAGTAAAGCGCAACGCATACGGTTCCCAAACAAGCTCTTTCCAGATGCGCCTCAAAACAGAGCTTGGGGACGTTGATGCGGCATTCATACGCGCGCCAGCAATGAATTCCATAGGGCAGCACGTGAAGCCCCTTGCATACAAGGACAATGAAGTGGTTGCAGCATACGAGCACGTTGGCGACAAGCATTACCTTGCGTGCACCTTCCACCCCGAGCTTTCAACAACGCTCTTCCACGAATTTTTCCTTCTCTTGGGTAAGTAATATGGACATTGTTGGTTTGTGTTCAATATGCGGCAAGCCTGCGAGCAGAAGCTGCGCCATGTGCGGAAAAATTACCTGCAACTTTTGCATGGAAAAAGGAATATGCAACATGTGCATGCAGGGAAAGCGGTAAACGAGCTTTGTGCGCATTTCAATTCAGAGTAGAAGGTGAAAAAGTGTTTTTATTTGAAGCAACCGTAACATTAACTGAGCCCAAACAGGGCAGGAAAAAGCAAAACGACTTGAAGGAGATAGTTCCTGTTCATATTGAAAATTACCATAATGCGCGTGAATTGGAGCTGGCTGCTATTAATTTGTTAAAAATGAATCCCAACACCAAAAATCGTGAAATTTATGCCCATGCAATCAAGTATTATCGGGTGGCACAAAAATCAGAAGCCAACTCTTCAAGAAAGGAAGAACTTGGAAAAAAAATAATGGATGCTTACGTGCGGTTGAATAAGCTAGATGTGTGCAAAAGCGCATCTTCAGCAAACATGACTCAAAGCGAAATATATATCCTGGCGCTTCAAAATACATTGCATCAGGCTCAAACAGAAAGCGAGAGAAATTACGTAAATGCTGAATTGGCTGACGCTCTTAACCCACTAGAATCATATTTTTCTAATGGAAAAATGGACAAAATTTTTGAAGAGCAAAAATCATGGGTGCTACACAATTTTTTCTGGATTCTATCAGACAGGCTTATTGCTGCCGGATTTGACAAATCGGCCGTTAATGAAATTATTCATGAAAATCATGGAGAAATTCGACAGAGGATTCAAGAGTTTATGCAAGCCGCGTACATAGTACATGGAAAACAAGAGCATCCGTTTTATGGAATGGTTATAGACCAAGATAACATCATGCTTCAATCGTATGAGCTGCTTAAAATATCCAAGTATTACGGGGATTTTGAGAAGAACGTCAGGGACACACTGATGCATGAACTAATCCATTTTCTCCAACCTAAACATAAGCGTATATACGGGGACCTATATTCTATGCTCGTTTTATCTGAAGGAGGTGCGGAATGCATATCAAATTCGATTCTTCAGCTTAATGGCGGGAAAGTTACTTATCATTCGCACGACGTAATCCTTTCATATGTCCTCTGGGACACCAAGAACTCGATATCCTTGCAAAAAGGGTTTCTTGAATTCAGCCTCATTGGTTTTCTTGATAATAACCTCTATGGTCTCCCTGATCAAGCTTCAATGCCATTGCACGAAAAATTGGCCAAATTCCTGCAGGCATTTGAAACAGAGTTCAATGCTTTACAGGCTTCATGCCAAACTGGTGCAAGCGATAATGAAATGGCGCTTAAGCTGCTTTCAAACGGAAAACTTCGGAAAGGACTTAAGTTCTTGTCGCGCGCATCATTCTCAACTGAAGAGAATGTAAAAAAAGTTTTTTCTGATAGTCTCAAAATTGCTGTGGAGAACAAAAAGTAGTTGCAAGATGCATTATTTAAGCGGATTGCTCTAATTCAGCTTCCCGAAGCCCGCCAGCCTCCATCTCTGCCCCATCCTTCTGCACAGCGCGACCTTGCTTTTTTTCTCGGCGCAAATCGCCCGTTTAAGTTTGAGGAATACGCTTGTCCCTTTCAATTTCACAATTACTCCTATCGTAGTGGCAGTGCCCACGCTCACAACAAGGGGCTCTCCCATTTTAAGAGCCGGATTGTCAAACCCTTCCCTCTTCAAAAGCGTATATTCAAGCTCAATATCAGAAAGAACAGGCGGCAATGTCCCTGGCTTGCCCACAAGGTTACCAGCAAGCGAATCTGATTTTGTAAGCGACGGGTCAAGCAATGTCCCAATTCCAATAAGCCCACCTGGCTTTACGTTTTTCACATTTTCCTTTCCTGCTGCAAGCGCATGCACTTTCACTATAATTGGCTCCACAACTTCCTTTTCCTTTACTTTTTTGGAAATCCCAGGGCGTATCTCAACTGAGTCCCCCACGTTCAGCTCTCCCTGTATTAAAGAGCCACCCAGCACTCCGCCCCCCAGCTTAGAAATTGCAGTCCCAGGCTTGTTTATGTCAAACGAGCGCGCAACGTACATCCTTGGCGATGCGTTCGGGTCGTGCTTGGGGGTTTTTATATGCTCCTCAATGGTCTTTATCAAAACATCTATGTTGGATTTGTAATTCGCAGAAATGGGTATGATTGGCGCCTTTTCCGCAACAGAGCCCTTAAGGAATTCCCTTATCTGCTTGTAATTCTCAACCGCTTTCTCAGGTGGCACAAGGTCAATTTTGTTCTGCACTACTACAATGTTCTTTATCCCCAAAATGTCCAGCACCATCAAATGCTCCAAGCTTTGCGGCTGCGGGCATTTCTCATTCGCCGCAATCACAAGAAGCGCGCCATCCAGTATGCTGGATGCCGCAATAGTAGTAGTCATCAAAGTTTCATGCCCAGGCGCATCCAAAAAAGAAACGTTCCTAAGGAGAGTGGTTTTCCCGCCGCACTTCTCGCATTTTTCGCTTATTCCGTAAGCGTCTTCCCCGCATTTTTCGCATTTGTAAAAAGCAGCATCCGCATATCCAATCTTAATCGTAATTCCCCTTTTTAGTTCCTCGCTGTGCGTGTCCGTCCATTTTCCTGTGAGTGCTTTTGTAAGGCTCGTTTTTCCGTGGTCAACGTGCCCGACCATTCCAATGTTTACTTCTGCCTGCAATCAAATACACCTTTTGGGTCTTCAGTCTCGCTCTTTCAGCCCCGCTTCTGCTTACTTTTTCTCCTTCTTCTCTTCCTTCTTTGCCTGCGGGAGCAGCTCCTCAAGTGGCTTGCTTCCTGCAGTAATTACTATCGCATTCAACTGCATCACTTCGTCCGTAATGATGTTGCCCCTCACGCTCTTCTTTCTCCTCTCGCCCTTTTTCGTCGGGTTAAAGCCGGGCCCTTCTGAAAGGAGCAAGCTCGCCCTGCGGGGTCCGCTCACGTCAATCCTCATGGGAATGCCCGAAATGTCGCTGCCCCCCGTAATCTTAAGCGTGTATCCGTCCGCACCAGCAAGCGCACCCTCTATTTCATCCCCAACCTTCTTTCCAATAAGGCGCGCCTCCTTGTCCTTGGCGATTTGTGCGCCGAAAGATTTTCCGGTTTTCTTGTCTGAGATAACTATTTTCATTTCATACACCCCTAATAAGCGTAATTAAAGAGCAACCAAAACTATGCACTTATTACTTTAAAAAGGTTCTTCCGACGGTGGTTATTTCATTTGGATGCCCGTGCAAGTTCAATAGCCCCGCTAACAACTTCTGCAATTTTGCAATCAGGCTCGCAATGCCTGCCTGCGCCTTCCATAGCTTCCTTCATTTTTTCTGGGAAGCTTCTTGCCAAAGAAACCAATGCGCGTTCTACATGCCTGTCTGATGAGCGCAGATTTAATTCACTTGCATTAATGTTTCTTATAAGGCGTTCCAAAAGGCGCTTGTCACTTTGTACGAACACGTCATCTGCGTGATTCTGCCAAGAGACCGTTCCAATCACGGTTCTAACTAAACAGTATGGTCTCGCACCCTTTTGTAATGCGGTTTTGGCTGCCCACTCCAAAAATTCCGGCTTTTCGGCGCGGACGCATGCAACAAACGACAGGCAAATGCCTTCAAAATGCGAAGGTTCATATTCTCCAAGCAGACTATTCAAAAGTTTCTTGGGATCTGCGCCACGTTTTAGGGCAGTTCGTACATCAAATTCAAACTCGTCAATATCAGAGTAATTGAAACGCCTTATGACATGTTTCCCCTCGCCCCGCGTACCTCTAATCCCATCAACCTGCACTGCCTTGTGATGGAATCTTGCTCCAATACCCACAATAGATGGCTGCTTCTGGTTAAAATAGAAAGTTTTCTGCATTCCACCACCTACATAAGTAATTCTAGGTATATTTACATGGAATGTTATATAAATACATAATAGAAGAATGTGATTTGCTAACTTTTCTTCACGTTCCTTGCAAACACCCAGCAGTGCCTTTCCCCGCCAATCACTTTTACCTCATGCGAAAGGACTTCAAAGCCGGCTTCCCTTATTATTCGAAGCTCTTTTTCAAGGGAATGCTCGCTCCAGAACATCTTTGTGCCCATATATTCCTCAACTGCCTCCCATTCATTAATCCCGACGCAAGCCAATAGTATGCCTTTGGGTTTCAATGCAGCGTGCAACCCTTCGTATATTTTTACGTGCCTCTCCCTTGGCACGTGTATTATTGCATAAAAAGAAACCGCACCATCAAACGAATTCCCCTCAAAATCCAGCCTCGTCATGTCTTTTTTCAGGAATTTTCCTTTTGGGACGTTTTTATTTGCAAGTTCAAGCATTCCTTCTGATATGTCTATCCCAACAATCTCAAACCCGTTTTTTGCAAGCGTTTTTGCTATTGGCACGCCTGCGCCACATCCGGCATCAAGCACCCTGCCCTTTTTTGGCAGCATTTTCATGAACTTTAAAAGCTCCCCGCTATTGTCAAACCTGCCCCGTTGCGCATGGTATTTTTCAGCTATCTCATCATAGCCGCTCTTGACTATTTTGCTTCCGTCCATGCCCTTTCCCCTAAATCGTTCTCGCTTTCCCGCCCCTTATAAGAACCTCATTCTCATAGCGCACCCCGAATTTCCCAAAATATGCGCCCGGCTCTATTGCAAGCACGGTATTCTCCCCTACCTTATCTTTGGATTTTACCCCAAGGTGCGGATACTCGTGCACCTCAAGCCCAATCCCGTGTCCAATGCAGTGTATCAATTCCGGCTGCTTGTGTTTTTTGTAAACCCCATCCGCAAGCCTTGAAACGTCCCTTCCGGTTTTGCATTTCCCAAGTCCATTCACTATCTCATCGTGCATCTCAACCATTTTTTCATAAGCAGCGCGCTCCTCTTTTGCCTTTCCCTTAAAGTAGCATCTTGAAAGGTCAGAACAATACCCTTCGTATTTCACTCCAAAGTCCACAAGCACAATTCCATTTCCAATTTTCTTGGCAGTTGGCTCATGGTGGGGGAGAGAAGAATTCCTCCCATAAGCAACAATTGGCGGGAATGAAATGTCAACTCCCTTCTCCAGCGCCATAATTTTGAGTACCTTTGAAATCTCAAGCTCAGTCGCATGCTCAAACGGGTCTATCTCTTCAAGAATTTCCTTCCCAATTTTCACTGCTCTTTTTATTTTTGCAATTTCCCCCTCATCTTTAGTTCCTCTCACAGCAGAAGCCGCATCCGAAACATCAACGAGTTTTGCATTGAGTTTTTTCTTTGCACTAAAATACCTATAAGCGCTCACAGTAGCAAAATCAATTCCGCATTTTCTTGCCCTTCCAGCAAGTTTTCTTATCCCCTCGTACGCTTTTGCGCGCGCAAATTTCACAACAGGGTAGGGGGAAAGCATCCTTGCTTTCTCATAATTCATGCCAGAAGTGAGCAATACGCCCGTCGCATTTCTCCTAAGCAGCAGCACGCTCCCATCAACTTGCGTCCCAGAGAAATATGAGAAATTCGCATCCGTATTGCTCGTGCTGTCCGTATTGTAAAAGAGCGCAAAGTCAATTTTTTCCTTTGAGGCATTTGAAAAGAACTTTCTTGCGCGTGCCTGCAGCGTGTTTTTTGCGCTTTTCATTTTCTCCCCTTAATCCACATTCCCTTCAGTGCATCAAGCGTCAAAGTTGAAAGCAGGAACGCAATCGTTGGCACAAGCGCATTCCCAAGCGGGTTTGGCACCCCAATGCTCATGAAAACTATGGACGTAACCGCATAAGTGAGCAGCACTATTGAAACCTTCCTTGCCCAGCTTGTTTCCCAAGCCTTGTCTGCCTCAACCTTGCGGTTGCGTTCCTTGATTAACAATATTTCCTTCTCAAGTTGTGCCAAAGTTGCCATGCTGAAAACTTGCACGGCAAGCTTTTAAGTATGCCCCCGTTATCCTCTTCATGGAAATCTCCTTTGTGCCCATGAAAGAAAAGCGCCCCGCATGGCTAGCCACGCTCGTAAAGGAAACCACAAGGAAATGGGGCAGCATCTGGCAAAAGCATGCCAGCACTATCTTTTTCAACAAAAAATATTTCCCGCTCTACCCAGCTTATGAAATAAGAATAAGCAACAAGAGCGCAGGGGTTATCATTCTCCGCCCGGAACTTCAAGCTCTCGTAATTTACTTTTTCTCATTGCTCCCAGAATTCCGGGGAAAAGGACACGGCTGCAAAATACTAAATGCCGCCAAATCCGTAGCCCGTTCTCACAACTGCAAATTCCTAAGAGTGGATACATATTCAAAATTCACAAGCCGCAAATTCTACCTCTCCTGCGGCTTCAAGAAGTGCGGCCAAGTAAAGAACTACAACGAAATAGAGGACGACCAGATTTTCCTGTACAAGATGGTTTGACGTTACACCATGCTGCGCCCGGGTTTTCCTGTGCAAGAAGCCTAACCCTAAAGGGAAAATATGTCCCTGTTCAGCTTCCCGTTCTTGTCAAGCTCGCCAGCCATTTGCAAAACAAGCGCATTTTTCACTTTAGTGTATGCCTCTTGCCCAACCTCAACGTTCCCAATCGCATATCTCTTATTCTTCACATTGAAGCAGAACATTGAATTTTGCACGTTCTCGCAGTTGTGGCAGAAATACGAGTCAGAGCAGGAGTTGCTGCTGTCCACTTCAAGGCACCTTTTCAGGTTCACGGAGTTGTAGCAGTTCACGCAAAACGACGAATCAAATACAGTGTCGCAGCCAAAAATGTATTCACAGCTTCGCGGCCAGAACGAATATGCGCAGTACTTGGAATACACGCTGCACACCGCGCGGTAGCAAAGCGAGGCGTCTATCGTAATCGTGCATTCAATATCGTTCATATTCACTCCGTCTTGTATGTCCGAGTTAAAAACGCTATATTGCCTATTTTTGTGTGCGCATTCTTGAGTCCAATGTCCGAAGCCGCAGCCGCATCAATTTGTGCCTTCATCCCAAATTCATTTGCCTCTTCAAGGGTAAGCAGCCTGTCCTTTGGAAGGTCAAAATAGTTCCCGTAATGCGCAAGCAAAACGTCCTTGCCGCTCATTGCGGACTTGAATTTCCCAATCCCTCGCGTGTGCCCCACAAGCCATTGTGCATAAAAGTCAATGGGTTTTGCAAGCTTCCTGCCAAGCAGTATCTGCATTGTTTGGGAGAATGCGGCTTCTATTTTGCCCTTGTCCTGCACCTGAGGCGCTGTTGGCTTTTTTGTTCCAAGCGCAATTTTCGGGGCTTTTCCGGATATTCCAACTATCTCAAGAAGTGACGGGAGCCTCTTTGCGCGTTTTGCCTCAAGCGCCATTTCTGCAACGAGTTTTGTTTTAACCTGCTTGTATTTGTCCGGCGCAAGCATAAGGTTGCCTATCGCAAACCTCTTGTTGCGCACATTAAAGGAAAACATGCAGTCCGTGCAGTTTTTCAATCCGTGCGAATAGTAGCAGTCCGAAGAATCCTGGCTCATCCAAAGCTCAAAGCTGCGCTTCACGCGCGTAAGCTCATGGCACTTGAGGCAGAATTCGCACTGGCTGAACGCATTCCCCCCAAAGCCCGCATTGTCAAGCCGCGCAAGCGTGCAGTAGCAAAGGTATTTTGAGTTTCCAGAAAGCGTGGTATTGGAAATGTAAGTCCCATCTGATATGTTTGCGCTTTTTGAAACGTACCTCGAATTCCCAAGAATCACATTCCCCGTATAATACGTGCGGTCTGAAACCGCCTGCGCAATCGAATCAATGTCCTTTATCTGGTTTATTGAAAGGGGCATGAATTTCTGGTTCAGGTCAACCTCCTCAAGCCCTATGCATTTCTTTGCATTTGAGTAGTTCTGCGTGGAAAAAAAGACCTCTTTTGAGGATTTGCTTGATTTGCCCACAAACGGCGGGTCAACAAGTTCGGAAAGCCACTTCTCATATTCGTGCAGCGGTCCCAGCTCCTGCCCAAAAAGCACCCTGCACGTGCCCTGCCACATCTTTTCAAGTGCAACCTGTCCCTCATCTGCTGGCATGGAACAAGATTGGCTGCTAAAAATTATAAACCAGTAACGCCTGGCTTGGCTTCTTAAATTTCAGGCACATTCTCAAACTTCCAGCACATTCAATACAGTGTTTATTTCCCTCACGCTTCTAAGCACTATTTGCGCGCTTTTCTTTCCAAGCTTCCCAGTTTTCGCTTTCCCATGCGCCCAGCATATGAGGTTGCAGCAATGGTGCAGCACGTGCGGCGCATTAAAGTCATTGTCCATATTGTATTTGAAGCATTCAAGCGCGTGCTTTCCCATTTTTATCGCAGTCAAAATTTGCGCATCACTTTCCGCATATTTGCTCTCTTTTGCAGCCCGCTTCACAAGCAAAAGCGCAGCCTCAACTTTTCTCACATAGTGCGCAACCCTCTCCATCCTCGCAAACGTAAAATTCATCCTTCTCCTATAGTGCACGGAAAGAAGCGCCGCACGCACTTCGCGTGCGGAATACCCCCTGCGCAGCAGATTCTCAAGCACTATTGCATTCCCCTTGGATTTGCTCATCTTCTTCCCATTAAGCAAAAGGTGCTTCACGTGCATCCAATAGTGCACGAATTTCTTCCCGCTTGCGCATTTTGCAACCGCAATCTCATTCTCATGATGTGAAAACACGTTGTCCGTGCCGCCCATGTGGATTTCAAACTCTTCCCCAAGGTATTTCATTGACATTGGGGGCATTCCAAATTCCACGCAGGAGTCCCAAATCCAATGGAAGTATTCCAGCAAGCATCGCAACTTTGATTTCCTGCAGCAATTTCCCGTGCATCCCGCTTGCCCCCATTTCCAGCAATTTTCCTCCCGCCTCGGTTTCCCGCACAACTTCTCCAAAGCAAAAAGTCCCCTGCCTCATACTGCCAATAGTCCTGCTTTGAAACCCTCTCCTCTTTTTTTGAAGGCGTAAAGTTCGAGAGCCTCCCATACTCTGAAAACTTTGAAATGTCAAAATAAATATTCTCTTTTTCATCCCGATACGCATATCCCTTTCTCAAAAGCTTCTGCGCAACTTTCACCATTTCCTTTACGTGCGCGCTTGCGTAAGGATATTTGTATGCCTCAAGGCACCCAAGCATTTTCTTTTCCTTCAAAAAGATTCCAGCGTATTTTTGCGAAAGTGCTTTCCAGCTTGTTTTCTTTTTCTTTGCCTCTTTGAGTACAATATCATCAAGGTCAGTAATGTTCATAATATGCTTCACGCGGTATCCGCTGCACTCAAGGTACCTTCTCACAACGTCCTCCCATACGTACGTGCGGTAATTTCCAATGTGCGGAGGCGCATACACAGTAGGACCACAAGTGTAAAAACCGATATTTTTCCCGCTAGGCACGAATTTTTCCTTTTTCCTTCCAAGCGTGTTGAAGAGTCTCATTTTCTCTCACTATTGCCTCAGAGCTTCATCCTGCCAAACTCTATTGCACCAACAATTGCCGCAACAATATTGAAAAGCCAGAGCGCCCCCAAATCAAAAAGTATCCCATAATGCGTTGCCCCAAGCATTACGCCGCGCAGCGCATCCACCCCGTATGTGACAGGGTTAAGCTGCGTTACAATCTGCAGATACGAGGGCAAATTCTCAAGCGGGAAAAATGCGCCTGAAAGTATGAAGAGGGGCCATATTACAAACGATATTATGAGGTTAAACCCGTCCGGGCTTTTCATCCTTGCCCCTATGGTAAGCCCAAGCGCGGTAATCCCAAGTGAAAGCGTGAATATTACAAAGAGCGCCTGCAAAAAGAGAACTGGCGAAATTGCAACCCCTGCAATAAGCATCCCAAGCACAACTATTATTGCGCCTTCAATGAGCGAAATAGTTATCCCTCCGGCAGCTTTGCCCACAAAAATGCTAGCGCGAGAGAGCGGTGCAACAAGCACTTCCTTGAAAAAGTCCAGCTTCTTGTCCCACACAAGGTACACGCCGTAAAACATGGAGGCAAAAAGCGTTGCCATTGCAACCGTCCCGGGAAACACAAACTGCTGGTAATTATACTCCCCGATGCTCACGCTTGCCCCAAGCCCCCCTCCAAACGCAACCATCCAAAGAAGGGGCGTGAATATCGCCCCTATTATTCTCTCTCGCTCGCGCAGGAAGACCTTGAACTCGCGCAGCCACACTCCGTATATCCCGTCCAATTCGGTTGAAAAACCCATGAATATCTACTCGTTTTTATTTGCGTTCATCACTCTTGTCCAGTAGTCCCCTGCTGCTTCCTCTTCCCGTATGCTCTTTCCGGTGTATTTTATGAAAACGTCATTCAGGCTCGCAGGGTGCACGTCCACGCTCTCAACGGCCCCTATTTTCCCAAGCAGTTTCTGCAGGTTCTTCCCAGCATCCTTCATTGTGATTGCAAACTTCCCGTCCTGCTTCTTTATGCTGCGCACAAAGGAAAGGGATTTCACTCTCTTCTCGTCAATTTTTTCCGCCTGCACGTACACAACGTCCCCGCCCATCTGCGCCTTTAGCTCCTGCGGGGTTTCAAGCGCGATTTTCTTCCCATGGTCTATTATGCACACCCTGTCAGAGAGCGCATCCGCCTCCTCCATATAATGCGTTGTGAGCACAACGGTCATCTGTATCTCTCTTGCAAGCCTCTCTATGTAACTCCACATGTGCTCGCGCGTCTGCGGGTCAAGCCCTGTTGTGGGCTCGTCCAAAAAGAGAACTGACGGGCGGTGTATGAGCGCACGCGCAATCTCAAGGCGCTTTCTCATCCCTCCCGAATAGGTTTTCACAAGGTCGTTTTTCCTCTCCTCAAGCTCCACAAGGGAAAATGCCTCTTCAATCCTTTTCTGCCTCACTCCCTGCTCCACTCCGTAAAGCATGCAGTGCAGCTCCAAATTCTCCTTTGCAGTGAGCAAATCATCCACGGATGGCTGCTGGAACACAATTCCAATCGACCTTCTTACCTGCGCCTTTTGCGTGCGTATGTCAAAGCCGTTTATTTTTGCAGTGCCCGAAGTGGCATCAATTATGCAGCAAAGCATGGAGAGAGTGGTTGTTTTCCCTGCCCCATTTGGCCCCAAAAGCCCGAATATTTCCCCGTTCTCAACCTGCAGGCTAAGGCTGTCCACTGCCGTAAGCTTTCCGTATTTCTTCGTAAGGTTTTCAGTTACTAGCCCCATGCTCCCACTATCCTTTATAACGCGGTAATAAATTGGGTGCAAGGAATATAAATGTAGTATGCAAACTGCTGCAATATGGAGAAAATAACCACGCTTAAGGAGCTTTCCGCAAAGATTGCAAAGGGGAAAACACTCGTGCTCTTTTATGCCTCATGGTGCCCCTTTTGCAGGGCATTCCTGCCAATATTTGAAGGCTGCGAAGCAAAGGCAAAAGTCCCTCTCCTGAAATTGCAGGTGGATGAGGACGAAAATCCGCTTTGGGACGAGTATTTCGTTGAGGCAGTCCCAACGCTTTTGCTTTTCCAGGATGGGAAAGTTGTTGCAAGGGCGGACGCAAAGCCGCACATCGGATTAAAAGAGGCGGACTTAACCGCAATTCTCAAGAAGGCTTAGGTGCATCCCATGTACGAACCAAAAGAACTTTCATTCTCAAACGTGCACGATGCCTCAAAGGCAATAAAGTCCATTGACGTTTCCGAAATGTGCGTTGCAATAATGTCCAAAAAGGCTGTTTTCACGTGCATAAAGCTGCACAACGTGCGCAACGCAGTCGCAAACATCCTAAAGCAGGAAATGATTTCCGCAAAAGGGGATGCAACGGTTTCACAATACACGGTAAATTGCGCAAAGGAGAGCACAGACGTTCTCCTAATGGGCACGGTTGCGCAATATCTTACTCTTATCTCCAAAATGCGCCTGCAAGGCTATTACATGGGCGAAAAAAAGGCAGAATACGAGGGCGTTGCCGCCGACATTGAAAAGATTTTAAAACCAAGGCTGCAAAAGAAATAATGGGAGGGGTTCCAATGGATGCAAAAAAACTCTTTAGTATGAATACTTTGCTTCTGCTCATAGGATTTATTCTTCTTGTCGCAGTAGCGGACAACATAAAAGTGTTCAAACTCTGGGAAACAGGTGCTGCATCCGCAAACCAGTACTTCACGCTCGTACAAACCTTTGCACCCACAATGGGCGCGTTTTTTGGGCCAGTTCTTGGCGCAGGCATAGTGCTTGTTGCAGAAATATTCTCATTCGTGTTCAATGGAAAGGAGGCGTCGCTTATAAACATACTGCGCCTCTCCCCGATGCTCTTTGCAGCAGCATACTTTGCGCTTTATGCAAAGAAGGCAAAGCTTAGCGTACTCGCGCCATTAGTGTGCATCGCTCTCTTCCTTCTGCACCCCGTAGGCGCGGCAGCATGGCCGTTTGCGCTCTTCTGGCTCATTCCAGTGGCAGCGTTCGCATTCCCGCAAAACCTTCTCCTTAGAAGTTACGGCGCAACCTTTAGCGCGCACGCAGTTGGCGGCGTGCTCTGGCTTTACACAATCCCAACGGATGCGGCATACTGGCTCGCGCTCATGCCAATAGTTGTGGTCGAGAGGACAGTATTTGCGGCAGGAATATCCGCAAGCTACTACCTTGTAACAACAGTTGCCTCGCGCGTTGAGGCAATAAGAAAAAGCGTGCTTGTGAAAATAGAGCCGCAGTATGCGCTTTAATTTTTTTTCTTTCAATTTTTTCTTTCTTTTCTGTATTTTCTTCGCGCCTTTTTTCTATTTTCCGCCCTTTCATCCATTTTTTCTATTCCCCAAATGCCTTCACAATAACACGCTTTCTTCTCTTGCCGTCAAATTCACCGTAAAATATCCTTTCCCACGGACCCAAATCCAATTTTCCGTTTGTAATTGGCATTAAAACCTGCTGCCCCGCAACCATCCTCTTCAAGTGTGCGTCCGCATTGCTCTCCCCTGTGTGGTGGTGCGCATAGTTCAAGCCGGAGGGCGCAAGCTTCTCCAGCCATTCCAGTATGTCTTTGTGCAAGCCGCTTTCCTCGTCATTCACAAAAACAGAAGAAGTAATATGCATTGCGGACACAAAAACAAACCCTTCCTTTATGCCGGATTCACGCACTATCTCTTCAACTTTTTGCGTAATAGGCACAATCTCCTTTTCCTTTTTTGTCTCAAACCACAAATACTTGGTATGGAATCTCACAAAATCCCCTCAGTTCCTGTGCCCGATTAGCTTGTAGCATTCCGGGCAAAGCAGCATCGTTCCCGCAGCAGTATCGCTCTCAATCGGCTCAATAAGTTTCCCGCAGTGCGGACAGTTGATTTTGTTCTCATCCATGCTCTCAATCCCTAATTGCTTCAAAAAATCCGGTTTTCAAATTCTTTCTCACATTGTCCCAGTCGAATATTTTCCCGTTCATGCAAACATAAACCCCGATTGGAAGCAACTGTACTGCCGCCAGCGCAGCCCCAACGTTAAACTGTGCATCTGAATTTTCTTTTTCAGCAGGCACAATCGCGCCAACAACCACTATTGTTTTTGGGATTTTCTTGCCGCCCAGGTACTTTGCAGTCTGTTCCATCGTAACTGTCCCGTGCGTTATTACGATTTTTTCTTCTGCGCATCCGACACATTTTTTCAAAAGAAGTTCCCTGTCCGCATCATCCACGAACTTGCTGTCCTTGAAGAACGCTATCTCGGTAACATAATCGAGCGAAACCCTCGCCTGCTTTAGCAAGCCCGGCATTTTTGATTCCTGTTTTTTTGGCGCGGTTTTTGGATTTTCGTATTCAAGCGAGTCTATAGTTCCGCCCGTAATAAAAACTTTTATTTTCATGCGATTATTTTCCCGCATACAAATATTAACTTTTACTGCAAATTATTTTACAATGACAAATGGTGAGAATGCAATAGCGCAAACAAAACGCAAATTCCTTTTTGTATCCATAGAAGCATTGATAGGCGACGTTGCATGGCAGGTTTTGAAAGAAGGGCACGAGGTTAAATATTTCATAGAGGCACAGACTGAAAAGAACGTGTCCGACGGTTTTGTCCCTAAAGTTGACGAATGGAAATCACTTGTTGACTGGGCGGACGTGATTATTTTTGATGACGTAGGATTTGGCGAAGTTGCAGAGGAACTGCGCAAAAAAGGAAAAAAGGTAGTAGGCGGCACAATTTATGCCGACAAGCTTGAGGTAGAGCGCGATTTCGGGCAGGCGCAGCTAAAAGAGGCGGGCGTGAACGTTCTCCCGAGCTGGAATTTCGAATCTTTTGATGCGGCAATTGATTTCATAAAAACAAACCCTGGAAGGTATGTGATAAAACCCAACGGGGACGCGCAAAACGAAAAGGAGCTCTCCTTCATAGGGCAGGAGGACGACGGAAAGGATTTGCTGCACATGCTTGAGCGCTACAAGAAGAGCTGGGCAAAAAAAATAAAGAGCTTCCAGCTCCAGCGCTTTGCATCCGGCGTGGAAGTCGCAATAGGCGCGTTCTTTAACGGAAAGGAATTCATCACGCCCATCAACATTAACTTTGAGCACAAGAAAATGTTCCCGGGCGAAGTGGGCCCCAACACAGGGGAAATGGGCACAACAATGTTCTGGTGCCCCCCAAACAAGCTCTTCAACGAGACGCTTGCGAAAATGCAGGAAAAGCTTGCGGCATGCGGCTACATCGGGTATGTTGACCTCAATTGCATTGCAAACGCAAAGGGCATTTATCCGCTTGAATTCACAAGCCGCTTCGGATACCCTACCATAAATATCCAGATGGAGGGCGTGCTCTCTCCCTGGGGCGAATTTTTCCATGCGCTTGCAGGCGGCGAGAAATTTGACCTGAAAACAAAGCGCGGATTCCAGATAGGCGTAGTGATAGCAACTTCGCCCTTCCCATTTTCGGACAAAAACGCATTCAAGAAATATTCCGAGGATGCCGCAATAATTTTCAAGAAGCCCATAAACGACGGCATACACATAGGCGACATAAAGCTTGAGGATGGGGAATGGAAGCTTGCAGGGCAGTCCGGATATGCGCTCATACTCACTGCAAGCTCAAACACAATGGAAGACGCGCGCCGCCTTGTGTACAACAAGGTGCAAAACATTATGCTGCCCAACATGTTTTACAGAAACGACATAGGGCTCAAATGGGCTTCGGATTCAGACAGGCTTTACACCTGGGGCTATCTTTACTAGCTATCTTTACTAATTAGGGGATTATATTTATCCGCTGCCCGCACTTGGGGCATTTGGGGTTTTTCTTTTCCTTCACGCTTAATTTTCCAAAAACGTTCTTCTCAATTGAATATCCATTTCTCTTTACCAGCATTGCATTGCATTTTGGGCAGTGCGTATTCTCAACGTTCTCAAGGTTCGTATTTCCTACATACACGTGGTGCAATCCTTCCTCTTTTGCAATCTCCCGCGCACGAAGCAGCGTTTTTTCATCAGTTGGCGGCAAATCCTGCATCCTGTATTGCGGATAAAACCTGCTAAAGTGCAAAGGAATGTCTTTTCCAACAGACGCAACGAATTTGCAGAGCTTTCGGATGTCTTCTTCACTGTCATTTAATGTTGGTATGATTAGCGCAATAACCTCAAGCGCGATTTTTCCGCGAAGCGCATGCACCCTCTTTATGTTGTCTTTAACAATTTGCATGTGCCCTCCGCACACTTCCATGTATTTCTCGTCGTTTATGAATTTCAGGTCAATCCTTATCCCTTGCAGCAGGTTTTCCTTTACCACATCATCCAGCATCTCCTTTGTGAAATACCCGTTTGACACAAATACGTGGAACAAATCAAGCCCAAGCTTTCTGCACTCAAGCACCGTGTCCTTTGCATACTCATAGAAAATAGTGGGCTCGCTATACGTGTATGCAATCCCATCCACCCTGTTCAGCTTTGCCATCCTCGCAATTTCCGCAGGCGTTGTTGGTGGAACATCCAGCGCACCTTTGCCTCCCTCTTTCACGGCCTGCGACAAATCCCAGTTCTGGCAGTTCAGGCAGCGGAAATTGCATCCGGGCGTCCCAAAAGAAAGCACGCGCGAACCCGGCTTGAAATGGAAAAACGGCTTTTTTTCAATAGGGTCAATTGCAAATCCCGCGCTCTTGCCCCAGTTGAGCGAATAGAGCTTTCCCCCAATGTTTTTGCGCACAAGGCACTTTCCAACTTCCCCTTCTTTTATGATGCAATAGTGGGAGCACAGGTTGCAGTGCAGCAGATTAGAGCCTTGTTTTCCGATTCTTTTATAGAGGAGAGCCTCGTGCATTTTCTCCCCGTTGCCTAAAATCTTGCCCATAAGTGCAATTTGCACCCCAACCTTTTTTACTTTTGTTCATTTTAGGGCGCTTTATTGCCAATTTTATTGTTGTTCAAAGTGTTAGCATTATACATAACCTGACCATAACTTATGACTTGTGGGAGGTGCGAGTCATGACTGTGACTGCAAAGCCTGGGCCCACCGAAAAAGGCCAACCTGTTGAAAGAAGCCCTGTGGCAGCCATTGCCTTAAAGCACATGCATCCCCTTGAGAGCAGGCACTTGGCAGTGGAAGACTGGGGACAGTCCCCTTGGCGGTTGCAAAGGATACAGTCTTCTTCAACTTTGATGTTTGAGCGCGAATCAAAAGACGACTTCAAGCGCGACCTTGCAAGAACCGAGTTCAATGCAATAGGCGAGCGGCTTTCCCTTATGAAAAGCAAATACGCAGAAATAGTGGGCGAGGCAGGCGAGCACGACGAGACCGCGCGCAAGCTTGAGAACGACATCTCCTTCATGGAGGCAATGAACTCATTCATGCAGTCCTGCATAAACGGGCTTGTTTCAACGCAGCGCTCGCTTGCAAAGTCCTCCGAGGACATACAAAAGCGCTACGACGAGCTTGTGCAGCGCGGCAGCCTTATTGAGCGCATAGTGAAGCAAATCCCTCTCCTCTCTGGTCCCATAATGGGCGCAACCGCACTTGGCGGAGGGGCATGGCAGGCAGTTCTCTCTATAGTGAAACATCAGTGCCCGCCAAAATGGCAGCCGATTGCAGAGGGCGCAGCAAACATCATAGGATTGGCGGCAATATATACAACAAGCTATGTCACTGGCCTGCTCTCCTCAAGGCGCAAGCAGAAACTGCTCAATGAATGCACTGAAAAGCAAAAATTGCTGCTCTTGGAGGAGAAAATTGCGCGCAGGATGCTGATTGCGCTCATAAAGAACAAGGCGCTGCAGCTCATGGTGTCGCACGGCTATCTCCTTGAGCTAAAGACTGAAAGCCCGGGAATTTATTCAATGGCATGCAACGGAGAAACAAAAGCGCTGCACGAGCACTTCAAGGAGGCTGTAAAGCGGATTTTCATGTCCGGCGGAGAATACATACCTCCCGAGCTTCTTGTTGGCGGCGAGGCAGGGTCGGACTCAAACATACTAAACTGAATTTTTGTCCCAACCAATGCGGAACTTTCCAAATGCTTTTAAACGTTCAAGCGCTTATCCTCTTTGGTATTTATGGCATCAAAGAACGCAAAAAAGGCAAATATTCCCTTTCAAATGCAGAAAATCTCCAAGCAGGAATTTTTTGCGCATTCGGCATACGGGCTCCTTATAGGTGCGCTTGGCGTAGTGTGGCTTGCACAGGAGCTTGGCTGGATAGATTCCAATGTGCCCTTTGGGCCCCTTAGCATAATACTCCTTGGGCTTCTAATGATGTTCTCAAGCACGAAAAACTAGAATTTTGGTGATTTAATGAAAATAGTATACGCAGCACCCACAAGTTCAAAGGCAAAGCTCACTGCAATCCTTGAGGCAGACCCGTATGCGCACCCGAGCTTTTCGCGCAACGGCTACAAGGTAAAGGACGGCTCCGCGCTTGGCGAGGAAAAAGACAAAGTATACGTATATCTCTCCTGCACCGAAGAAGTGGAGAAAATGGCACAGGAGAAATTCAAGGACGTTGCAGAGAAATGCAACCCAGAAGTAACCGCGCGAGTAGTGAAGAAAATAGAGGACGAAGAGAACAGCGCGGAAGCGGGCTTTGGGGCAATTTTTGGATAAGCACTCTTTTTCTTCTTTCCCGTCCCTATACTCACAGAATGATGACATCGAGGTATTCCTGAGCCGGGACCTCAGAGACCCCAGCGCATGACGAAGATCTTGAGTACTGACACCTAGGGGGCGCGAGGCAACCCCTCGGTCCCCCTAAGGTTTCACCCCCTAGTCGACACAGGTGGTTTGCCTGCGCATAACGGCAGGAATTATAAATCCAGCCCTCTGTTATTTACCACATGGTTACCTCAAAAATGCTCTGGGGAGGCCGCTTCAGCGCCACCCCGAAAGGACTGGTGCGCGGTTTTCTCAGTTCCGAAAACATCTCCCTTGATTCCCGCCTTCTCCCCTACGACATAGAAGGCAGCATGGCGCACGTTGCAATGCTTTGCAAGCAGGGCATACTAAAGAAACAGGAAGCCGCCCCTATCCTAAAGGCACTTGCGCAGCTTTCAGCGCGCTCACAGAAAAACGAATTCCCCCTTGATGCAGAGCTTGAGGACGTGCACATGAACGTGGAGAGCGAAGCAACAAAGCTCACATCCGAAGCAAAAAAAATGCACACTGCGCGCTCGCGCAACGACCAGGTTTCACTTGACACGCGCCTTTACTTGCGCGACGAAATAAACAAGACAAGCAAGTCCCTGATACTTCTCATAAAGGAAATTGCATTCCTCTCAAAAAGGAAAACGATTTTCCCCTCCTACACGCACATGCAGGTTGCGCAGCCAATCACTCTTTCCTTTTACTGCCGCGCATATGCGGATGCATTTTCAAGGGATTTTGCACGCTTGTCCGAATGCTATGCCCGCATAAATGCAAATCCATTGGGGGCAGGCGCAGTCGCAGGAACCACATGGAACATAGATAGAGAGCACACGGCAAAACTCCTTGGCTTTTCTGCGGTGCAGCAAAGCCCATTGGACGTAGTTACCTCAAGAGGGGAAATGGAGGCAGAGCTCATCTTCGCTCTCACAATGCTTCTTACGCACACTGGAAGGATTGCAGAAGACATTTGCTTCCTTTCTGCAAAGCGCCTTGCTATTCTCTCTGATGCAACCTCAACAGGCAGCAGCATGATGCCGCAAAAGAAAAACCCAGACCCAATGGAGCTTCTTCGCGGAAAAACAGCAAGAATGCACGGTCTTCTGATGCACTCCCTTTCCCTTATGAAAGGGCTTCCTTCAGGCTACAACATGGACTCCCAAGAGAGCAAATACGCAGTAATGCACGCACTTGATACGGCGCAAGAGTGCATTCCCGTTCTTTGCGAAGTGCTTGCAACAATAGATTTTGACCCCGAGGCGATTAAGGAAGAGCTTGAAAAGGGATATGCGTGCGCAACAGAGCTTGCGGATTTGCTTGCAAAAAAAGGAGTCCCCTTCAGAAGCGCGCATGAAATAACCGGAAGGCTCGTGAAAGGATGCGTTGCAAAAAGGAAATACCTGAGCACACTTACTGCAAGCGAGGTATGTGCGGTTTCCAAGGTGAAAATTACGGATTCCGAGCTAAAGGTTGCGCTAAACGTGGACAAGACAGCAAGGATGCACTCTCCAATTTCACCGGAGTTCATTTCTCCCTTGCAAAAGGCGATTGTGGAGCGGGAAGAGAAACTCTCTTCTGCAAAAAAGCTCCTTGAAAAAGAAGTGAAGCAGATAATTGGCTAGAAGCAGTTGAGGTCTACCTAAACAGTATTCTTTATCGCAAGCGCATTCACCATTGCCTTAGCCTGCGCCTCATTCCCCTTCTCCGTATATTTAATCTGTATCCTGTCCCACGTGTTCGGGGAAAGCTCCCAGCTTACGATGTGCCCAAGCTCGCCTTTTAGGGATTGAAAGTGCGCCCGTGCTTCAGAGCTAACAGACGCAGCAGCCGGAATGGACGGTGCCTGTGCAATTGCCATGCAAATGTTTTTCTGCGAATGTTAATAATTGTTGCCTCCCTATCTCCCAATATGACAGACGAACTGGAAGACCAGATGATTGCAAAAACAGAGGAGCTTGAGCAGGAGCAAAAACCGCAGGAAGCGGTTGCGGAAGCAGCAGAGCTTGTTGCAATAGACCCGAAAGACCCGATACTGTGGTTTGTGAAAGGAAAGGCGCACTACGTTGCAGAGCAGTTTGACGAATCCCTTTCCTGCTTGGCAAAGGCAGCAGAGCTTGAAAGGGAAAACCCTCAAATCTGGCAAATGATGGCATACGCGCTGATTTCCTTAAAGAGATATTCAGAAGCAGCCCCCTGTTTGGAATACGTAATTTCAAAAGAGCCGCAGAATGCGGAAAGCCTAAGCGCGCTTGGCATATTGCACATAATTTCAGGGGATGAGAAAAAGGCGCGCACGTATTTTGATTCCGCGCTTCTTGCAAACAAAAGAATCGCAATTGCAATGCTTGAGCATTTCCACGACAAGTTCTTTTCAACAAGCCCCAACATCCCATCTTCTGCAAAGGCAATGGTCGAGCGCGTGCTTGAGACTGCAAAGCTTATCCGCTAATTGGTGTACAAATGGATTATGCCCAAACCGCACGAAAAGTGGCAATCTGGCTGCTTGCGTTCATCTTCATGCTCCAGCTTTCAGGCTGCATCCTCCTCTTTGCGTCCATGGAAAAATTCTTTGACGTGAACGTTTTTGACGCATCCCTTGCAAAGAACGGGGTGTATCCCCTGATGCAAACCGGGCTTGTCGGCATGCTCACGGATTCGCTTCCTCCGGAATACAAGGACAGCGTAAAGGCAGAACTCAATGCCGCGATAACCCCTGCATACATGCGCAACCAGATGCTGCCCATCCTCTCGCAAATGCTTGCCTACATTTCAGGCAAAAGCGCAAAAATGGAGCTTTACTTTGACATCTCACCGGTTGCGCAGCAGCTTGCGGCAAGCCAAAATCCAGTTGTGCAGGTATACGTCTCGCAGACAAGCACAATGAGCTCTGCCATAAACAACGCGCTGCAGTCCGTAACGCAGCAGATGGAAACCGATGCATCCGTGCAGCAAATGCGCCAAACCCTCCCGTCCCTCAACATCCTCAACATCGTGCTCTTTTTCATCGCAATAGTGGAGCTTGCGCTCATATTTTTCCTTTCAAACGACATGAAGGGCGGCATAATGAAATGCGCAGGCACGGTGTTTGCAACGGGCGTGGCAACCGCGCTAAGCGGGGCCGCAATGGCATATCTTACGACTCCCATGCTGACTTCTGCGGTCGGCTCACTTCTCCCCTCCGACGCAAACGCAACTCAGATTTCCTCAATTGTAATTTCCATAATGGGCGATGTTTTCTTTGAAATAGGCATGCTCACCCTGATTCTCTCCATCCCCATTGTGCTTGTTGGCGGCGCAATACTTGTGTATTTCAAGTTCGTTTACAAGGATGGCGCAGTGAAATCCTGATTTCGCCGCTCTTCAGGCAAAACGCCGTATTTTTTGGGATTTTTTGAAATCTCCTCTGCAGCACTCACTATCTCGTTCACTTCGCTTATGCGCAGCCTCTCCATTGAGGAAAGATTTTTGGCAAGGTTATCTCTCCTTTGTGCATCCGTGCCCCCGCACTCACGGTAAGCGCGTGCAATGTCAGTCGGCCTTATTTTCAGCTCATCAAGAAGCTTGCCTGCAAGAAAACCGCGTATGTTTGAAGGGAAGCCCTTCTTTGCGCATTTGCATGCTTGTGGCATTTTTCCATATGCCCCATTTTCCCCAGCCAAAATATTTATCCCTATCCATAGCAAGTGCACCGGCACTTGCCTTGCAGCCCAAGGCAAGGTATAAATAAGTTGGGCTCAAATCCCACCTTATGTTCAACCTTGTAGAAACCCTCCGCAAATATTTTGGCAGCATAAACGAAAAAGAAAAGGAAGCGGTTTATGCCGAGATACGCAACGGCTCCAAGCCCTCCCACGAATACTTCATCATGCTTGCAATTGCCGCCATAATCGCGACAATCGGGCTGCTCACAAACAGCGTTGCAGTAATAATAGGCGCAATGCTTGTCTCACCGCTCCTCATACCAGTGATAGGCATTTCACTTGGGGCGGTAAAGGGCGACTGGGGCTTATTTTCGCGCGCAATAGAGGCAGAGGCAAAAGGGGTCCTTTTTGTAATCCTGCTTGTGGTAATGCTCACGCTCATAATACCAAGTGCGTCCGTGACAAGCGAAATACTGCTTCGCACGCAGCCCACTCCTCTTGACTTGTTTGTTGCGCTTGCAAGCGGCGCGGCGGCTGCATATGCGCTTTGCAGAAAAAGCATAGGCGCAGCGCTTCCGGGTGTTGCAATCGCGGTTGCCGTAATGCCTCCCCTTAGCGTTGCAGGCATTGGATTTGCGCTTCGCAGGCCAGAAATTGCGCTTGGCGGGCTCCTCACTTTCGCTGCAAACGTTGTTGCAATAAATTTCGCCGCCTCTGCGGTTTTCTGGCTCATGGAATTCAGCCCGCGCTGGTCGTTTTCTGCAGAGGAGGAAACAATGAAAAAACTCAAGACTTCGGCGGCTCTTCTGCTCCTTATCTCAATCCCGCTTGCATGGATAATGTGGGAAAGCATAAGCGCCTCTGGCACAAACGAAACAATATCAAACGTAATATCCTCCCAGCTTGACGGGATACCCCAAGCGCAGCTCACTGAAGCTTCATTTGAATACAGCCACGACGGCATGCTATTGGTATTCGCCTCAATAGACTCCCCAAAGGAAATAAGCGTCTCCAAGGCGGATGAGATGCGCCTTGCGCTTGAGAAAAACCTCAACCAGCCAGTAAAGCTCACGCTTCGGGTGAATGAAATAAAGCTTGTTGCGCCTTAGCCCTGCGCACTTTTAACCTGCCTTTTTAGCTTATTTTCAGCCTGCCCACGAGCTCTTCCAGCATGTCGTCCATAGTGAGCACGCCCACAAACGCCCCTTTGTCGTCCACTGCGATTGAAAAGTGCCGATTTGCCTGCTGCAGCTGCGCAAACGCGACGTTTAATGTGTCAGAGCTTTTCACTTTCACAACCGGAAGCACGAATTTCTCCACGTGCCAGTTCGGGTTGTCTTCTGCCGCCTTTGCAAGGGCGCGTATGTTCACTGTGCCTATCACCAGGCCATTCTTTATGACCGGGAAGCGGTAATACGTGCTGTGTATTGCCTTGTGCAGCGCGTCCGTTGCAAGCGCCTCTGCGGAAAATGCCAATACGCGCGAGCGCGGCGTCATTGCATGCGCAACCGTCTTGTCGTTGAATGCAAGCACGTTCTCAATGAGCTCGCGCTCTTTTTGCGAAATGCTATTATGCGTTGCCCCAAGCTTCACAGCAGCTTTCACCTCTTCCTCCGTGAACCTCTCTATCCCTGTTGCGCGCGAATACACGCCGGGTATGAGGTGGTTTATGAACTCAAAAAATATCACAAGGGGGAAGAACGCATAATATATGCCCTCCACAACGGGCGCGCCCATGAGTATTATCCTCTCCCCGTGCGAGGTCGCAAGGCTCTTTGGCGCAATGTCCCCGAACGTGAGCATGAGAAAGCTCATTATTCCTATCGCAATCCCAAGCCCCTCATCGCCAAAAATCTCTATTGCCATTGCAGTTGCGACCGCAGAGGCTGCAATGTTTGCAATATTGTTGCCTATGAGGAGCGCAATAAGCACCCTCCTTCTTCGCGTCTTGAGCCTATAGAGCGCCTCTGCCCCAGCCACCCTCTTCTCAACAAGTGCATGCACCCTAAGGAGCGAAATCGAAAGGAAAGAAGTCTCGCACGCTGCGAAGAATGCGGAAATTGCAATCAATCCCACGAGTGCAACAAGTTCAATTAGGAATTCCATCGCATTATTTCCATGCGCGGGGAATTAAAACCTATCCCCCTCTGGAAAAAGAGAGCCGCTTTAGCTTACGCGCGCCATACTTTATATTTGCCTTTCATTTTCTTTTTTGTTTTTTCTTGAAGTGGCGAGAGCTTTGCATTTCCTGTTTTTATTTCTACCAGCTCTGCCTTGCCACAATCCCACTTTCCTGTGAGGATATTATACTGCCTCTTGGTTACTTTATAATCGCTACCATGTGCGTGCCCTTTCCTTTCCACTTTATTTCCTATAATTCTCTGACTAACTTCAAACATCGCTTCGGCATTTTTTCCTTTCATCTTATTCTGCGATAACGTTATCCTTTTGGCAAATTTTTTGAGTTCGTCGTTCATCACACCACCCATTTTGCAATTTATTTCTGAAGGTTATAAATTTTTGCACTCGGATGCTGTTTTATTGCTGCCCGCCCAGCCCATACGCTTCTTTCCAAATGTAAATAAATACGCTACATATTGCGGCAGCGAGACTGATAAATAATACCACTAGCCCCACATTTTCTTCCACAAATTCCGCAAGCTCGGCGCCCCAGTGTAAGTTAAGCAGACTCTGCAAACCATTCGCTGCTATTTCATTCGTAGTTGGGGAGGTTGTAGAAGTCGGGAAGGCTGCGACGAACTGTGTATAAACGTAAATGATAAAGCCGATTGTTGTTGCTGCGCAAAGTATGGCTACTGGGAGCGCGAGGAGCTTTTTCATGTTATAATAATGGCGAGAGTATATTTTTATTGTTTAGGCTCTAAGGGTTGCCCATGAAAAACGAAAAGGCGCTTGCACTTATAGATGTTTACATACACGAATTGGAGTCTACTATTGGATACAATAGCAATACTGTTTCTTTTTGGAGTTCGAGCAGTTCGGTAATAATCGCCCTAATGATTGGCGGCGGTGCGATAGTAATTCCACTGCTTGCATCTTCTAAGGATGCAGGATTAACATTTTACACACAGAGTGGCATTTTACTTGTTGTTTCAATATTTTGCCTTCATATGTATGGAGAATATTCCAAAAAGGAAAAAGCACATTACAAACAAAACGAATATGATTTATGTCGCATAATAAAACTGGACGAATTAAAGAAGAGTATACTCTTAGGAAAACGTAATCCGACCATGGAGCAAGTAAAGGAGAAGTGTAGAGATATTTTGGAAATGGGTAGTGATGTAGACGTATAATAAAACTACAGTTTTTTTTTTGCGTCTGAGTTTTAGCTGATACTGACTTAATAAGAAGTGAAGCCGGGTAGGGGAATCGAGCCCCTCTAAGCCGATTTCAACATCTCCCCGAAGGGAACCTGGAGCTGAAAAACTGCATTCTGCAGTCGGCTGCATAGCCTCTCTGCCAACCCGGCACGTATTATTTATACCCACTTTCCTCTTTATAAAAGATGCAGACGCGGCATTTTGGAAAACTGACCGCTTTTTATATCTTTTTTCCAAATTAGGATTCGAGGGCGATCAAATGGACATCAAGGAAGCAATAATAATTGACGCAACAGAACCCGCATCAAAGGCACTGCGGGAAACAATAAAGCGCGAGCATTGCATAGTTGTTACAAGGGAAAATGCGTATTTTGGCATTATAGACGAGCGCTCTGTTGCAAACAGCGCGGTGGATTTGAACAAGGTCCAGTGCGCAAACATATGCACAAAGGCACCGCAGCTTTCAGAAAATGCCAGCGTGCAGGACGCGTGCAAGTCATTTTTCAGCGGGCACTACAAGGCGTTGCCGGTAACAAGCAACAACAGGGTGCTTGGCATAATAACAAGGAAAAGCGCGCTTGATGCGCTCAAGGCGGAAGGGTATCTCACGGGAAGGAAAGTCGCGGATTCAATGACTGTCCCGGTGGTTTCAATAGACATAGCCTCTTCAGTAGGGCAGGCGCGCGCAATACTCCTAAAGCACAACATACGCCGCTTGGCAGTTACTGACAATGGAAAGCTTGCGGGCGTGCTCTCAATGTTTGACCTTGCAAAGCCAAAAGTGTTCGGAAAGCAGTCCCCCAACATGATGCAGGAAAAGGTGAACACGGACATGCAGCCCGTCTCCTCCTTCATGCAAAAGCAGGTTGAAACAGTTGTTGCCGACAAGCCGCTTTCAACAGCAGCAGAAAAAATGCTCTCGGCAGGCGTTTCCTCCCTTGTGGTGGTGGATTCCGCAGGCGCCCCCTCAGGCATGCTTTCGGCGCGCGACCTTTTTGAAACCGTAGTTGCAAAGGAAGAGAAGCAAACAGTATACATATCCGGCCTCACAGATGAGGAAAAGGAGCGCTACCCTGAAATATTTGACGAATGCGAAAACGCGCTTTCCAAGCTCTCAAAAAGCGCGCAGGTGCAATACCTGTCCGTGCACGTAAAGAGAACGGGCGCGCAATATTGCGTGCGCGGAAGGCTGATAGCAAGGAAAATGTACGTTGCAAATGCGTCGGACTGGAAGCTCAACTCCGCAATGATACAGCTCATGCACGAGTTCATAACAATGGTGCGAAAGGACAAGCCGGAAAAAATGCACAGGCGCGCAAAAAAAGAGGAGTAAGAATGAAGGCACAAGCAAGCGCAGAACTTCTTGTAATGGTTGCGATAATGGCAGTGTTCATCCTGCCCCTTCTTCTCATCACTTACGTGAATGCATCCACTTCAGGCGAAAAGGCATTAATCTCGCAGGCGGGAAGGGCAGCCTCCCAGATTGCAAGCACTGCGGATTCGGTTGGGTATTTGGGAAGCGGCTCAAGCATGCTTGCGGAAATAGAAATGCCATCGGGCGTGCAGGGAATAGAAATACGCAACTCATCGCAAATTTCTGAAATAGTGTTCAACGTTTCAACTTCTTCAGGCGCAAGCCAGCTTGTATTTGTTTCCCGCTTTCCAATTTCAGCAAGCCAAAGCGACCTTAAGCGGCTTGCAACAACGGGGTTGCACCGCGTTAACATAAGCGCAGGGAATTTTGAGGCAGGGAAAGACCGCCCGGCAGTATCCCTCAAACTGGATTAATATTTTCTTTCAACTTCCCTTCCATTTCCCTCAGGCGCAAGCACTTCCCCGTTCTCATACGCAATTTTCCCATTCACAATTGTGCATTTCACCTTTCCCTTAAGCTTCCTGCCCTCAAAGGGCGACCAGCCGCATTTAGTATAAAGCGAAGATGCATCAACCGCCCATTCCTCTTTCGGGTCCACAATCGTAACGTCTGCAAAATGCCCCTTCTCAATCTTCCCCCTTTTTTGCATCCCGAATATTTTGCAGGGATTTTCGCACATAAGCTGCGCAATCCTCAAATAAGTTATTTTTTTCCTTGCAGCAGCGTCCAGCATAAGCGAAACAGCTGTCTCAAGCCCAGGCACGCCCGCAGCCCCGCTCTTCTTGTCCTCAAGCGTGTGCGGCGCATGGTCTGTTGCGATTATATCCACTTTATCAAGCATTTTCCAAAGCCCGTTCATCTGCGCCATGCTCCTAAGGGGAGGGTTCATCCTGTCAAGCGGATTTTTTTGCTCATCTTTCTCATTAAGGAAAAGATGGTGCGGCGTAACTTCACACGTAACATTCCCCCCAAATCTCCTTGCACATGCAACTTCCTGTTCGCTTGAAAGGTGGCAGAAATGCAATTTTCTTTGGGTTTTTGCGGCAACGTCTCCCACCCTCTTTATGCCTGCAAGGCTTGCGCCTATGCCCCTTTCCTTTTCCTCTTCAATTGTGCCTGCGTCCTCCGCATGCACAAGCACGGGCTTTTCGCGCGCAAACTCAGTAAGATGCCTGCGAAGCGACAAATCCGATTCCACCCAAAGCTCGCTTTTCGTATCGCTTAGGAATACCTTAAGGGAAGCGGGGTTTGCGTCCCTCACTTCCCCAAAATTGTCCTCAGTTGCCCCAAAATGGAAGGAATAGTTGCAGCGCGCCTTCCTTGCGGCGATTTTTTTCTTTTCATCCAGGGCTTTTTTTGTAGTAGTTGCAGGATTGCGGTAATTCGGCATGTCTATCACGCTTGAAAATCCGCCCGCAAGCGCGGCAGAAGTCCCGCTTGAAAAATCCTCTTTCCTGGTATCTTCCGGGTCCCTCAAATGCACGTGCGCATCCACAAACCCCGCAAAAACAAGCATGCCTTTTGCGTCAATTTTCCCCTCCCCTCTTTCATTCGCATCAAATTTCCCGATTCCTGCAATTTTCCCGTCCTCAAGGAGCAAATCCGATTCCCTGATGCCGCTTGCAAGCACGAGTTTCCCGTTTTTTATTATCATTGCACCAACTTCCCTTCCTTGCTTTTCTGCGCGGCTTTTGCAAGCATCCTTGAGCGGTCAAGCTCCGCAAACAAAACCGCAATTATGAACGCAGCCCCAAGTATCACTACGAGCACAGGATTGAAAATGAAAATGGTTATCCTCTGGCTCGCTATCATAAAGCCGTCCAGGAGCGCGCTCAAATTAAATATCATGTGCAGTGCAATCGCTGCAAGCACCGCAGGCACTATTGAAATTCGCGTGTATGCCGAGAGGCTCGGATGCGATTTCACGTATCCCATTATGCCCCCTGCGGTTGCAGTGAAGCACCCGTGCGCAAGGGAATTGAAGAACGAGCGGTAAAGTATTACGCTTGCCCATGCGAAAAACCCGGTCTCAAGGGGGTTTGTCTTTGACGCAAAATAAAACCAGTTTTCCACAAAGCTAAAACCAAGGCCGATTGAGAATCCCAGCATCATGCCCGTAAGCTCGTCATCAAATTCATGGTGCGCGGACACAAGCACAAGGCCCGCGCATTTTATTATCTCCTCAACGACCGGTGCGATTATTGCAACCCCTAGAAGCAGCATAAGCGACTCATCCACCCTCCCCCCAAGCACGCCCGTCTGGAACGTGTTGAACCCGAGGGAAAGAACCGCCGCAAATATGCCCCAGAAAAACATTGCCGCAAAAAGCCGAAGCGGCTTTTTCTCGCTTCTCTCATTGTACAGCCATGCGGCTGCAAAATAAACTATTGGCATTGCGGCGGCCCCAAGCCCACTTAGCGCCATAACCTGCATGAGCCCATCCGTGCTTTTTATTGCGGGCGCAAGCGTTGTGTACATTATGAACACAAGCACAAAGAGCCCTATTGTTTCAAGCACCCACGCGGTGGGCATCATGTAAAAGTCCGCAAGCTTTTGCCCGAAGCTAAGCCCGGAGATTTTTGGCATGAAAAGGCTCTTTGTATTGTACTCCCCCTCATAAGTCTCGCGCGGGTGCGTTGTGCTCGCAACCCTCATAAGAAGCAGCACAACTGCGATTAGCACAATCGCAATAAACGGGGCTGCAAAAAAAGTGACGCTTGCAAGGTCCTTGCGCACCAGGTCCTCGTATCCCGACCAGTCCTCAAACACCTCGAAATATTTTCCCTTTGTGCCCTCAAGCCCGCTTGCAACAAGCGCATACCTTGTTTTCTTGCTTGTCTGAAGCTCATAGTCAAGCGCAATTGTAATCGTTGCATTTGCTTTTTTCCCAGGCTCAAGAACGCCGATTGTTTTTACCCGCTCCCATCCGCCGTTTTCCGTTTCGCGCATGAGGCTTATTGTCTGTTCGGAATTGTAGGTGTTTTCCAGCGTTGCAAACACAAGTATGCTCTCGTGCGGGGTTTCAAGGGGCTTGCTCTCAACGACTATTTTAGTGTCAAGCCCGACTGAAAACGGGTCATTGTAGCTTATCTGCGAAAAAGCGTGCGCGGCAAGGATGAAAAGGAAAAGCAATGCGGTTTTGTTGCGTTCCATACCAGCTCTCCTTACCCTATTCTCAGAATGGCAGGGGCACGTAAAGGTTGAAATATTTCATGAACCACAGGTATCCCTTGTACCAAATCTCATTCCTTCTTTTTATGACGTCCAGGAGTTCCTTGAACGCCTCTTTTTCCGCAATCGCCATCTTGCTGTCGGTTACTTTTACGTGCTCTTTTCCGTCCACGACCGTTTTTTCCTCCTGCTGCCCTATCTGTTTTTTCGCCTGCTCGTACCACGGTGGCAGCGAGGAGCGCTTTTTCTTGAGCGCGTTTATGAAATCCCCCGTAGTGACTTCGCGCTGGTTTTTCCCCTTGAACGCCTCCCTCCATGGGATTGAGGCTGCCTCTTCCACAAGGGACTTGAGGTCCGCTGATGCATA
>Ga0172370_10001668_pt1 | contig 33416 bp, 21 predicted proteins | sample LakKiv5m_FD_114538 | JGI IMG/M metagenome (GOLD analysis project Ga0172370, IMG submission 114538) | Freshwater microbial communities from Kabuno Bay, South-Kivu, Congo - kab_022012_11.5m | ecosystem: Environmental > Aquatic > Freshwater > Lake | place: Democratic Republic of the Congo...
CGGCGATCCCGGTGCAAGGCCCCCTCGACTCGCCACCGTTCTACAAGGTGCCTCCGCCCGCCGGCTGCGGGGCCGGCGTGGTGGTGAGCCAGGTCTACGGCGGTGGTGGCAACTCCGGCTCCATCTACAGCAATGACTTTATTGAGTTACACAACCGCGGCCCGCTGCCCGTCACCGTCTCCGGCTACGCGGTCCAGTACGCGAGCGCGAGCGGCTCGACCTGGTCCGTCACGCCGCTCACCGGCACGATCCAGCCCGGCGCGTTCTACCTCGTGCAGGAGGCCGCGGGCACGGGAGGCACCACCAAGCTGCCGTTCCCGGAGGTCGCCAACGGCACGATCGCGATGGCCGCGGGCGCGGGCAAGGTCGCGCTCACCTCGTCCACGACGCCGCTCACCGGCACCTGCCCGACAGGCACCGCCATCCTCGATCTGGTCGCGTACGGCACCGGTGCGACTTGTGCCGAAGGGGGCGTCATCGCGCCGGCCCCCTCCGCCACACTATCGGTGAGCCGCAAGGACACGTCGTGCCAGGACACGAACGTCAACGGCGACGACTTCATCGCCGCGGGCGTCGTCCCGCACAACGGCACCTTCGCGCCGGTCAAGTGCATGTGCGTCGCCGACCAGTGGCTCAACGAGCTGGATGCCGAGGCCGAGATGAACTACTGCATCGTGCAGTCGCCCAAGGCTATCGTCCTGCCGGCGGGCAACCCGACCGGCCCCCTGTACGGGCGCGTCTACGAGCCGCAGATGACCGAGGCCGGTGGGCAAAACCCCTTGATCATCGCAGAGTTGGGATACGGACCCGCCGGCTCCGATCCGCGCCTGCTGCTCGGCTGGTCCTGGTTCCCGGGCGCGTACAACATCCAGACGGGCAACGACGACGAGTACGTGACGGCGATCGACGCCCCCAAGGTCAAGGGCCAGTATGGCTTCGTGTGGCGCTTCAGCACCGACGGCGCCTCGTGGACGTACTGCGACAGCGACGGCGCAGGGTCGAACGCGAACATGACCTTCGACGAGGCCAAGATCCCGCCGATGGTCGTGCAGTAGCTCGCACTTGCGCTCGGGCGCGGGACTTGATACGGCGGAAGGGAGCCCTTGCTCGTCCGCCCGGGAGGTCCCATGCGCCGTGTCCTCTCTCTGTTGGCCGCCGCGACCTGCGCGGTGTCCGCCCTCGCCGCCCCGAGCGTGGCCCTCGCGACCGACGTCTCGCTGAGCCTGCAAGGCCGCCTCTCGACGGTGGCCGGCGGTCCTGTGGCGGACGGAAACTACGCCCTGGGCGTGTCGATCTACGACAAGGCGGACGCCGTCAAGCCCCTGTTCTACGAGTCGTTTCTCGCCGTTCCGGTCCAGGGCGGGGTCTTGTCCGTGGCGGTCGGTGCGGCGATCGTGCCGCTCGACTCGGCGCTCTTCCAGTCCGGCAAGGCGTCCTTCGTGGGCGTCACGGTGGGCGGCGACCCGGAGCTGCCGCGCGTGCTGTTGCGCCCGACCGCCTACGCCGTGCACGCGACGGTCGCCGGGGACGTGAGCTGCACGGCCTGCATCGGCGCGGGCGAGATCGGCGCGGCCGCGATCGGGTCGGAGCAGATCCAGTCCGGCGCCGTCCAATCGGCCCACGTGGACTTCACCTACGCCGGCTCGGACGCGAAGGGAGGCGCCGCGACCACCGCGCTCTACGCGACCAGCGCCGGTGCGGCCGACCTCGCAAAGATGGCAGACGCAGCCAAGCAGGCCGACGCGGCCACGCTCGCCGACGCGGCCAAGACAGCCACCTTGGCCGACCTCGCGTCGCTCGCCAAGACGGCCCAGGCGCTCGAGTGCACCGGCTGTGTGACGGCCGCGATGCTCGCCGCGAGCGTCTCCGACGACCTGGGTCTTGTTAAAAAGACAGATTTATCATTAGTTGCAACATCTGGAAAATACTCCGATCTCGTGGGCGGCCCCGATCTCACCCCCTACGCGCGCCTCGGTGACGCGAATTCATGGCTGAAGACACAGACCTTCGGCGCGGATACGGACTTCTCGGCGAAACAGGCCCTGCGCTTCCGCTTGCAGAACAGCGACACCGACCCCGTCCCCTGCAACGCGGGCGCGCTCGGTGTCATGTACCTGAATACCAAGCAGAATCGTGTCTTCGTCTGCAACGGCACCGCCTACACCCAACTCGGCGGTGCGCTCATCGCCGTGGGGACACAGAGCAACCCCGGCAAGTCGTGCAAGGACGTGTACGCGGCGGGTTCCTCCACGGGATCGGGCGCGTACTGGCTCACGCAAGGGGGCAAGACCTTCCAGGCGTGGTGCGACATGGCGACCGACGGGGGCGGCTGGACGCTCGTGCTCAACCTCGACACCTCGGACAGCCACGTCATGTGGTGGGGCAACCCGCTGTGGACCGACGCCAACCTCAAGGGATCGCCGCAGCTCTCGGGCGGCGACCACAAGAGCGAGGCATGGAACGGCTACGCCAACGCGACGAAGGTGCTGCTCGTCGTCCACGAGAACGGAGTCATAAAAGGTTGGAAATCTTTCAAGAAATCTGATGGCAAGACAATGGCCCAACTCTTCCAGGGCGGCGACAACGTGGCCTTCGCCTCGAGCGTCCTCAAGTCGGACACGGCGGCGGTCTGGGGCAGCGAGGCGCTCGTGCGCGCGTCGACGAAGCTCTTCGTCAACCACTGCATCGACCAGGGCCTCGCCTGCACCGGCACGGGCGGCAGCGGTTCGTCGGACGGCGACCGCATCGCCTCGGACGAGTCGGTTCCGTCCAGCAACACCGGCGGGGGCCTCGGGAATTGGCATGACATGGCGTATTGCTGCGTGGGCAACCTCGCCGGCAAGACCTGCAACGGCGGCGCGTTCCGCACGGTCAGCGAGGCCCAGGCGGGCTGGGGCTCCTGCTACGGCGGTCAGGCGGGTCACTTCGGCGCCGACACCTACGCGCCGTCGAACAACGGCTGCAACGACTCGTCCTGCTCGACCGCGCGCTACGCCTCTCCGAGCGGCTACAACTACGACTACGCGCTGTACCTGGGCGAGGATTAGGAGTTTGTTGCACATGGACCGAGGCTGAGCCCGGCGAGCCGCCGAGCGAGCAGCCCACGGCGCCGGAGCGCCGTAGTACTGGAACGAATTCAAGCGACGGTAACGCCGGAATGCGACGCGCGCCGGCGGCTCGGGCGACCCGAGGCAATCGACAACAGGCTCCTAGCCCAAAGGAGGCGCGCCATGCCCGCGCTGAGCCCCGACGCGGTGGCCCGATTCTCGTGGTGGACGCTCGCGTTCGCGCCCATCGTCGCGCAGGTGGCGGGCCGGTTGGCCGCATCGCGCGTGACGGTCGCACCCGGCAAGGCGGGGCGCACCATCCCCTCGCTGCTCGCCAAGGACAGTGACGGTGGCACGCCGGCCGCGCGCTTCGACCGGATCGTGCGCGGCATCGAGATGCGCCTCATCGAGCGCCTCATCCACCACCCGCACGACGCGGAGGCCGAGTCGCTGGCTCGGGAGTTGGGCGTCCACGTGGCCCACCTGGAGGCCGCGCTCGCGGACCTGCGCCGCCGCGTGCCGTGTCGTCTTCGCGTGACGCGAAGAGGGAGGCTCCTCCATACCTTCGACGTGAGCGCCCTCGCGAAGCTGCGGAGCGCCCGGCAGGTGGGCTCGTCGGGACGCGCGGGGCTGTGGCTGCTGACGTTGCTCTCCAACCTTGGGGCGGTCTGGCCGCTCGCCGCGTCGATCGCCATTGGGGGTGTGACTCTGGAGGAGATGTGGGTCGCGGTCGACAACGAGGAGCGGATCGTCGCCGGTCTGGGCGGCCTGCTCGCCATGGGTCTGGCCTTCGGCGCCAGTTGGGTGGCGGGCTGGATCGCGAGCGTGCTGCTCATGCCCGGGCTCGACGCGCCTCGCTTCGAGGACCCGCAGCGCGGCCCGCCGAGCGGCGTGCTCAAGCGCAGGAAGAAGGACGGCGGAGGCAGCTGGGACTTCAGCATCGGCGACATCGGCAGCATCGACGGCGAGGGCTGCATCGTCGTCGTCGTCGTGCTCGTCGTCGCGTTGGTGCTCTCGTCCATCGCAGGCTGCCTCTTCGGCCTCTTCGTCTGGGCCCGTGGGCTCTGGCGCGCCGTCTCCGGTCGCCGGCAGCCCGAGCTCGACTGGACGCCCGCGCGCTGGGCCGCCGAGTCCGCCCGGTTCGATCCGGTCGAGCGCTTCGTCCCCACGACTGACCTCGTGCTGCGCCTCGCGCGGGCCCTGCGCCGGGCGCTCGGCCGCCCGCGCCCCTTCGACGAGCACCTCGCCGCGCGCCTGTTCGACCTGGCTGCGACACGGGGCGGGCGCCTCTCCGCGCTAGAGATCACGCTCGCCACCGGCCTCGATCGCGACGAGGCGCTGGCCGTGGGCGCGCGTCTGGCGGCGCTCGCGTGCGGCGAGGTGGAGGTGTCGGAGCGTGGCGACATCGACTTCACGCTCCCGAACGAACGAACGCGAACGCCACCGGACACCGCGCCACGCTTCGAGATCCTCGTGCCGCGCGGCAACGCGACGCCACCGCAGCTCGCCCGCGCGCGCGTCGCGCTGCCCGGCCTCACGCTCGGACATCTCCGGGCGGCGGAGCGCCTCGCGGGCGGAGCCGTCCTGCTCGCCGCGCTGACCACCGCCGCGGTCAGCGACGCGCAGGGACGTCTCGCCGTCATTGCCGCAGACACCGCCGAAGTCTTGCTGCCGCTGCTCGCGCTCGGAACGTTCGCGCTCGTCGGGGTCGCCCGGCACGTCGCCGCGGCCCACGCGCGCGCAGGCGCCCTCCGCGACACGCGCCGCTATGCCTACGAGCGCCTCGCCCAGGCCCTCGCCGAGCCGGGCGTCAAGCGCCTCGACGCGGTCCGCGTCGCGCGCGAGGTCCACTTTGCGCTCGCTCGTGCGATCCCCGGCCTCGCCATCGACGCCGTTCAGAAGGAGACCGAGGCAGCCTACGACGACCTGGACCTGGAGCTCGACCCGAAGGGCATGGTCGCCGACCCCGCGAGCCGGCCTTACGCGATCGAGCGCCTGCGCGATCGCCTCGAGACGCTGCGCGACACACGGTGGCGCCAGCCGAGGGCCCCGGGGGGCGCCGGGGACGACGACGATCCCGTGGTGTTCGACACGGCGGCGGCGGGCGCGTAGCCAAGGCGGCCGCTCCTACCTGGGGGCACATATTTTAGCAGCGGTGAGGCGCCGGGTCACGTACTTCGGTACAACCTCGGACCGTCAGGTCGGAATCCTTTGGAGGCGCAGGACTTGAAGCGGATCGCGCGGCCCCGTATCCTGTCCCTCGACGTCTGGTTTCGCGCGCGCAACGTCTCCGCCGGAGCGCTCCCGCGCGATTCCGGCTCATCCGACACCGATCGGAGGAGGATTCCATGCGCCGCTTCAGCCCCAGCCTGATCGTCACCGCCCTTGCACTGCTCGGCCTGGCGTGCGGTTCCAGCCAGGACGAGGTTCTCGGCCAGATGAACGCCGACATGCTCTCGGGCGCCGATCTCGCAGGCCTGCTCGATGGTGCGGGTGCGCCCTCCGACGGCGCCGCCGATGCGGGCGGCGGGGCTGACGCGCTGCGCACGTCGGACTCGGGACAGCCGCTCGACGCCCAGCCTCCGGCCGACGTGCCCGACGCGCAGGACGTGCTCGTTTCGGACGTCACGGACGACACCACGCCTCCCGCCGATGTGGTCCCCGACGCGGACGAGGAGGTCGCCACGCCGAGCGACGCGGGTGACGACCTGCCGCCGCCGGCCGATCTCGAGGCGCCCGACCTGCTCCCGGGCGACGACCTCGTGCCGGCCGACGACGTGCCGCCCGGCGACGATCAGGTCCCGGTCGACGACACGACCCCGGTCGACGACACGACCCCGGTCGACGAGGCGATCCCGACCGACGACGTGGGGGCCGACGTGGAAGGCCAGGACGTAGCGCCCGACGCAGGCGCGGTGGACGTGCCGCCCATCGGATGCAAGACCGACGACGAGTGCGTCGCGTGGGCCGGCCTCGGCGTGTGCCAGGATGGCGCCTGTGACGTGACCACCGGGCAGTGCGTAGGCAAGCCGAAGATCGACGGGACGGCTTGCACGCCGGCGTCGAAGTGCGAGACGGAGGGCGCATGCCTGACCGGCGTGTGCGCCGGCAAGCCCGTCGACTGCGACGACAAGAACCCCTGCACGGACGACGCGTGCGATCCCCCGACCGGCTGCACGCACGTCAACAACACCGCGGCCTGCGACGACGGGACGGCCTGCACCAAGGACGACGTCTGCAAGGACGCCGTATGCGCCGGTGTGTCGACGGGACTGTGCGTGTGCAACATCGACAGCGAGTGTGTGAGCTACGACGACCAGGACGCCTGCAACGGCGTGTTCATCTGCAAGGACCAGCAGTGCGTCCTGGATCCGACCACGATCGTCACATGCGACACGAGCGGCGACACGACCTGCGCGAAGATGCTCTGCGTGGCCGCCAAGGGTGTGTGCGAGGTGCAGCAGGTCCCGGACGGCACGGCGTGCGATGACCTCAACGCGTGCACGTCGGCCTCCGCGTGCGCAAACGGCGGATGCACCGGCACGCCGGACTTCAAGTGCGACGACGGCAATCTCTGTACGGCCGACGGCTGCGACGCGGCCACCGGCTGCACACACACGGCGGTCGAGGGCGCGTGCGACGATGGCAACCCCTGCACGTCCAACGACGCGTGCGCCGCGGGCGTGTGTGGGGGCGCCAGCTACGGCTGCGACGACGGTGCGGCCTGCACCGCGGACGCGTGCGACGGCAAGGGCGGCTGCACGAACATCCCCACGTCTGGCACCTGCTTCGTCGACAACAAGTGCTTCAACGATGCCGCGGCCAACCCCGCGAATTCGTGTCAGGTCTGCAAGTCGGTCGATGCGCCGCTCGCGTGGACCAACGTCGGCACCGACGTGACCTGCGACGACGGCGACTCGTGCACGAAGAACGATCTGTGCTCGGCAGGCGTGTGCAAGGGCGAGTCGTACCTCTGCGACGACGACACGGCCTGCACCAAGGACGTGTGCGACGGCGCGGGCGGCTGCACGCACCCGTTGGTCGACGAGAGCTGCCTCATAGCCGGAGCATGCGTCCCGGCCGGCACGCCGAACCCCGACAACCCGTGCCAGGCTTGCCAGCCCACACTCGCGAAGGACGCGTGGAGCGATCTCGCCGACGGCACCGGGTGCGACGACGCGGCCGCGTGCACGAAGGACGACGTCTGCACGAAGGGTGTCTGCGGCGGCGCGGGCTACAACTGCACCGACGGGCTCGACTGCACGAGCGACGTCTGCGACGGCAAGGGCGGCTGCTCCTTCCCGGTCAAGCCCGACACCTGCGTCATCGACGGCGCGTGCGTCGCGGGCGCCACCTTGAAGCCCGGCGAGGCATGCCTCGCGTGCGTGCCAGCGACGAGCGTGACGGTCTGGAGCCCCATCGCGGACGCCACACCATGCGACGATGCCAACGCGTGCACGAAGAACGACGGCTGCGCGGCGGGTGCGTGCAAGGGCGAGGTGTTCTCCTGCGATGACAGCCTCGCCTGCACCGACGACGTGTGCGACGGCAAGGGCGGGTGCAAGAACACGCAGCAGGCCGGCACGTGCCTCATCGACGCGGCGTGCTACGCGGCCTCACAGGACAACCCGGCGGCGTTCTGCCTCATCTGCGATCCGGTCGCGGCCGCGACGGTGTGGACACCCAAGGCGACGGGCGTGGTCTGCGATGACAACAACGCGTGCACGAAGGACGACGCGTGCAACGGCGGCAGCTGTGTCGGTGCACCGGTGAGCTGCAACGACGACAACGTCTGCACCGACGACGCGTGCGACACCAAGACCGGCTGCAAATTCACCGCCAACACAGCAGGTTGCAGCGACGGCAAGTACTGCACCGTCAACGACGTCTGCACGAGCGGCGCGTGTGTCGGTTCGCCGCGTGACTGCTCGGGCGCGGCCTACATGTGCAACGACGGTGTGTGCGACGAGACGGCCGGCGCGTGCGTAGCGAAGCCGAAGCAGGACGGACTCCCCTGCAACGACGGGAAGAAGTGCACGAGCAACGACCAGTGCACGGGCGGCGCGTGCGCGGGCACCCAGATCCCCGGCTGCTGTCAGGCGGACACCGATTGCAGCGACGGCAACGCTTGCACGGCGGACACCTGTGACAAGACGAGCGGCAACTGCGTCAACGCGCAGCTGACCGGCACGTCGTGCGACGACGGCAAGTACTGCACGGTCTCGGATGTATGCACCAGCGGCGTCTGCGGCGGCGGTCCGCGCGACTGTTCGGCGGTCGCCGACGCGTGCAACACGGGCTCCTGCAACGAGTCGACCGACGCCTGCGAGAAGGTCGCGGCCAACGAAGGCAAGGGCTGCGCGAGCGACGACAACCTCTGCACCGACGACCTGTGCCAGGGCGGCACATGCGCGCACACGGCCAACACGGCGCCCTGCGACGACAAGAACACCTGCACGTTCGGGGACGTGTGCGGCGGCGGCTCCTGCGCGGGACAGAGCTACTCCTGCGACGACAAGCTCGGCTGCACCGACGACGCGTGCGACGGCAAGGGCGGTTGCGTCAACGCGATCCAGAACGGCAAGTGTCTCATCGCGGGGGCGTGTTACTCGAACGCGGACGGGAATCCGGCGAACGCATGTCAGGCCTGCGTCTCGGCGAGCAACCCGAAGGATTGGTCGAACAAGACCGCGGGCACGATCTGCGACGACAGCGACGCTTGCACCGTGGGCGACGCCTGCGATGGTCTAGGCGCGTGCAAGTCATCGACGATCAAGGACGCCGACAAGGACGGCTACCCGGACGCGGCGTGCAAGGGCGGAACGGACTGCAACGACGGCGACGGCAACATCCACCCCGGCGTGCCGGATCCGATCGAGGGCATCGCACCGACGCTCATGACGGCCGACAGCGGCGGCACAAAGGGGCAGTACGTCTCGGCGGCCGCCGATTCGTCGGGCATCATGCACCTCGCCTGGTACAACCCGGTGTCTCACACGCTCGAATACGCGAGGAACTCGCTCGGCCGCTGGGCCGTGGCGACCGTGGACGCGGGCGGCGGCAACGACGTCGGCCAGTACGCGAGCATCGCCATCGACGCGAAGGGCGCGGCGCACATCGCATAATACGACGCGACTGCGAAGGACCTGCGCTACGCGACCAACGCGTCCGGCGCCTGGGTCAGCGAGATCGTCTCGACTGACACGGCACACGACGTGGGCACCTACGCGGCGATCGGCATCACGTCGGGCGGCGTCGTTCACGTCCTCTTCCGCGACGCAACCGTGACGAACCTGGTGCACCGCTCGCGCAGCAGCGGCTCGTGGTCGAGCGCCACCGTGATCGACACGACGGCAGACACGGGGCAATACGTCTCGCTCGCGATCGACTCGAAGGACTTCGTCCACGCGTCGTACTACGACGTCACGTCGACCGGTCTGAAGTACATCACCAACCTCACGGGATCGTGGGCCATCGATGTCATCGAGGCCGGCGGCCAGCAGGGCGCACCTTCGGCCATCGCGATCGACGCAGGCGACGCGCCGCACATCCTCTACCGCGATGCGGTCAACTACGACATCAAGCACGCGTGGCGGGAGAGCTCCGGCTGGAAGAAGAGCATCGCGCAGGACATGAACTCGAACTTCTTCCCATACGGTGCGCGATGGGGCCTCGTGGTGCAGCCGGACGGCGCGATCAACGCCTGCGTCGTCGTGGCCACCGCGCCCAACAACGTCCTCGTGCGCAGGCTCACCTACGCGGGCAAGCCGTACGGCGTCACGTCGGCATGGGACGTGGTCAACCTCGAGTGGATGGGCGCGACGACCTGGTGCAGCAGCGCGAAACCGGCGAGCGGAACCGTCCACCACTTCTGGGGCAATCGGAGCGGCAACGACGCGCGCTCTGTCAACAACGCGACCGCGCAGCCCGGCTCGGAGCTGGTGGATGCCACAGGGGATCGCGGCCAGTGGACGGGGCTCGTGCGTGACAGCAGCGGCACGCTCCACGTGTCGTATCGCGACAACACCAACGGCAAGCTGCGCTACGCGCGCAAGCTCAAGGGCGGCCTGTGGGAGTCGGCGAACGTCGACACCACGACCAACAACGTCGGCAACTACACGTCGATCGCGGTCGATGGCTCGGGCGCCGTCCACATCGCGTACTACGACGGATCGGCGGGCGATCTGCGCTACGTCAAGGGCACTCTCGGCGCGTGGGGTACACCGCAGATCGTGGACGCGAGCGGCACGACAGGCCTCTACACGTCGATCACCGTGGACTCCGCGGGCACACCCGCCATCGCCTACTACGACGCCAGCAACCAGGACCTGAAGTTCGCGTTCAAGTTCGGGAATTCCTGGCTGAACCAGGCCGTCGACAGCCAAGGCAACGTGGGCACGTACGCGACGTCGGTGGTCGACGGATCCGACACCTACCACATCGCCTACCGCGCGGGTTCGCAGCTCAAGTACGTGCGAGGCAAGCCCGGCGCGTGGGAGACGCCCTTCAACATTGACACCAGCGGCCAGAACGGCGAGTGGAACGACATCGCGCTCGACTCCGGTGGCAACCCGCACGTCTCGCACTACAGCGCGTCGAGCACCGAGATCCGCCACACGTGGAGCACGAAGAAGGGTGACGCCGGCTCGTGGACGACGGAGGTCGTGCGCACCAACGGCGCAACGGGCCAGCCCGGCTTGTGGACGTCCATCGCGATCGACGCCAACGACAACATCTACACGTCGTTCTACGACAACACGCCGACCATCGCGGTCAAGTCCGGCGGCGCGTGGACCTTCGTGGTGCCCGACAACGTGACGGCCTACTACACGTCGATCGTGGTCACCTCCGACGGCGAGTGGCACAGCGTGTACTACAACGCCAACGCGGGCGATCTGCGCCACGCGACGAACGCGCTCAGCGCCTACACGAACCCCTACGTAGTGGCCTACTCCGGCTCGGTCGGCTGGTACACGTCGCTGGCGCTCGGCGCGAAGGATCAGGTGTGGATCGCCTACCAGGACATCAGCAACACCTCGCTGAAGCTCGCCTGGTCGGAGCAGGGTGTCTACTTCTCGACGCAGCTCGAGATGCCAAACAACGTCGGATCGTGGGCGTCCATCGCGCTCGGCTCCGACGGCACGGTGCACATCGCCTATCGCGACGAGTCGAACTTCGCGTTGCGCTACGGCGTGTACTCCAACGGCACGTGGAAGTCGGAGCAGGTCGACGTTGCCAACAACCCGGGGGTCGGCACCTACACCAGCATCGCGGTCGACGCCGACGGAAAGGTCACGATCTCGTACTACGCAGCGTCCAACGGCGACCTCAAGGTCGCGCAGGGCAAGGCCGGGTCGTGGGCCATCGCGGCCATCGATCAGGCCAACACGACCGGTCAGATGACCTCGTGCGCGCTCGACGGCAAGGGCGCGGCGCACGTCGCATACTACTACGCGACGGGGGCGGACCTGCGCTACTTGACCAATAAAACCGGATCGTTCGGCTCGCCCGAGATCGTCGACACGACCGGTACCATGGGCCAATGGCCGTCGATCACCGTCGACGAGGCGCAGGCCGCGCACATCGCCTACAAGGATGCGAGCGCGCTGGACCTCAAGTACGCCACGAACAAGGGCGGCGTGTGGGGGTTCTCGATCATAGACACGGCCGGAAATGTTGGCGATTACACGTCCATCGCCCTCAACGCCGTCGGCAGCGCGTACATCGGCTACCAGGACGGGACGAACCTCAACACGAAGATCGCGACGAACGTCTCCGGTTCGTGGCAGTCCTTCACGGTCGATGCGCCCGGCAACGTGGGCTACTACCTGCACGCCGCGCTCGGCGCCGACAAGAAGGTCCGCATGTCGTACCTGAACTGGTCGAACAACGCGTTGCGCGTCGCGGTCGTGGGCATCGACAACTCGGTCGATCAGAACTGCGACGGCTACTAGGAGTCTGCGGTCGACTGCCTCGGGTCGCACGAGCCGCCGGCGCGCTCCAATTCCACGCGTCCCGCTCGGGCGCGCACACGCCGCTGCTGCCTTGCTCGCCGGCCTTCACGCACGTGCCCTCGATGCGGCACCAGACGGGCGAGCCACTCGGTGGGCACTCGCCACGCTCCGCCGCGCACAGGGCCTCGACGGAGCAGAGCCTCGGATCGACACAGGCGCCCCGCTCGCCGCCCTGGCCCTCGGGCAGGCGCAGCTCGACCTCTGCCATGCCTTCCACCGAGACCGTCCGAGACGCGACCACACGACCGCCGAGTCGCGCCTCGATGGTCCACTCGCCGGGCTTCGATAGCACCCGCGTGAAGCGGCCATCTCGGCATCGGCTGGTCCAGCGCTCGCCCTCCTTCAGGCGCTGCTCCGCGACCCGGATCTCGGCCACCACGGGGCGCCCCCCGGCGTCGACCACACGCCCATGCACGGTCGGACCGTCCAGCACGCGCGCCCCGAGCGCCCTCCACGTCGGTCGCTCGGCTTCGATCATCCCAACGCGCAGGCCGGGGTCGGTCGGGTTCGTGTACGCCCCCTCGACGAGCAGCGCGATCGTGCCGTGCGTGAAGCGATACCAGTCCTCCGCCACGCCGTCGACCGAGTAGATCTTCCTGTGTAACGTGAGCTTGCGCTTGTTCGGCTGACGCGGCGCCGCGGCGGCGACGAGCTTGCCCACCTCCCAGGCCTCGTTCGGTTCGGGGTTCGACACCCGGTCGATCGTGTAGGGCGCGAGCACGACCGTGGAGTGCGTGTGGTATGCGATGGCCGCGACGAAGTGCTCGCGGTCGGCGAGGCGCATCATCGCCTGCGTCTCGGGCTCCGACGCCGGGAAGGGCCCGCGATACCAGTCGAGCCGGTGCTCCGAGCGGCTGCCCTTCTCTCCGAGCGCCGCCCAACGAAACGGGTAGTTCCGGTTGAGGTCCACGCCGTCGAGCGCGTCGGGCCCCGGCTCGCCGGTGTGCGTGTCACGCCCGTTCTTGCGGCCGCCGTACAGGCTCGTCTCCCAGTGCAGCGCGTTGCCATCGGGGTTGACGAGCGGCACGCACCACCAAGTCAGTCCCGCGAGCAGGCGCGCGATCTCCGGCTCGGCCGCGCGTTCGAGCAGCGTCGTGGCCGCGTCGAGCACGTTGTCGATGCTCGGCAGCTCCACGCCGTGGTGCGCGCCGTCGAGCAGAATGGCCGGTACCGCGTCGGGATCGGGCGCCGCCGTGATGCGCAGGGCCAGCACGGGCCGCCCTTGTCGTGTGCGCCCGATCTCCACGAGCCGCGCGCGCTCGGTGTGACGCGCGGCCAGATCCCGTAGGATGGCCTCGACCATCGGCGCGTCCTTGTAGCTCAGGTCCAGGCGATAGGCCCCGCTCGGGCTCCGCTCCAGGCCGCCCGCGCGCGCCTTCCGGTACGACGCGTGCATCGCGAGCCCCGGCACGTCGATGTCCAGCGGCGCCTCCACGAGCCCAGCACGCATCAGCCGCTCGTGATCGACGGGCCGCAGCATCAGCGCGGGACCCCTCCCCGGCAGCTCCACGATCGGCGGCTCCGTTCCAAGCAGGATCCGCGCCGCGCCGGCGTTGCCGAGGGGCTTCGCAAAGCGGTAGGCCCCGGCTGGACTCGGCGGTCCACTCCCGCTCGGAGTGCCTGCCGGCCGCACGCTGAGCCACGTCAACGCGGTCTCCGTCCTGCCGCCGGCGGCGCGCAGACCCACGCTGCCCCTCGCGTACCGGCCATCGGTGGTCGTGACCGACGCAAGCTCCTTGAGGGTCTTCGCATCGTAGAGCTTCGCCATCATCTGAGGCCCGATGAGCCACAGCGCGCCCTCGATCTCGCCCGAGCCCGAGAGCGCCTCGACCTTCGCGCTCGTCCCCAGCGTGCGCGCCAGCCCATCGTCGACCCGCACCACATCGAGGCGCCGCCTGTCGAACGCGAACACGTAGCCCGACAGCCCGCCGCTGTCCTCGGAGCTCGCCTGCGCGCGCACCATCACGCCGAGCTTCGGCTCCCCCTCGTGCCGCACGCGGAAGCGCACGAACGCGTCGCCGAAGACCGCCACCTGGTGCGCCGGCATCCACCAGCTCACGCGGCCCGGGTGCGCCTTGTCGAGCGTGACCTCGCCCGGCGCGCTGCGCCAGCGGCCCCGTTCGGCGGCGGTGCGCGCGGCACGTTTGGGACCCACGATCACGCTCTCGCCCGCCTCGATCGCCGGGAAGCCCCCGCGGCCCGCCTCGCTTCGCGCGGGCAGCGCCACGAGCACGCAGAGCAGGGCCAGTCCGGCGGCGCGGCCCATGCGCTACTTCCCGCGCAGCGCCTGCGCTTCCTCCCACGTCGCGGCGCAGCGGAAGCCGAAGTGGTGGTAATTCGGGGCTTTATTGGCGGGATCGTTCGGCCTGCGCCAGATCGCCGTGGCGTACTTCGCGGGCCAGTACCACGATCCGCCCCGCACGAGCCGCTGTGTATGGCCTTTGCAGGGCTCCTTGCCGCCGCAGGGGCCCTTGGGGTTCATGCCCAGGCAGGCCTTGCCGCACGCGGCCCAGTCCTTGCTGTACCAGTCCGCGACCCACTCCCACGCGTTGCCGCTCATGTCGTGGATACCGTACGCGCCGGCAGGCCGCGCGCCGATCTCCCACGTGCGGCCCTTCTCGGGGTGCCCGCCCTTCTTCGGCACGCCGCACGATCGCTTGTCGTTCTCCATGATGATCGCGCGCTTGCAGGTCACCGGCTCGTTGCCCCAGGGGAAGAGGTTGCCGTCTGGTCCTCGCGCCGCCTTCTCCCACTCGGCCTCCGTCGGCAGGTGGCGGCCGCGCGCCTTGCAGAACTGCACCGCGTCGTACCAGGTCATGGCGACCATGGGCTGCTTCGGACGCGAGAAATCGCTGTAAATTGGCTTTGAAAACTTACATTTCTTTTCTTTTACGCAGGCATTGTAGTCACCCGAGGTCACCTCGAAGGTGTCCATGTAGTAGGTCTGCATCCAGATGTTCGCTTGTGGTTTCGAGTTCTTCGGCGCCTTCGGGTCGTTGGCTCCGCGCAGGAAGTAGCCGCCCTGAACGCACGAGAGGCCGGCGATCGCCTCGCCGCACGGAAGCGGCTGCGTGCCGTCGGGCGCGGGCTCGTTGTCGGCGCGTGCAGGCCGCGGCAACACAGTGAAGCCAAAGGCGAAGCTCAGCGCAAGCAGCGCTACGGGGAGAAATTTCGTCGTCTTCTTCATGGATTGCACCTTCCGCGCGCGGAGCCTAAAGCGGGCACGCCTCTCGGTCAAGCGCAGGGCCTCGCGCACCGCCGACGCGTTGACAGCGCTTCGCGTGGCGGCATAGTTTCCGGCCTCCGCTCGGGTCGGGTCGCGGTCATGACCCTGTGCACCGGGTGTGGACGAACGCGCGGGTGCCGCTCCCGCCCACCGGAGACGAGGGTGATCGCGAAGACCGTCGGAGAGCGCCTCAAGCAGGCCCGCGAGTCGCGTCGGATGACGCTCGAAGCGGCCTCTCGGGACACACGCATCCCCCGGGCCTCGCTCGCCTCGCTGGAGTCTGACGCCTTCTCCGCGCTGCCGGCTCCGGTCTACACGCGTGGCTTCCTGAGGCTGTACGCGCGCCACTTGGGTCTCGACGCGCAGGAGATCCTGGAGTCCTACGAGTCGCAGACGGGCGCCGGCGCGGTGGCCGAGGGCTCGCAGGGGGAGGATGCCGCCGTCGTGCCCGCCTACCTCGCGCCGCCCGAGCGCGGGCCACGCACGCTCACGCCGGTGCAGCTCTTCCTGCTGTTCGTCACGGCGGCCACGCTCGCGATAGTGCTCTTCGCGATGAACCGCAAGACGCACGAGGACATCGCGCGGGCGCCCCAGAGCCCCACCGCCCCCGCCGAGGTCGCACCAGCCGCGGCGCAACCCGGTGTGCCCTCGCCCGCCGCCCCGGTCGCCGCGCCGCTGGCCGCGCAGACCCCCGACGCTGCTGCCTTGCCCTCGGCCTCGCCGCCGCCGCTTCCGGCCGGACTCGCGTCTCCGTCGCACGAGACGAAGGCCGCACCGGCGTCCGGCGCGAAGCGGCGCGGTCGTCGCTAGCGCACCCGGCACCACATGGCACAAAGGCGGACCACGCATTCGACGCCGAAGCCGACGACCTTCCTCGATGCGCTCGTGCTGCGGCTCGTGTCCATTGGCGAGGCCGATCTCGTGGTCTCCACCTACACGCGCGAGATCGGCCGCCTCGACGCGCTGGCAAAGGGCGCGCGCAAAAGCCTGCGGCGCTACGGCGGTCACCTCGCGCTGCTCGGTCGCGTGCGGCTGGAGGTGCGCGGGGATCCGCACGAGGCGGCGCACGGACGGCTCGTGCCGCTCGCGTCGGTGGAGCTGCTGCGCGCGACCACAGGCCTCGAGACCGACCTCACGCGGCTCGCACTGGCGTCCTATGCGGCCGAGATCGTGCTCGTCGCGGGGCAGCCGGGGCACGCCGACGCGAGGCTCTTCGATCTCTGCGACCGCGCGATCGTCGCGTGCGCCGCCTGCACGCCCGGCGACGAGGTGGCGCTGCGCCTCGCGCTGGAGGTGGCGCTGCTCGGCGAGCTCGGCGCGTGGCCCGATGTCGACCGCTGCGTGCGTTGCGGGCTGCCGAACGGCCACGGCGCGACCTTCGAGGCGCCCTTCGAGGGCATGACCTGCGCAGTCTGCGCCGGCCGCCCGGGCCCCTTCCGCGCCGAGGATGTCGCGGCGCTCGGCGCCATGGGCTCCGGCTCGGCACCGCTGTCACCGCCGCTCACGCTGCCCCCTTCGGCGCGCCGGGCTACCGAGCGGGCCGTCCGCGTGCGCTTCGACCGCACGATCGGCACCCGCATCCGCTCACGCGAGGTGCTCGACGGGATCCTGGGCAACTGAATCTCCATTCAGCGCGCGGGCCCGAGCCACTTCTTGCGGTGCAGCGTGTGGAGCGTCGCGCGCATGATCGGTCGCTCGCGCTCGGTGTAGCCGAGCAGGCCCGGCAGGATCGGACGCGCCTTCTTGTTCATGATGCTGCGGTACTCGCGCGAGTGCGAGAGTCCCAGCACGTGCCCCACCTCGTGGGCCAGCACCCAACTCGTCGCCGTGCGCGCTTCGATTACCCAGGGCCGCCCGGCGGCGCGCCACGTCACGCCCTGCCGCGGCGACTCGCCGTCCAGATCCACGAGCGCCGCGGCCACGATCCACGTGAGCGCGCCCTTGCGCAGCCGCCCGGCGCCCGTCGCATCCCGCATGTCGGAGCCCCGCACGGTGTGGAGCGCCTCGGGCAGCGCCGCGATCCGCGAGACCTCGAGCCCCACGCCGATCACCGAGAGCCGCCTGTTCGCGAACTCCAGCTGCGCCGCCAGCCATCCGCGATCGGCCTTCGGTTGCCCCGCGGCGAGGTAGAGGTCGACCGGAAGGCAGGTCCGCACCTCCTTGTCGCACCCCGGCAGCTGGCGCGGCCGCACCGAGACCTCGTCGGCCAGCGCGGTGTGCGCCCACGCCAGCACCAGGCTGGGCAGGAGCGCCCTCGTCGCGCGCCGCGTCACTCGCAGGGGGCCTTCTCGAGCGTGCCGACCGGCAGGTCGAAGAAGCCGCCGATGCGACCGTTCGCGTTGAACGACGACTCGACGATGGGTTGGGTGACCTTGAACGTCAGGCGGACGCCCTTGCCGCCGAGGTCGGCGAGCAGAGCCTTCGCGACGGCCTGGGCGGCGGCGGAGCTCGTCGCCGAGACGTCGATCGGCGTGAAGTATGCGGACGTCGCGTCGAAGACGTCGTCGCTGGGGTTGCAGGTGTCGCCGTAGCTCAAGGTCAGGTAGGAGTCGGGCATCGGGCCGCTGAACAGGACCTGGTCCGCGAGGCGCAGCACGTAGGTCCCGCCCGTGTAGGTCCGCTGCTCCGTCGTGCCGCTCACCGACCAGTCCACGCCCTCCTTGTCGCCGCCGAGCGTCTGCACGCCATAGCGCAGGTTCAGCTGCGAGGCCGTGAAGCCGTTGTCCGCGAGCGCCTTGGCGAGCGTCGGCATGCCGACCGGATCGCCCGCGACGTGCAGCAGCCCCTTGCCCGCCGGGTCGATGCCGCCGTAGTCGCGCGACGCCCCGTAGTAGTACGCGGACGCGCCCGCCAGGCAGGGGCCGAACGTGAGCGCGTGTCCGGTCTTTTTGGCCTCTGGACCCGTGCCGTCCGCGTTCCAGCCGACGAAGCCCTCGCTGTTGGCCTCCACGCCGCTTATCGGCAGCAAGGCGGGCACGCACGCGATCGCCACATCGGCGGGCGCCGTGTCGGGTACATCGGGTACATCGGGTACATCGGGCACGTCCGGCACTTCGGGCACGATTGCCACGTCCGGTGCGTCGGCCTCATCGGGCACGTCGGCCATGTCGTCAGCCACGTCAGCCACGTCGGGCATGTCTGGTACATCGGGCACGCCCGTTACGTCGGGCACGTCCGGTACATCGGGCACGTCCGCTACGTCCGCCACGCTGGCCGCATCGGGCACGTCGGATGCGCCGCCCCCGCCCGTCGCGTCGGCCTCGGGCGCGGCCACGTCGGCTGCGTCCGGCACGATGGCACCGGTCCCGAGGTCGGCGACGTCGGGTCCAACGGCCCCCTGTGCGTCCGCGACCGTTCCGGCCGTGTCCTTGTCCGGGCACCCGGTCGCGAGGAGCGCCACGCTCGCCAGGGTCAGCCACCTGAATACGTTCTTGTTCATAGTGCAGTCTCCGGGGGCCGTGGTCAGGGCCGTGGGGGGGGCGGTCGCCGCGCGCCGATTGTCTCCGAGTCGCGCTGGGACGCAAGTTGGGCCGGCTACCACTTCAGCCAGCGGCGCGACTCGACACCGACCTTCGAAGAGACCGATTCGGGTGGCCGCTCGTCGGGCCCGAAGTAGTCCACGGTGTCGCGCAGTGGGGTGGCCGCGTGGACCGGCACCGCCGCCGGCGTCGCGCGATGGGCGTACGAGAGGCCGTAGTGGACCTCCTCGCACGTCATCGGCCGCGCCGTGTCGTTGAAGACGAAGGCCTCCGCGTCGCCGCTGTAGCGCCCCTCGCTGCCGGGCAGCTTGTGCGGGTGCGTGACCGAGGCGGTGCTCCCGTCCGCGAAGCGGTGGGTGTACGCGCCGAAGAGGCGCGACTTCGCGACCCGCACGGCGCCGCCCTCCTCGCGCAGGATCACGAGCTGCGGCCACCCGAGCTCGATCCAGAGCGTGACGCCCAGGACCGCGGTGCCGGCCGCGAGGAGGACGGCCGGGATGCGCCCGCGGCCAGGCGTCGCGATCAGCAAGGCACCGGCGAAGAAGGCGGCCGCGCCGGCGCCCAGGACCACGCGCAAGATCGATTCGTCGACAACCATGATGTTACCTCGGCGCCTCGTCACCACGCCGAGTCTCGCAAATCGGCGCAAGGGACGGAAGGGTCACCCCGCGCGGGGGCGTCGCAAGGCACGACCGGCAGCCCTGGCCACGAGCACGCAGGCCGCGATGACCGCGCCGAGGCCCACGCCCGTCGCGAGCGCCGTCCAGGTCGGATCGAACCGCTCCTGCGCGTTCCAGAGCGCCTCGATCGTGCCGAGCAGCGTTCCGCCCCAGGCCTGCATCGCGATAACGGGAAGGGCGCCGATCGTCGCGCCGCCGAGGAACGTGCGCAGCCGGGCTCCCGACAGCCCGAACGCGTAGTTGACGAGGTTGAATGGTATGAACATGGCGAGCCGCAGCAGCATCGCCACCCGCCGCGCGTCGCCGCTGAGGGCAGTCTGGATGGCCTCCCACCGCGCGCTGCGGACCACGAGCCGGGCCACGACACCGCCCAGCAGCGTCCGCGCGAGCAGGAAGTTCAGCGCCGCGGCGAGCGCGTTCGCCAACGCGACGAGCGGCACGGCCTCGCCGACTCCCCACAGGAAGCCCGCCGTGGCCGCCAGCAGCCAGACCGGCATCTGGAGCGTCGCGAGCACGACGTAGCCGCCGAGGTACGCCACGGGGCCGAGCAGCGGCTCGCCGCGCAACCACGTGATCGCGTGTCTGAATAAATCAAATAAATCAATGAACAGGGTCAGACCACCGCGAGGGCCCGCTCGAGATCGTCGAGCAGGTCCTGCACGTGCTCGATGCCCACGCTGAGCCGCACGAGCGTGTCGGTGATGCCGACCGCGTCGCGCCGCTCCTTCGGGATCGAGGCGTGCGTCATGATCGCCGGGTGCTCGATGAGGCTCTCCACGCCGCCGAGGCTCTCCGCGAGCGTAAATACCCGCACCGTCTCCAGAAAACGCCGCGCGCCGGCAAGGTCGCCCTGGAGAAAGATCGTCACCATGCCGCCGAAGCCCAGCATCTGCTCGGCCGCGAGCGCGTGCTGCGGGTGGCTCGGCAGGCCGGGATAGACCACGCGCGCGATCTTCGGGTGCTGCGCGAGCGCCGAGGCGATCGCCATCGCGTTGTCTGCGTGCCGGCTCATCCGCAGGCCCAGCGTCTTCGCGCCGCGCAGCGTCAGCCACGAGTCGAAGGGCCCCGGCGTGCCGCCTGCCGCGTTCTGGAAGAAGGCGAGCCGCTCCCGAAGGCCGTCGTCATCGACGACGATCGCGCCGCCCACGACGTCGCTGTGGCCGCCGATGTACTTCGTCGTCGAGTGCACCGCGATGTCCGCGCCGAGCGAGAGCGGCCGCTGGAATACCGGGCTCGCGAACGTGTTGTCGACCGCGACGAGCGCCCCGTGCGCGTGGGAGATGGCCGAGATCGCCTGTATATCCGCGATCTTCAGCATCGGATTCGTGGGCGTCTCGATCCACACGAGCCTCGTCTTGGGCCCGAGCGCCGCGCGCACGTTCTCCGGATCGCGCAGGTCCGCGTACACGAAATGCACGCCCAGCTTCTCCCACACCTTGTCGAAGAGCCGGAACGTGCCGCCGTACATGTCGTCCATCGCGACGACCTCATCACCCGCCCGCAGCAGGCTGAGCACCGTGTTCGTGGCGGCGAGCCCCGAGGCGAAGCACAGGCCGTGCCGGCCCCCCTCCAGCGCCGCGAGGCAGCTCTCGAGGGCGGTGCGCGTGGGGTTCGTCGTGCGCGTGTACTCGTAGCCGCGGTGTACGCCCGGCGAGGCCTGCGCATAGGTGCTGGTCTGGTAGATGGGCACCACGACGGCGCCGGTCTGAGGCTCCGGATCCTGGCCGGCATGGATGGCCAGCGTATCGAAGCGCCAGCGCGGATCGGTGGACATGGCGGGCTCCTGGGTGGGCGGCGCAGGCACGCCGCGGGTGCGCGGAAGGTGCCGCGCGGGCAGGGCGGCGTCAAGCGGCCTGGTTCCACGAGGACCCACCGAACGATACCCGCGCGCCACCGGCGCGTGCTAGCCTGGGGCATGGCCTTCGTCCCGATCGTCGCGGAGTCCCGTCGCGCACCGCTGTTCGGCGTCTTCCTCGCCGCGTGGCTCGGCCTGTGGGCGCTGGCCCCCGCGCGCGAGCCGGTGCGGGACGCGATCACGATGCGGCAGGTGGCCGAGCACCTGGCCTTCGAGGGGCGCCTGGACGTGGACGCGCGCGTGCTCGGGCACACGGTTACGGGACCGGATGGCCGTGAGTTCGCGAAGTTCGCGCTGCTGCCGAGCCTGCTCTTCGTGCCCTCGGCTTGGATCGAGCGGCCAATCCTGCGCCTCGCGATGCCCTTCGACGACCGCGAGCTGGCGCTGCGGCTGGTCCGGGGGCTCGTGCCCGCGGCGATCGGCGCGCTCGCGCTCGGCCTGCTCTTCGCGGCGCTCGTCGGGCTCGGCGCGCCGCCGGGGCGCGCGCTCGTGCTGTCGGCGGGTGTGCACCTCGCGGGACCGGCGCTGCCGTATCTGCGGACCTTCGAGGGCGAGGGCACCCAACTCGCGGCCGTGGCGCTCGCGCTGTGCCTGCTCGCGCGCTTCGAGTCGGCCCCAGCGCCGCGGCGCGCGGCGTGGCTCGGTCTCGGGCTCGGCCTGCTGCCGCTCGCCAAGATCACGCTGGCGATCACGGGGCTGGCGTTCGGTGCGGTCGTACTCTGGCGCGCGTGGCAGCGGCGCGACGCGCCGATGGCGGCGCTGCTCGGCCTCGGCGCGCTGCCCGGGCTGACCGCCTTCGCGTGGACCAACGTCGTGCGCTTCGGAACGCTGCTGCCGGTGAGCCAGGGCTGGTACATCGTGCCCGAGCGCCTGGGTGGCCCGCTCGACATTGGCCTGTACGGCCTGCTCGTCTCGCCGGGCGCGGGCCTGTGCTGGTACCTGCCGCTCGTGTGGCTAGTGCCGTGGGGGCTCTACCGCGCCCTGCGCGCGCGAGATCCCGTCGGCCTGGCGGTCGGCGTGGCGATCGGCTCGCACACGCTCTTTCACGCCTCGTGGACGATCTGGCACGGCTCCGAGGGTTGGGGTCCGCGCTTCCTGGTGCCGCTGGCCGGGCCGCTGGCCGTGCTCGCCTCCGTCGCGCTGGAGGGCGCGTTCACGCGGGCGCGGCGCGTGCTCACGGGCGCGCTCGTGGCCCTCGGCGTGGTCGTGAACCTGCCTGGATTGCTGATTCATCCCTTGGACTTCTACGCGGTGCTTCCGTATCGGCCGCACGCCGAGGTCCGGCTCGACGCCGGCGACAGGCCGCTCGAACCGGTCGAGGCGGACAACCTCGCGCGCGCGCACTTCGACCCCGCCTTCTCGCCGATCGTCGGCCACCTGTGGCTGCTCCGGCACACGGCGGAGGGCGGCCCCCTGGAGACGGACTGCCCGTGGCGGGATCGCGTCGCGCCGGGGGCCGTCCTGCGTGCGCCGGACCTCGTGCCGCGCGTCGATCTGGCCTGGCGGGCCGAGCCGCGATGGTCGCCGGAGGTGGCATCGCGGGCCCTGCTGCTGGGCGCGCTGCTCGCGGGGCTCGCGGCCCTCGGGTGGGGCAACGTCGCGGCGCGGCTCGCGCGGCGCCGGACGCACTGAGTTACAAATCCAGATCAGTTTTCTTTCCCCGGGCCGTGTCATCCTCTGCCTCCCAAGGCCGCCCGCCACGCCCCGATCGAGGTCGCATGAGCTACGAAACACCAGAGATTCTCGTCGGTCTACGCCACGCCATGCAGTCCGAGCGGACGGGCTATGAATTCTACAAGCTGGCCGCCTCGCGCACCGAGGACCCGGTCGGCCGGCTCACGTTCGAGCGCCTCGCCAACGAGGAGGAAGAACACTTCAACTTCCTCGCGGCGCACTACCGGGCGCTCCAGACGACGGGCCAGCTCGCCGAGGGCATCACGTGGAGCGACAGCGAGCCGATGGACGCGACGAGCCCCATCTTCGGGCAGGATCTGCGCGGCCGCCTCCAGGGGGCCCACTTCGAGATGAGCGCGCTGGCCATCGGCGTGCAGTTGGAGCTCAACGCGATCACGCACTATCGCAAGGAGATGGAGAAGGCCGAGGCCGCGGGAAACGAGCCGCTGCGCGCCTTCTTCGATCACATCGTCACCTGGGAGACCGGGCATTACAGGGCCCTGCTCGCCGAGCAGGACGCCTTGCAGCAGGCGTACTGGCAGGAGGCCGGCTTTGAGCCGTTCTGAGCGCGCGTGCGCGCGACGCGGGTCACCGGGTTCCCGCGATCTCGCGCAAGCCGGCGTTCGCGAGGGGCCCCGAGACACGGGGCGAGGTGGCGGGCTCGCGGGCCCGCACCACAGGAGGGTGCTGGATGAAACGCACACGAGATGACCTGCTCAGCGGGTTTCGCGCGGCCATGGAGGCCGAGCGCGCGGCCTACGAATTCTACAAGCTCGCCGCTGACAACAGCGTGGACGCGCAGGGCAAGGTGATGCTGCACCGCCTCGCGGCCGAGGAGCTGGAGCACTGGGAGTTCTTCCTGGCGCACTACACGGCGCTGCAGGCGAGTGGTGAGCTCGGGCCCAACCGCGCGCTCTCCAACGACGATCCGGTGGACTTCACGACCCGCATCTTCTCGCCGTCCGTCCGCGAGCGCATCCAGGACGCCCACTTCGAGCTCAGCGCGCTGGCCATCGGTGTGCAGCTCGAGGCGAACGCCATCGCGCTCTACCGCGCGCAGGCCGAACACTCCGCCGTCGCCGGCGACGACGAGCTGGCGGCCTTTTTTCGGGACATCGCCGAGTGGGAGATGAACCACTACCGCGCGCTCATGCTGGAGCAAGACGAGCTGCGGACGCTGTACTGGACCGATCCCTCGATGGTGGCCCACGCATAGGCGCGGCGCGCGGGACATGGAGCGGTCGGCCCTCGCGTGCCTGTCCCGCGTCTCCGATTCGTCGCAGTGAGCGGCGCGAACCTCGCCCACGTGTCCATCTACAGCCAGATGCAGGCCGGCTCGGCGGTGCTCACCAACGCGGTGCTCGCGGGGGTCGATCTGACGGGCGCCATCCTGGCGGGGACCGACCTCTCCAAGACCGCCATGGGCGCGGTCACGCTCGACAAGGTGACCGTCGCGACGATCCTCAACGATGCGAACCTGGTCAACGCTAACCTGAGCGGTACGAACCTGCTCGGCGCCCACATGACGGGGACTTCGCTGCACGGCGCAAACCTGCAGGGCGCCCTCCTTGACGGGGCCTACCTGGCCGGGGCCGGGATCTCGCACGTGACGCAACAGGCCAACATCACGGTCCTGGACGCCAACGACCAGCAGCTGACCTACCCGTTCACGTTCACTCCCACCCTGTGGACCGGGGCGAGCACGAACGACAAGACCGTTTGTCCCAACGAGGCGTGGGGGCCCTGCTCCGACGCGGCCGCCTGGACCCCGAAGGCCATCACGACCCCCCAGTGCGTGCCGGATCCGGCCAAGAAGCACGCGTGCCCGCGGCCCTGAGGGGCCCGGCGCCGACGAGGAGCGACCATGAAGTGGCTGAGTCGAAGGGAATTCATCCAGTTATCGGGCGCGGCGGGTGCGAGCCTCGCCATGCCGGCGATCCTGTCTGGATGCGGCGACGACACCGTCGATCCGAGCGTCGCGCCTGGCGCCAACCAAGAGCTCAAGACCGTCCACGTGGACCTCTCGCACCTGCCCGGCGCGCCACTCCAGCAGCGCCTGTTCGAGCGGCACTTCCCCGCTGCGCCCCGCGTCCGGCGCGTTCGGGTCCGCCCCCGCCGCGAGCAGCAGGCCCGCCATATCGATGAGCGACTCGCGCGTGAAGCGCAGCGCGTAGGGCAGCGGCCGCCCATTGGCCGCCGACTCCGACTTGACGTCCGGACCCTTCGCGAGCAGCAGCCGCACGATCTCCAGATCGCCGAGCTTGATGGCGCGGTGGATGGGCCGATCGCCGTTGTCCCCCTGGACCTCGACCGACGCGCCCTTGTCGAGAAGCCACGAAACGACCTGGGATCTGTTCTCGTCGATAGCCCGTAACAGCGCGGCTTCATGCCCGAAGTAGCCGTCCGTCGTGCCCTCGACCGAGGCCCCCTTTGCGAGCGCAGCCTCGGCCGCCTCGAAGTCCGACTCCTCGAGCGCCAGGTGAAAGCGCTCCTGAGGCGACGCGAACAGCTTCTTACAGCCCGGCGCAGCGACCGCGAGCGCGACGAGCCCCACAATCGCGAGCAGACGTGCGGCAGCAGCCATCGAGCACCTCCAGCCCCGAGAGGGGCGACCGGGCGGTCTTGGGCCTGCGCGACCGTACCGCGGCGACGTGTGCGGAGCAAGGCGGTTCACGCGACCCCGACTCAGCGGCGTGGAGGCATCCTAGTTTTTATAGTAAACCTCGATCTCACTCAGCTGCGTTCCAGAAGACCCGAGCAATGTTCCCGTGTTGCAGGTGTAGGTGTGGTTGCAGCCGCTGTAGGCCTGCGTCATGCTCTGGTCGATGTACATGTCGTGGCCGCCGCCCCAGGTCGGCCCCTGATTCGCGTGATCGTAGAGGCCGTACTCCGGGTACTGTTTCCAGCTGAACTTCGTGTTGTTGGTGATCGAGTAGAGCCATCCCTGGGTCGTGTTGACGTAGTTGCCCGTGCTCATCCACGAGACCGGGGCGTAACCGCCGAAGATCATGCCGCTCGTCGCCTTCACGATCGTCATCGTGGGGCCCTTGCCGTTGCACTTCGTGTGGAACGCCTGCGACGAGTTTCCGTCGTCCGAGCGGCGGTAGCAGAGCTTCCACGTCGCGCCGGAGTTGCCGTACCAGGTGTTGAGCTGCGCTCCCTGCGAGAAGCTGATGATCTTCGAGGCGGGATACGCCGGCTGTGTGCACTGCGTCGTGTCGAACGCGCTGCAGTCGGATTTGCAGGTGAGCGTCCCGGTGGAACCCGACCCCACGACCGAATCGCAGGTCTTCTGCGCGAGATCCGAGCCGTCGCAGGGCTCGGGCGACTCGGCCGCGTTGTCGCCGCACACGGGGTTCATCATGATCGTGCGCCACTTGCCGGCGCGGTAGATGAAGAGTGTGTTCGTGTCCGTGCGATAGACCATCTGCCCCGTCTTGGCCATCGCGTCCTGCGCGCTCTGGTTGCCGGCGAGGCGCAGCATGATGGCCTCGGTGCCGCCGACGCAGGCCATGCCAGTGCCCGCGACGTCGAGCGTGCAGCCCTGCGCGGGGACCTTGCCGATGCCCGCGCTGCCGTCGACGATGATCGAGCCGTTGACCTCGACCTTCTGATTGGACAGCGTCTGGATGTTGATGCTCCACTTGTTGATAGCGCCGTCCGTGCCATTGTCCTTGAACTCGGTGTCCACGACCTTCAGGATCCACTTGCCCTTCGGGTTCTGGTTCAGCCACTTCGTGAGGTCGCCCGCCGCGGGCTGGGTCTGGCCGGGGTAGGTGGTCACGAGCGCCGGGCCCGACGAGCCCTTGTTGTAGAGCACATACTCTCCGCCGAGCGGGTCAAAGAGCGTGACCACGATGCCCTTGATGTCCGAATTCGAGATGTCGACCGCGACGTTGAAGCCCTGCGCGAGCCCGAGCTCCGGCACGTCGATGGTGTCGGAGACCCCCGGCGGGAAGTAGTCCTTGATGCCGAGGGGAACGGTCTTCGACAGCACCACGTCCACGAACTGGTTCGACAGGATGCCGTTCGAGATCTGCTTGAGGCCGTCGGGAGGCAGCTTCGCGTCGACCGACGCGCACTGCAACGCGCCGTCCGACGCGATCCCCGTGACGACCTTGCCCACGTCGCACGCGCCCTTGGGCAGCTTCAGCCCCGTGATCTGGGAGCCATCGCCGATGAGGGCCTGCGCGATGACGGCCCCCGCGGTCACCGTACCGGCCGATATCGCCTTTGCATTCGTCAGGTTGAAAGCCTTGAGGTCCACGTCGCCGTCGAAGCTGATCTCGGTCACGCTCACGCAGCCCGTGCACTGGAGGTCCTGCGCGCTCGTCGCGGGGCCGCCTTTGGAGTCCGAGCCCGCGTACGTGAACGTGATCTTGTCGGGCCCGACGGAGGCCGGCGTGAGCTTGTCGCCCGTGAGGCCGCCCGTGATCCCGTCCGCGACGACCGCCTTGTCCGCCACGAGCGCCTTGTCCGCGCTTAGCGCCTTGTCGGCCGCCAGCGCCTTGTCGGCCGCGAGCGCCTTGTCGGCCGCGAGCGCGTGATCGGCCACGAGCGCGTAGGGTGTGGGCAGCAGGCGCACGCGCGGCAGCTCGGGATCGTCGAAGATCTGCACGCCGATCCACACCTCGGCCTCCGCCTTGAGCGCGTCAATCGGCAGTGGACTCGCGGGGTTGACCTTGCCGAGGACGATGGCGAAGTGCGCGGACACGACGTTGACCGTCGTCTGCACCTCGGTCCAGATCGGCGTTCCACCTGTCGCAGACTTGTATAGACCGAACGTCATCGCGTACTTGCCGTCCGAGACCGGACCGCCGCCCGCGTTCGTCAGCGCGCCCGTGACGGGCACCATCGCCGGCAAGGCGGCACGCGACGGGGCCGGCCACAGGACGGTCAGGGCGGCCGCCAGGGCCGCGCAGGAGGCGAGGGTGCAGGGACGCGAGCGCATGGTCGTTCTCCTTGATGGCGGGCAAGCGCCGCGCGATCGGACACGGTGCTTCGCGAAGGAGTTACAGGCGCCCGCGCGGAAAGGCAAGCGCGTTCGCGCGTGCCGGGAGGGTGGCCCAGACGGGTTGTTGCCGGCGCCCTGACGTTGTAGCTTCCGGCCGACGACAACGCGATCGTCGGGGGACGTGATGCAAAGGCTCGGCGCTTCGATCGGGGGGATCGTGTCGATCGCACTGGTTTTGGGTGCTTGCGGTCGTGTGGAGCAGCTCGCCCGACAGGTCCAGGCGAAGGTCGCCGGCGCCGTGTCCGAGCCCGCCGCGGAGGCGCCCTCGCCGAGTCCCACGCCGCAGGGCGCCGTGGCCCAGCCGGCAGGCCCAATCCCGCTCCTCGAACCGACGCGCCCGAGCGCCGCTGCGCCGTCCGATCCTGCGCAGGGCGCGATGGCCGATATCGCGAAGCGGGCCAAGAAGCTGCGCGCCTACGTGGATTGTCGCAATGGGTTCAGCGAGCGGATCGCGTCCTCCCACAACCGCTACTTCTCGTGGGTCGACGCGAAGAAGGGCCCGACCGGCAAGGAGCGACACATCTACGGCCTCTACACGATCTCGCCGACCGCGTCCTGTCTCGAAAAACTGAAGGAAGCCAAGACATTGGCGCCACCGATGCCCGAGATCGAGGTCGCCGCGGAGGCCTGGGCGCAGGCCCTCATGGCGATCCATCCGCTGCTCGGCAAGGCCGACGACTACTACACACGCAAGGACTATCAGGACGACGGCATGGCCAAGGGCAAGGAGATGCACCAGGCCCTGTGCGCGGCGTTCGACGCGTTCGAGAAGGCAGACAAGGCGCTCAAGCCGCTCGTCGAGAAGGTCAACGACGAGGTCGCCGGCGCGAGCCTCGAGCAGGTCGAGGCCCTCGAGGGTCGCAAGCTGCGGTTCCACATCCTGAGCCTGATGGCGTCCGCGAAGCGCCTCGACCGGGCCACCTATGTCAAGAAGATCGAGGACATCGGGCTCGCAGAGCTCACCGCGAAGATCGACGCGCTGGACCAGGCGATCGTCGCGCTCGAGACCTACCACGCGGCGCACCCCGACGAAGGAAAATTTCCAAATGATCCCGCGGGTTTTGTCCGATCGACCAAGGCGTTCCTGGTGGCCGCGAAGGCCGTCATGCGGCGCGTGCGGGACAAAACGCCCTACTCGACCGGCGAGAAGCAGCTGCTCTCGGGCGGCGGGGCCTGGATGGTGGACGGAGGGCTGCCGAAGATGGCCCGCGCCTACAACGATCTCGTCGGTGATTTCAATAGGTTGCAGCGATGAGACCGAGCACGTGTCGCGCGCGCAACCGGGCGCACACATCACAAATCATAATGTAAATAGGCCATTTCTCTCACTTCCTCGCCTGACGCTTTCCCGGTGGCCCGGGGAGACCCCGGATTTCGCGCCGAGCCCAAGAATTCCATTGACGGCCGCGCCGGGCGCCCCGACCATTGCGTGTGGATTCGTGCGGCCCCCGTGAATCGGAGGCCAGGGTCCGTTGGGGGGGGTATGGACATTATCAGAACCATTCAGAAGTACTCGGTTTTCATGCTCGTTGCGCTGGGCCTGGCCGCGACCGGCTGCTCGGACTCGCGGGACGGCGCGCCCGATCCGAACGGCGTGGTCGTGCCCGGCAAGACGGGCGGCGGCTTCGGCGGCGACCACGACGCGCGCGCGGAGGTGAGCCTGGACGCGAAGGTCCTCGATCCACAGGGCGGCGCGCCCATCGAGATCCTCACGAGCGCGATGAACCCGGGCGGCACCCGCAACTTCGTCTTTACCGTGCGCAACACCGCATCGCAGGCCTCCTACGCCCCGCTGCACATCACGAAGGCCTGGCTCGAGTACAAACCGAAGTCGGACGCCGAGGTCGACGGCGACCTGGCCTTCACGTGCCGGCGCGTCGATGGCCTCGCGTGTGACGCGCCCGACGCGTGGCCCACGATCGTGCCCGCCGGGGTCTCGGGCGACGCCGTGTCGGCCGACGTCATCGTCCGCTTCCTGCGCTTCGACGACGACTTCATCCGCAATGCCACGCTACGATTGACGTTTTCGGGCGACTCCGAGGTTCAGGATTTCAAGGTTTCGTTCGTGACGCGCCTCGGCAACCCGCACATCTACACGTCGCCCGACGCGGTCGTGCAGTTCGATTTCGCGCCGAAAGGAACGACCGCCAAGGCGCAGATCACGATCTCCAGCACAGGCGACGCGCCCCTCTCGCTCGACAAGCTCGGCCTCGAAGGTCCGTCCTCGTTCGGCCTGTGGACCGCCGAGACGGGCGACGCGATCAGCGGCAACGCGAGCTTCACCTTCGATCCGCCCCGCATCGTCCCTGTCGGCGAGACGCTGGTCGTCGAGGCGCGCTACACGCCCGCGATCGAGGCGCCCGAGCAGGCGTTGCTGACGATCTTCTCCAACGATCCCGCTTGGTCCTCGGGCAAGAAGCTGGCGCTGCTCGCCGCGGGCGCGGGGCCCCGCCTCAAGCTCGTGCCCTCCGACACGGTGAACTTCGGCGGCGTCAAGCTCGGCGGGCAGGCGACGCGCAAGGTCGAGGTCATCAGCATAGGAAGCGTGCCGGCCGAGGTGCGCGGGCTCGCGCTCACGGATGACAAGCATTCGGAATTCGGCCTGGATATGGCCAAGCTCGTCGCCGCGGTGCCGGGTCTGCCCGCGACGGGGCCGAGCCCCACCTCGCCGATCGTGCTTCCCACGGGCCAGAAGGTGACGCTCGAGCTCATCTACACGCCTGCGGAGCAGTCGCCGATCGATCCGACGACGCAGCAGCCCATAGCGTCGAGCGCGCTGCTCGGGGTGACGTCGAACGCCTTCGAGGCCGTGCCGCCGGTGCTCCTGCTCGGCTCCGGCGTGACGTCGCTGTGTCCCGAGGCTATCGCTGACGTGCTCGAGGGGCAGGTCGTCGTGCCGCAGACCACGCTGCACCTCATCGGCGACAAGTCCCACGCCATCGCCGGCCTCGGCATCGCGAAGTACACGTGGACGTCCACGCAGCCTGCGGGCGCGAAGATGCCCTTCCTGCCGAACGCTTCCGCGCCGAATCCGACCGTGACCGTCAACGCCGCCGGCGCGTACCAATTCTGCCTCGACGTCATCGACACGGCCGGCGAGAGCGCCTGCGCGAAGGCCTGCATCGACGTCAACGTCGTCTCCGATGGCGGGCTGCACATCGAGCTGCTCTGGCACACGCCCTCCGACCTCGACGAGACCGACGCGAGCGGCGCGGACATGGATCTGCACTTCGCCCACCCGGCCGCCGCGGCCAAGAAAGACATCGACTGCGACGGCAAGCCGGACCCGTGGTTCGCCCCGGTCTTCGACTGTATGTGGATCAACGCGAGCCCCAACTGGGGCGCCTTCAACCTGACGGCCGACGATCCCGACCTCTCGCTCGACGACACCGACGGTGCCGGCCCGGAAAACCTCAACTTGGCCGCGCCGGAGAGCAAGAAGGTCTACGACGTCGGCGTGCACTACTGGGACTCGCACGGCTATGGCACGTCCTATGCCGAGGTCAAAATCTACGTGTACAACGACCTCATGCTCGACATCGCCGACGTGCCGATGGAGTCGGCCGACCTCTGGCGCGTGGCGCGCATCTTCTGGGACCCCTCGGCCGTCCAAATCGCCGCGATCACGACTTGCTTCCAGGACAAGGCCCCATGTCAAGGTGGCAAGATGTGGAAATCAAAGGGCGATTACTGCATCACGCCCTGCTACTCGGCAGGGGGGTTCGAGAACTTCCCCGGCCTGCCTGCGAACTGCGCCACTGGGCCCTGAGGCCTCCCGGCCGAGATCCCGCCGGATTGGGGCCTCCATTGCAGGCAGAGTGGGCGCGCCGCTGAATATTCATCAGTAGTGACACGATGTTATGATTTTTCGTGCGGCGACCCTTGATTGGGCTCTTCTCGCTGCGTAGCGTGCGCCTGCAAGCAGGAAAGCGCGTCTCCGACAGCGCGTTCGCGCCGGTCGTCTACGTGCTCATTCGCCGTGGGGAGGTCGTCATGGACGCGAAAAGAAGCGCTCCGGTTGCATTGGTGTGTCTGCGCACCGTGGGTCTCGTCTGCCTCGTCGCGCTGGGTGTCGCGTGCGGCGGCGGATCCGATGGTGGCGCCGCGGTCGGCGGCGCGGGCGTCGACGGAACGGCGGGCTCGGTCGTGGATGCCCCTGGGGCGGCAAGCGACGGAGGCAGCGCGGGCGGCGACACGGGGGCGCTCAGCGACATGGCGGCCGCGAAGCCCGACGCGAAGGCCGACGGGGGCGGCCAGAAGGACACGGCGGCCTTCGCCGACGCGCCGTCCGCCGACACGTCGTCCCCACAGTGGGACAGCGCCTGGACCTTCGACGACACGGGAGGCCTCGCGGAGACTGGTGAGTGGGACTCGTCGGGTGGCGCCGCGTCCGATGCGGCGTCGGACGTCGAATCGGACGGCGGCGGTCAAACCTGGAAGCCGGCCGAGTCGGAGGTGCCCTTTGCGTCGGTGTCGCTCGGCGGCGGGCAGAAGCTGGAGCTGCTCCACATGCGGATCACGACGCAGATCGAGGGGTTGCGCGCGCGCACGATCGTCGACCACGTCTACCATAATCCCTTTGCCAAGAACGTCGAGGGCACGTTCCGATACCCGCTGCCACCCGAGGCGTCGGTCTCGTATTTCGCGATGTATCCGGGCGACGGCCCCGCCGACCTGAAGGCGTTCAACCCCTCAGATCCCATGGCGGATCTGCCGGCGGACCAGGCGGCCGAGATCGACCCGCAGGCCTATGTGGACGCCGGCGGACAGGGCGGCTGGGGGAAGGCCAACGTCGCGAAGGTGGTCAAGGCGGAGCAGGCGACACTGACCTACGAGATCGTGTCGCCGCCCAAACCCAAGCCCGTCGACCCCGCGCTCATCGAGGAGGTCGCGCCGGGTTCGTTTGAGGCGCAGGTCTGGCCCATTGCGCCCCTGGGCGAGAATCGCGTGGTCATCGTCTACGAGCAGACCTTGCCGCGCGTGGGCACCGACCTGGAGTACAAGCTCACGCTGCCCAAGGGCGCCATTCAGTCGCTCGAGGTGCGCGTGGCCGGGCGCAAGCTGGCGCTGTCCGCGCTGGCGCCGCAAGGTGAGCCCAAGGGCCTGTCCGCGCTGAGCACCGCGGGGAGCTTCGCGTTTGGCAAGACCGCGCTGGTCCAAAGTGAGGGCGACACGCTGGTCTTTCGCGCGACGCCGAAGACCTCGAGCGCGCAGGCCGACACGCTGACGGGCACCGACACGTCGAACGCGCAGGTCTTCGGAGTGACGCGCTTGCGGCCGGAGCTCACCGGGCTGGCGACGAGCGGTGGGGAGGACACGCACGGCCTCTTCGTCGTGGACACGTCGCTGTCGGAGCACCCGGTCCAGTTCGGCGTCAACATGCTGCTGATGCAGGCGATCCTGGCGGCCTCGCCCGGGATGACGCAC
>Ga0172370_10001669_pt1 | contig 33406 bp, 31 predicted proteins | sample LakKiv5m_FD_114538 | JGI IMG/M metagenome (GOLD analysis project Ga0172370, IMG submission 114538) | Freshwater microbial communities from Kabuno Bay, South-Kivu, Congo - kab_022012_11.5m | ecosystem: Environmental > Aquatic > Freshwater > Lake | place: Democratic Republic of the Congo...
CTGCCTCAGCTGCCTTGAACTCCGGCGCGTCCGTCGTCACCTTGGGCTGCTTGGCCGTCGCCAGGTAGTTGCCGATGGTGTACGGAATCACGAAATAGCCATCTGCCAGGCCCTGCATCAGCGCGCTGGCGCCGAGGCGGTTGGCACCGTGATCGGAGAAGTTCGCCTCGCCGAGCACGTGCAATCCCGGAACATTGCTCATCAAGTTGTAGTCAACCCACAGGCCTCCCATCGCGTAGTGGATGGCCGGATAGATGCGCATCGGCACCTTGTAAGGGTTTTCATCGGTGATGCGCTCGTACATCTCGAACAGATTGCCGTAGCGCTCGCGGATGACGTTCTCGCCCAACCGCTTGATGGCATCGGCAAAGTCGAGGTAGACGCCCAGACCGCCCGGGCCGACGCCACGGCCCTCATCGCAGACCATCTTGGCATTGCGGCTCGCGACATCGCGCGGCACGAGGTTGCCGAAAGACGGGTACTTGCGCTCCAAGTAGTAATCGCGCTGATCTTCTGGAATCTGACGCGGATCCTTGCCGACGTCCGCTTTTTGCTTCGGCACCCAGATGCGGCCGTCATTGCGCAGCGATTCCGACATCAGCGTCAGCTTGGACTGGTGATCGCCGCTGACAGGGATGCAGGTCGGGTGGATCTGCGTGAAGCACGGATTCGCGAACAAAGCCCCGCGCTTGTGCGCACGCCAGGTGGCCGTGACATTGCAGCCCTGGGCGTTTGTCGACAGGAAGAACGCGTTGCCGTAGCCGCCGGTTGCGAGGCAGACGGCATCGCCCGCCCAGGATTCGACCTTGCCGCTGACCAGATCACGCGTCACGATGCCGCGCGCATGGCCGCCGACCAGCACGAGATCAAGCATTTCCGAACGGTTGTGCATGATCACGTTGCCCAGACCGATCTGGCGCTCGAGGCCGGAGTACGCGCCGAGCAGGAGCTGTTGGCCGGTCTGGCCGCGGGCGTAGAACGTGCGCGAGACCTGGGCACCGCCGAAAGAGCGGTTGGCGAGTTGGCCGCCGTACTCGCGGGCAAACGGGACGCCGGCCGCGACGCACTGGTCGATGATGTTGGCGCTGACCTGTGCGAGGCGGTAGACGTTGCCTTCGCGGGCCCGGTAGTCGCCGCCCTTGACCGTGTCGTAGAAGAGCCGCCAGATCGAGTCGCCGTCGTTCTGGTAGTTCTTTGCGGCGTTGATGCCGCCTTGCGCCGCGATCGAGTGGGCGCGGCGCGGGCTGTCCTGAAAGGCGAAGCAATGGACTTTGTAGCCCAATTCCGCCAGGGACGCCGCGGCCGAGGCGCCGGCGAGACCGGAACCGACGACGAGGACGGTAAACTTGCGCTTGTTCGCAGGGTTGACCAGCTTCATATCGAAGCGGTGCTTGTCCCAAGCTTTGTCGATCGGGCCACTGGGAATCTTGGAGTCGAGCTTCATGCCGGACCTCTGGGTAGAAAGCGAGAAAAGATGGCTATTTCGCAGCGCAGCTGCAGCCCAAGACGAGCGCCGCGGGAATCGACAGAGCGGCGAGCGCGATGGCCCACGCGACCACAGGTCCGGCCTTTTGCAGGAGCGGCCGATACTGCGCATTGGTCACGCCCAAGGACTGGAACGCGCTGGAGATTCCGTGGGCGAGGTGAATGCCGAGTGCCGCCATCGCCACCATGTAAAGTCCGCCGTAAACGGGATTGGCGAAGGCATCGACGACCATCTGGTGGACATCGTGGACGTGCTTGCCGTCTTTGAGCACGTACTCGATCGCTGGCGGCGGCGTAATCGTGAAATGAAACAGGTGGTAGACGATGAACGCCAGCAGCGGAAAGCCGGTCCAGCGCATCAGCAACGACGGCTTGGACGCCGCGACCGTCGCCTGATGCACATACGCCACCGGCCGCGCGGCACGGCTGCGCAAGGTCAGGCGCGTCGCCGCCGACACGTGCAGGACGGCCAGCGCGAGCAGACCGCCACGCGCCAGCCACTTGGCGCCGCCCAGGTTCTGCAGCATGTCGGCGTAGTGGTTCAGCGCTTCCTTGCCCTGGAAGACCTGCAAGTTGCCGACGGTATGGACGATCATGAAACCGACAAGGCCCAGGCCCGTCACAGCCATGATGTACTTGAGGCCCAGGGTCGACTGCCAGATGCGCGACCAGAGTCGGCCGATTCCGGCGGGTTGCAGGGTGGCGACAGCTTCCATGTTCGTCTCCGTCTTGTCTCGCGCGTCTGCGCCGCCCCCGCACGACGCGAAGGCGGCGCAGCGCGCGAACGTAGCGCTACTTCAGCAGATCCGCGACGACGGCGCGCTCGCTGAGCAACTCGTCATTCGTGGCCTTGATCTTGGCCTTGGCCCAATCGCTGAGCTTGAGGCCCTGCACGACGCTGTAGCCGCCCTTGCCGTCCGACACGCACGGCATCGAGGTGTAGATTCCCTTGGGCGCATCGTAGGATCCGTCCGACCACACCGCGGCCGAGAAGAACTGACCGGCGGGCGTCGCGTTCTCCAGGTCGATGATGTGATCGATGGCCGCCGAGGCCGCGGACGCCGCGCTGGACTTGCCGCGCGCCGCGATGATCGCCTTGCCGCGGTTCTGCACGGCGGAAACGAAGGGGCCGCGCAGCCAGTCGAGATCGCCGATGACATCCGTCGCCGGCTTGCCCTTGATCTTGGCGTTCTCGAAGTCGGGGTACATCGACTCGGAGTGGTTGCCGAACACCGCGACATTGCTGATGTCCGCGTTGGTGACGCCGGCCTTGCCTGCGAGCTGCGCCACGGCGCGGTTCTCATCGAGGCGGGTCATGGCAAAGAAGCGCTCCTTCGGGACGCCATTGCAATTCGAAGCTGCGATCAGGCAGTTCGTGTTGCAGGGGTTGCCGACGACCAGAACGCGCAGGTCCTTGGCGCCGCGCTCCAGAGCCTTGCCCTGGGGCTTGAAGATGCCGCCGTTGACGGCGATGAGATCGGCGCGCGCCATGCCCGGGCCACGCGGCGTCGCACCGACGAGCAAAGCCCATGAAACACCGTCGAAACCGGACACCGGGTTGTCGTGGCAGGTCACGCCGGCGAGGGTCTTGAAGCCGCAGTCAAGCAGCTCCATCGCGACGCCCTCTTGGGCCTTTTGCACTTCTGGAATCGGCAGATCCACCAACTGGAGGATGACCTGACGGTTCTTGCCGAAGGTCTCACCGGAGGCGAGGCGGAACAGGATGCTGTAACCGATCTGGCCGGCGGCGCCGGTGACCGCAACGCGGATGGGGCTGCTCATGACGATTTCTCCTGTAATGGGAGGTGGTTTCGCGGTTCGGCGCGGCGCAGGCGGACTGCGGGGCTGGGCGGCGATCGCGGGGCTCGGTGGTGGGCTCGGGCGGCGTCGTCCTCGAACGGATACGCGGGACGGGGAAACTGCCCCGATCCGGTCGGGCCGGGATCATCATCTCTCAGGCTGCACTGTCAAGCCCCCGGCCGCCCTGGCTCGTCCGGCACCGCGCCGTCGCCCAGGGCGCGCGAGCGCTCGAGCGCGTCCGCATGCAGGATGTCGTCTGCGGCGGCTTCGGCGGCATCGCTGCGCATCTGCCCGCGCGCAAAGACAGTTACGCCTGCGAATTCGATCGCCTCCCAGTCCTGCCCGGTGAAGGGTTCGCGATCGCGCAGGTGCTCGCCAAAACGTTCGCCCAGGAAATCGTAGAGCAGATCGATGGCCTGCCGTTCGCGCAGCCGCTGGGCGTGGAGATCGACGCGGACCTCGACGGCGTAGACAGATCGTCGGTCAGAATCCGCCAGTTCCCACAGGACGGACAGCCAGTTGCCTTCACAGCTGCCGGCGACGTGGATCGCCTCACCGCGCCGGAACTGGCCGAGATAAAGCGTATGCAGCGTCCGCTCGACACGACGGGCTTCGAATTCAGAGATCGCGATCTGCGCAGCCATTCGCTAGTACCGCCACCACAGGTCGAGCAAGGGCATGACGGGCAACGTGTGTGCGCCCTTGACGAAGAGAAAGGGTTGAAAGTTGAAGCGACCGACCGACAGACCGGCGATCACGCTCAAGGTGCTCCATTCGTGCACCCAGGCCAGCGTGCCGGTGGGCAGATCATTGCGGCCGAGGGTGATATCGTAGCGGCCGAGCAGACTTGCCATGACAACATCCCGAGATCCAAGCAGATAGTGCGTCTGCAAGGACACGCCGGGGCCGAGCGTGGTGCCATAATGGCCGGATCGTCCGAGGCTGGTCGATGGTGGGATCCACTCGTCGATGCGCATGGCAAAGGCGGGGCCACCGGAAAATGCCAAGCGATCACCAAGATACCACGTAGCCACGGCGCCGACGTTGAGTTCGCCTTGAGTCGGCCCGGAACCGACGGACTGGCCATAGAATGACTGCTTGTACGCAAACGTCGCAGAGGCAAGGGCCGTGCGCCGCTCGACGAATCGGTAGCGCGCGGCAACATTGGGTACCAGCAGCAGATCGAGGATCGGGTGTGACTCGACGGTCAGCCGCTCCGACACGCCATAAGCAATCGGCGACAGAATGCCGAACGTCAAGGCGCCGGGTTCGAGCACCTGCGCCGTACCCAGTGTAACTTGCTGCACGGACTTCCAATCTGCGTGAGCCGGCCGAGGCGCCAAGGCCAACGCCAGCACCAGAAGCGCGGGCCGCCATGGCTGGTTGTGCTGTGCGTTGCCGTGACCCATGAATACTCCGCTGCGGGCGAGGCCCAGGGTAGGCGATGGGCGGCGCGCAGGGCAACCGACGTCTGATCGCACTTGACCAGCGACGTTGGCAGCGCGGCCGTAGCCTTGTACGACGCGATATCCGTTGACACCCCACCCTTGTTCCCCTAATCTCCCGTTCCCTCGCTGCGGCTGGCTTGTCTCGCTGCGACCGAGGCGCGATCGCCTACCTGGCGGCCATCGCAGCGTTCTTTGCGAAAGGATCGACAGGCGCGTAGCTCAGCTGGTTAGAGCACCACGTTGACATCGTGGGGGTCAGCGGTTCAAATCCGCTCGCGCCTACCCAACTTCTGACTAGATCGCCGGGCACTGCCCCGGCAAACCACCGGGCCCGGCCTGGCGAAACACTTGGACGCATGGCCATACCCGTCAACAACCCCGCCGCCGCCGCCGAAGCCGCTCGCAGTCGCGAACCGCGTGTCAACTACCGCATCCGCGTTCCGGAAGTGCGCCTCGTCGGCCTCGAAGGCGAGCAGTTGGGTGTCGTCTCGATCGAAGAGGCGATGCGTCTCGCCCAGGAAGCCGGGGTTGATCTGGTCGAGGTCGCGGCTGCCGCGCGCCCGCCGGTCTGCCGGATCATGGACTACGGCAAGTTCAAGTACTTGCAGAAAAAGCGTACCGCCGACGCCAAGCGCACTTCGACCCACGTCGAAGTCAAAGAGGTCAAGCTGCGGCCCAAGACCGACAAGCACGACTTCGACACCAAGGTCGATCAGGCGCGCCGCTTTCTCGCGGAAGGCAACCGCGTGAAAATGACAGTCATGTTCCGTGGCCGCGAGATGGCCTACGCGCACATGCAGCGTGAGCGGTTGATGGAGATCGCGACCTCGCTGGCAGACTGCGCGGCGATCGACGTGCTGCCCAAGGTCGAAGGGCGCAACATGTCCATGATGCTCAACCCCAAGCGCGGTGGCGCGGCGGCGACTACGGCTGCCAAGCCGGCCGAGACCGCGGCGACCACGCCGCCGCCCGCGGCACCTGCGGCGCCTGCACACACGCCGCACCAGCCCGTCGTGACGACACGCGGCTCGACGACACGCACCGAGTGATTTTTCCCTATGTTTTCGCGACATCAGCGATGTCGCAGCGGAGATGGCTATGCCGAAGATCAAGACAAGGCGCGGCGCTGCCAAGCGTTTCAAGGTGAATGGCAGCGGCAAAATCAAGCGCGGCTCGGCCTACCGGCGCCATATCCTCGTCACCAAGACCACCAAGAACAAGCGACAGCTTCGCGCTAGCGCGTTTGTCGACAAGACGCAGCATCGCAACATCAAGGCGCTCATCCCGTACGCGTGAAGGTTGCAGGTCGGGTCGCCGCTCGTGCCAAGCATGGTACAGAAGGGGGGGTGACAAACCCGATGTGATCCGGTAGCTTTCCACCCGACGGCGCAGTTCGGTGAATCGGCGCAGGTTGTCCAGGCCAAAAGACTGGGCGCTCAGCACCGGGTGGCAAGGCAGAAGTTGTTGAAATAGTTTAAGATCGAAAGGTCAAGCGGTCAAGGAGAAGGGTTCATGCCACGCGTCAAGAGAGGATTCAAAGGCCGTCGCCGCCACAACAAAGTGCTCAAGATGGCCAAAGGCATGCGGGGAGCGCGCTCGCGCCTTTTCCGCACCGCCCGCGAACAGGTCTACCGAGGCCTGAAGCTGGCCTTCAAAGAGCGCAAGCGCAAGAAGCGTGAGTTTCGCGCCTTGTGGATCGTTCGCATCAACGCGGCCGTCCGTTCGCTCGGGTCCAAGTACTCGGTGTTCGCGGGCTGGCTGGCCAAGTCTGGCATCGGCCTGGACCGCAAGGCCCTGGCCGAACTGGCCTTGACCGACATGGAGGCCTTCAAGGCCGTCTTTGACAAAGTGAAATTGACTGCACAGCCGCAGCGCTCCTAGCGGCGCCAACATCTCCTCTCAGGCGCACTGGGCGCCTGGACTTTGCATCAGAAGGAACAGACCATGACGAAGGCAGACATCATCGAGGCCGTGTACGAGAAGCTGGGTGGGTTTTCCAAGCGCGAGGCAGCTGATCTGGTCGAACTCGTGTTCGAGACGCTCAAGGAGACGCTCACCAAGCAGGAGAAGGTCAAGATCTCCGGCTTCGGCAACTTCGTCGTCCGCGAGAAGAAGGCGCGCATGGGCCGCAACCCGCAGACCAAGAAGCCGATCGAGATCTCCGCGCGCCGCGTGCTCACCTTCAAGCCCTCGCAGGTCTTGAAGCACACACTGAACGGCTAAGGAGACCGGCGAGAATAGCTCGCCAGCGCTCCGTTTGCTTGTTGTCTGGTCGCCAGGCTCGCCGATGCGGGTCTCGCGGCGACGACAACGCATCAACTCGATCGAGTTGATTGTGTTGCTGTTCTAAGCGCGACGGACCTTTTGCGCCGCGTACGAAGTCAACCGCGGCCAGGGCGGATCCTTCGGGACCGCCCTGGTCGTGTGTTGCTTTGACGGCCAACGCCATGTGAAGACAGCGGCTCCGGGTTTGCCCGAAGCTGCTTGACTTGCTGCTTGTTCGGTCGTCAGGCTCGCCGAGGCGGTCGCGCGGGGACGCGAAGCCGACAACTCGTCCGAGTTGCGCCGGCTACGCCTTGACGCGTGGACCGCAGGAGGCCAGCGTGGAACTGCCCGACAAACTGCCCGACAAGGTGTACTTTCGCATCGGCGAAGTCGCGACGCTCTTGGGCGTCGAGCCCCACGTCGTGCGTTTCTGGCAGGCGCAGTTTCCGCTCGTCAGACCGGATCGATCGGCTGCCGGTCGATTCCTCTATCCGCGCGTGGCCGTCGAGAGGCTGCTGCGCATTCGAACCCTGCTCTATGATGAGGGATACACGATTGCCGGCGCCAAGCGCGCACTGGCAGGCGGCGCGGCGCCGGCGCAACCGACGCCCAAACCGCCGGCGCCTGCTGGTGAGGACAAGACGCGCGAGTCGTCGGAATTGCAGGCGGAAGTCGATCGACTGCGGCGCGAGATTCGCGGCTACGAAACACGGCTTGATTCGGCCAAGGTGAGCGAGGCCGCGCAGCGGCTGCGCGAGACCGGCATCCGTTCGCGGCACAAGGCCGAGTTGCAGGCTGCGCTGGCCGACGCTGAGGATCTCGTCGCGCTGCTGACGCGCTGACTGGGAGTCTGTCGGAGAACCTCCAACAGTGATGGATATGTTGGCGAAACTACGCGTCGGCGCCAAACCCGACAGACTTCTTGGGAGGCCGCGGCTGCGGACTCTCATTCGCATGAAGAACCCAGTGAATGACTTCATGGCTTTTCTCGTGCGAATGCCCCAAACATCAAGCACCGATGGAGCTTGGACGGACGGTAGTCCGACACACGCCTAGTCCCGGGAATCCGGAGATCGATGGAAGACCTCGAGACGTTCGCCACCACAGCGACGCCCGCCCGCGCCGACGCCGAGCTGGAAGTTCGGGCCGAAGAGGTCTGCGGGCGCTTGCTCATCGATCGCTACCTGCCCAAGCGCGATTACCGCGACTTGCTCCTCGATGATGCCTTGCGTGCCATCGTTGCGCGGCGCCTGTCGGGCGTCGGGCTGCAGTTGGTGGAATCCTTTACTTCCGATTACTTTGCCGTTCGCTTGAAGCGAGAAGTCGAAGCCGACATCGCCTTTGACTGGGCCACGAACTCGCGTCTGCCGCGCGGCGCTGTGGCCTTGCTCGTGATCCTGTGGGCCAAGCTGGTGCTGCCAAAGCGCGTCGAACCGGCAGAACTGGCTGATTCGGGGACCGATTCCGCTGCAGCCAAGACGCCCGCCCGTGTTGTCGTCACGCGCGACGCACTCTACGCCGAATTCGGCCGCAAGTTCGGCAAGACAGCATTTGCTCGCTATTTGGGGCAGTTGAAGAGCGCCGCGTTCGTGCGCGAAGATCGCCTCGGCAACCTGAGTGAAGGTCCGTTGCTCGATCTGCTGATCGATGGCGTGGAAATGGCTCAGAAACTTCGCGATTCCGTGTTGTGGGACCTGCTCGAGCGCGGGCCCGGCAGCGGCGATGATCTCGAGGCCCCTGACCCGGAAGCGGGCGGCGACGACGACGCAGAGTACGAGGATTAGTGTTTACTTTCAAATGGCTGGAAATGATGAACTGGGACTTCTGGTCCCACGTGCGCTTGCCGCTCGACGAGCAGGTCGTCCTCATCGCCGGCCCGAACGGCTCAGGCAAGACGACGCTGCTCGACGCCATCCGTGTGCTGCTCAATGCCCGCAAGCTCTCGACTTCACGAAAGATGCCGCAGTACCTGCGCGATGACACGGGGGTCGCGATCGTCAAGGCCGTGGTGACCAATCCGCTGCGGCGCGGCGCGGGGAAGCGGCCGTTTTCGAACCGCGGCCTGTTCGACGAGGAAGTGACACTTGCCTGCATTCTCGAACGAAAACAAGGGACATGGCAGCGACACTACCAGATTGCCGGTGGCGACGCGTCGATCGAGACGCTGCGCGCGATGCCGCATGGCATGGGTCCGGAGGAGTATTCGCGCGCCCTGGAAGAAGCCCACGTTCCGCGCACCTTGCTGAAGATATTGGCTTTGGAACAAGGCGAAACGCACAAGCTGGCTTCGCGCACGCCAGAGCAACTGCTGGAATATGTGCTGGAACTGCAAGGTGACAAGCAGGTGCTCGATCGCTACGCCGATGCGCGCACCACGTACCTTGCCGGTCAGAAGGACTTAGAACAATTCGACAATCGCCTCAAGATGATGGCCCTGCACGTGGACACGCTGCGCCGCGACGCCGACCAGTACCGCGAGTTGCAGGCCCTGCAGGACCAGGAGCGTGAGTTGCGCGAGGTCAAACTGCCGGCGGCACGCTTGAAGGCGGCGCGGCGCGATCTCGCCGAACAGGAACGGGATTTTGAGAGAGCGGAGGGCGTTCTGCGTTCCGCCGACGCGGTGCTGGAGAGCTTCGAACGCGATGCGGCCCTGTTGCGCGAGGAAGTGGACGGTGTTCGCGGCGGCATCGACCGCCAACGCGTCGAGTACCAGCAAGTATTGAAAGATAAAGAGAAGTTGGATGGGCAGTACCGTGACCTGAAGCGCTCCGAGTCCGAACTCGCCGAGTTGATGTCGAGCGGAGCGAACCTGCAAGATGACATCCATCAGGCCAACACCCTGCGCGACGAGCGACTGCGCCTGGTGGCGTCGGAGAGTTCGACGCGTCGCGATCTAGCAACAACTGTCCAGAAGATCAGCGACTTGCGCGCGGAGCTATCGACGCTGGATCGCGGCGAGAAGCGGGCGCCGCCGGATTGGGTGCGGCAGATGCTGGGCGCGCTGCAACAAGAAGGCATCGAGTCGCTGCTGGTGGCCGATGCCATCGAGATCCAGGACGCCCACTGGCAAGTCGCCGTGGAGTCGATCCTGGGTCGCGAGCGCTTCACCGTGCTGGTGCCTGCGGATCGCGCGCTCGAAGCCCGCAAGATTGGGCAGCGCCTCAAGTATCGCTGCTATGTCGAGGCCTACGGGCAGCCGCGGCGGCCACAGGTGCGGACGGGATCGGCGCTGTCCGTCGTGTCCCTCGCAGACCTGCGGGTACCGGACAATGTCATCCAAATGCTGAACTCTGTTCAGCTTGTCGAGAGCGTCGATGAGGGACATCGCCTGGGCAAGGCGACCTCGATCACGCCAGACGGCTACCGCCAGGATGCGCGCGGCGGCATTTTCGTCGGCACGTCGGACCTCTACTGCGGGTCGTCGGCAGGCGGGCACCGCAAGTCGCAGATCGAGGGTGAATTAGGACAGTTGCGACAGTTGCGCGACAGCGTCGAGGCCACGCTGGCGCCGACGTCGCGCCGGGTTGCGCAGATTGATGAATTGCTGGTGGCCAGTCAGGTCAAGGACAAGCTCCTGGCTCGCATCGGCGATGCGACAGATCTTACTGAACGTATTACTGTTCTCGCTGAGACGCGGCGCCAGATGAGCGAACGGTTGATGACGCTGCTGAGCGACATCGATGCCGCGAATGCCGTGGTGCTCGACAAAGAGCGGCGCATCTCGCTGCTCGAGTACCGCAACCGCGAAGCCATTGTCGAGCGCGATCGGGCGCGCGCCAGCGTGGGCACGGCGGCGGCCAAGAAGAGTCGAATCGCTGTCGAGATCGAGGAGTTGCAGGCGAGCGTGCCGGCCGACTTCCAGTCCGGCGCGGCGCAGGAATTGCTCGAGTCCGAGATTACGCTGATCGAGCGGCTGAATCTGCTCCGCGAGCGCATCACGAAGTTCGAGGGCAGCCGCGACCCGCGTTCCGTGGCCGTCTGGGAGAGGGCGGCGGCGGATCTGGCCGATCACGAACGCAGTCTGACGGCGCAGCGGCGCGAGTTGACGCTCGGCAGCGAGGAATTGCAGCTGGCGCGCCAGGCGTACAAGCGCGTCGTCGGCGAGACGATCACGCGGTATCGGCGAAATGTGCTGCGACTGGGCGAGCTTTGCCGCGTCGAAGTGCAGGTGCGCGTGCCCGGTGCAGAGATCCTGCGCGACGAAAGCGACGATGTGCTGGGCAAAGCCGGGCTGGAAGTGCGCATCGGCTTTGACGGCAAAAAGCCGGTCGCGGTCGACGATCCGAAGCTGTCGGGCGGGCAATCCGTCGTGGCCTCCCTGATTCTGCTGATGGCGCTGACGATGGAGGAAGGTGGCGACGCTGCAGGCTTTTTCATTCTCGATGAGCCTTTCGCGCACTTGTCGGTGGAGCGCATCGACGAGGTTGCGCGCTTCCTGCAGGTGACCCGTGCGCAGTTCATCATCACGACACCGACGACGCACAACTTGCTGGTCTACAACCCGGCGAAACTGACATTGAATCTGCGGAAGAAGGCCGCGCTGGAGCGGCATGCGCCAGTGCCGACGTTCTTGCGGCGTTGACGGCGGCCGCCGTCGTGCGGTCGATCAGGACAGGCGTGTTTGCAGCCGCGGGCCGAACAGACGCTGCGCATTCTCGGTCGTGGCGGCCATCGCTGCGTCGAGGGGCATGCCCCTGATTTCTGCCACCTTCTTCAGTGTCTCGACGACGAACATCGGCTCGTTGCGTTGGCCGCGGTGCGGCATGGGCGCAAGGAACGGACTGTCGGTTTCGATCAGCAGTCGATCCAAAGGCACAGCCCGTACAGTTTCGATCAGTTCGCCGGGCTTCTTGAAGGTCACAATCCCCGGAATGGACACGTAGAATCCCATCAATACGGCCTGCAGGGCAAAGTCGCGCGTTCCAGAAAAACAGTGAATGACGCCGCCTACGGCGCGCGCACCCTCGTCGCGCAGGACGCGCAGCGTGTCGGGCTCTGCGTTGCGCGTATGGATGCTCAGGGGCTTGCCCAGGCGCCGCGCCAGGCGGACGTGGTCGCGGAACACGCGTTCCTGATCAGCCGGCGGCGAGCTGTTGTAGTGGAAGTCGAGTCCCGTCTCGCCGACGGCAACAACTTCAGGCAAAGCGCAGACTTGCTCAATGCCGGCCCACAGTGCCGCATCGACGCCCTGCGCTTCGTGGGGGTGAATGCCGCAAATCGCGCTCGTGCCTGGCCAGCGCTGTGCGACCGCCACGGCGCCTTGGGCTTCGGCCAGGTCCGCGCCGGCGCCGACGCACAGGACATGCCGAACGCCGACCGCGGCCGCCCTGGCCAAGACTGCGGCGGTGCCACCGTCGAATCCGTCCATCGCGATGTGGGCGTGTGTGTCGATCATGTTGATCTAGCTAGGCTTCTACGGCGTGGTGAATCGCCGGATGCTCACCGGTCGCACGCCGCTCGGCAATCTTCTGGCTGGTGCCGCGGCGATCGCGCTTGACTTCCGCTGGTACTTCCTCACCCGTCGAAGCCTTGTATTTCTCCGCATCTTCGCGAATGAGCACGTCCATTTCCGCCACCGCGCGCATCAGCATGTCCTGCCTGGTGCGATAGGGCTGAAAGGCACTCTTGAAGCCATTGATGATGACCTCGCGCACATCGCTGATCGACGGACCAAATGTATTGATCCACAACATGAATTCGTCGGTCACCGTGGTGTTGGTCACGAGGCGGTTGTCGGTGTTGATGGTCACGCGGCAGCCGAATTCAAAGTAGAACTGGATGGGGTGGTTCTCCACGGTATCGACCGCGCGCGTCTGCACATTGGATTTCAGGCAAATCTCCAGCGGAATCCGGTGATCCGCGACGAAGTTCAGCAAGTCGCCGTCTTCGCGCAGCCGCGTGCCATGACCGATGCGGTGGGCGCCGCAGTCATGCAGCGCCTGGTGGATCGACTCGGGGCCGAAGGCTTCGCCAGCATGCGCCGTGCAGTTGACATTGTTCGAACGGATCAAGTGGAACGAAGCCGCGTGCTTGCGTGCTTGGTAGCCATCTTCGGCGCCAGCCAGGTCATAGCCGACCACACCGCGGTTCTTGTACGCGACGGCCAGCTCGGCCAGGCGCAGCGACCAGCGCGGATCGATTTGGCGCATCCCACTGATGATCAAGCCAGAACGCACGCCGTAGCGCTGTTTGCCGTCGCGCAGACCCGCCAGTACGGCCTCGACGATCGTGGTCAGCGCGAGACCCTGCTTCATGTGCAGCATCGGCGAGTACCGCACCTCCATGTACTGGACATTCTCTTTCGCTGCATCTTCAGACAGTTCCAGCGCGGCCCGGTACAAGGCGTCCTCGGTCTGCAGGACGCTCAGCGTCACGTCAAAGCCGCGCAGGTACTCGGTCAGCGACGTGCACACATCGCCCGCCATGATGATCTTGGCCAGCTTGTCCGGATCGTCGGCAGGCAGCTTGATCTTCTGTTCCTGCGCCAGTTCGAGAATCGTCGGAACCCGCATGGATCCATCCAGGTGGACATGCAGGTCGGTCTTGGGCAAGCGCTGGATGAGTTCTCGGGTCGGCTTGTACATGGCATCCTCGCGACGCGCGGCGGCGTCCGGGCCCGGCGGCAATGCGGTCGGAAATGCGCCGACGCACTGCGCCAGGGGCGTGGATTCCGACTTCGCCAGTGGGCAAAGTCCAGGGAGTGTAGCGCACAAGGCCGCTGCGGTCGAGAATGCGTGAGTGCTTGCGCGTCCTGCCAAGGCGGCGTTACACTCGCCGATCATGGATCAGCTTGTACCCCGACAGCTTTTTTGCCCTGCGGTGAAGTTGGCCGTGCCGCTGCTGGCACTGGGCGTTTGTCTCGGATGCAGCGGTGCGCCGGCCGCAGAGCGCGCGGATCGGGATCGCGGCCTCGCCGACACGCCCGTGCGCGGCGACATCGAGATCGAGCCGGTGGTCGGCGACCTCGCGGCAGGCGTGCGCAATTTCAAGGACGGCGAATTCGACGACGCGGAGACGGCGCTGAACCGTCACCTGAAAGTCAACCCGAAATCGGCCCTGGCCTGGTACCACTTGGGCCTCATCGCCATGGAACGTAAGGCTTTTGAACCGGCTCGCAGGGACTTTGAGAGGACTTTGGCCTTGAATCCTCAAATCCACGGCGCTTCCAGCAACCTTGGTGTGCTGTACCTGCAGGCTGGGGAAGACATCGCCGCGCTGCGGGTGCTGACCGATGCCAGGGTGCTGGCGCCCAAGGATCCGCGCGTGCTGGCGAATCTGGCGACGGCGCAGCTGCGGCGAGGGCTGTGGTCACAGGCGATGGATACGTTCAAAGAGGCCGTGGCCTTGGCGCCCGGCCACGCCTCGCTGCTCTACGACTACGCGACGGCGCTGCTCGATCGCTTCGAGTACGAGGAAGCGCTCAAGATTCTGGATGAAGCGCTGCTCTACCGGCCAGGCTTTGCGCTGGCCAAGGCGGCGCGCGTGGCGTGCCTGCAAGGTCTTGGCAAGGTGCCGGAAGCGATTGCCTATGGCGAGCAGGCGCTCAAGGATCTGCCAGAACCGTTGGCGGAAAACCTCATCGTTCTCGGCCGGGCGCTGGTGGCCGGCGGCGCGACGGACGATGGACTCGAGACTCTCGAGAAGGCGATCAAGTTGAAGCCAGACAGTGCGGCGGCGCAGTTGGCGCTCGGTGAACTGCTCGACGCGTCAGGCAAGAAGCGCGAGGCCATGGTTTTGTATGGGAAATTCCTAAAGAATCCCGAGCGTTCGGCGGCAGACTCCCGGCGGATTCGCGACCGGCAAAAGCAGTTGCAGGCGACCGCCACACCCTGAGGTGTTCATGGCACGGCCAAGGCTTTCCTGGCTCTTGTGCGCCGGTGTGGCCGCGGCGCTGTGCGGCTGCCCCAGCGCCGGCCTGTACCGCTCTGCCCGCACCCTCGAACCGCGCGAAACCGACCTGGGCATCAACTTGAGCGCCGCCCGCGCCGCCTGGGCAGCGAGTTCGTGGTCCGACGGCACGGGGTCCAAGCCCAAGTCCGCTGGAAGCGCAGTGTTTCTTGGTGGTCCAGAGGTGCACGCCCACCGCGGCTTGCTGCCCGATCTCGAGGCCGGCGGCCGCATCGCGCTCGGCGGACCCTACGTCGAGATCGACGGAAAATACCGATTCTTGCACCAGGATCAGCTGCATCTGGCCGTTGCGCCGCTGGCAGGGTGGACGCCCGGCTACGCCCTGCGCGGCGGCCGCATCGCCTTGCCGCTGCTCGCCAGCTGGGACTTCACTGAAAACTGGGGCGTTTCCGCCGGCATCCAGGGCGGATATCGCTGGGCCAACCCCGATCCGCTGTCCGTGCATGTCCAATCCGCAACGATCGACGACCTGCGCTGGGCTTCCGGGACTGGAGGCTGGAACTTCGGCGGCGGTCTGTCCGTCGACTGGCGCGGCGACAACGCCTATGTGCGGCCGGCGATTGAAGTTGTGCGTTCGACGAGCGAGACACCGGGTGTCGGTGCGGACTACGGCATCGCGACGTGGAATGTCACCCTCAGCGCCGGTTGGACCTTCGGCCGCAATCTGGCAGCGCTCGACAATACCGCAAAAGAATTGGACAAACTGCTACAGACTCCCTGACGGCGATGCTTGCTCCAGCACGCGCCGCATGACGTCGGGGTGCTTGACACTGAGTTCCAGCCAGCGTCGCCGCAGTGCGTGGCATCGCGTGGGATCGATATCGCCGATGTTGCCAAGCTGTGCGCGGCGCCGCGGCACGGTGGACTGCAGCGAAATAGCCAATGCTACCGAAAGGTTGTAGGACTGGACCATGCCGTGCATCGGCAGGATGTAGCGTTGATCGGCCGCTTGGCGCATCGGCTCGGAGATGCCATCGACAGCGTTGCCGACGACGAGCGCGATGCGCCCTTGAACTGGCAATTCGTCCAATGTTTTGTCAGCTTGCAGATCAGAGACCCAGATGGCAAAGCCCGCCGCGCGCAGGGCATCGACACCGGCCTGGGTGCTGTCATAGCGGTGCACGTCGATCCATTGATCCGCCGACTTGGCAACGGTCGACGAAATGCGGTGGCCGTGCTGGTTGGTGATGCTGTGCACGTCCTGCAAGCCGAATCCTTCGCAAGTGCGGATGCAAGCTGCAACATTGTGCGGGTCGAAGACGTCTTCCATGACGGCGCAGATCGATGCGATGCGACGGCCCAGAACGGCGTCGATGCGGGCGATTCGCTCCGGCGCGACATACGGTTCGAGAACATCCGGTGCGTTGGCAGGGCTGGGTGCACTCACGGTTGCGAACTCCTCTCGGGTCTTGTCGGCAAGACTGCGACGCGCTCGCCGCGCAGGATCCAGTGCCGGTAGCGGTCGATCTGGCGCGTCTGCCGATGGCGCAACAGCTTGAGCTGCGCCTTGGCGACATCGCCGCCCGACGCCGTGATCGCCGCAGACAGGTCCAAGGCGCGTTGATGCAGCGCCTGACGCAACGCCGCCTCCGTTGCGGTTTGCGGCGCCGCGAGCGGCCGGCCCGACACCAGCACGCCGAGCTTGGAGGGAATACCGAGTGCTTCCGCCATCGTGCGATCAGTTCGGGCACGCAGCGCCTGGTCCGGATCCACGCGGTCGCGCTGCCAACGCGCCACATCGCCGCCTTCGTGGTCCAACGCAGCCTGAATCGCAGCGACGGTGAATGGCTGGCGCAATGGAGCCAACGCCTCTAGGACCGGCCAGAAACGGTGCTGCACGTCGAGCGCCACAAAGGCAGCGGCGACGTCGATCGTGCGCGACTCCTCTTGCGCGCGGTTCAGGAAGACGATGCGGGTGTCGTGCCGACCGGGCAGAACCGCGCGCTCGGGGTCGTCGCTCTGCCACGCAATGAGCCAACCCAGCACGGCCCGGCACTGCGCGTCGATCAGATCGCAGGCCAACACCGCCTGCAGCGGTGCGTCGATATCGCCCAACGCCAGCAACGGCGCGAGCGCCCCTTGCGGGGCACGGCCATCGGGCCGCAACGCCGCGAACAGAAAGCCATGGCGTTCGAGCCAGGCACCAGCGTGCCGTTCGGCGATCCACCAGCCCGCGCAGAGCCACGCGCAGAGGCCAAAAAATACTGCAAATCTCAATGCTTTCGGCCGGCGCCGCGGCTCGGCATGGCCGTTGTCAGGCGCTGCAGGTCTCGGATCGCTGGACATTCGCCTCTCGCGGCTGGAAGGCTGACCATCCGCGATCGCGCGGTCCAATGCAACACCAGGTTGGGTGACCGCGACCGGGCGATGTGCTATGCAGCGCGGCCGTTCGCCCCTCCCTTCCGCCCACGAGTCCGCCATGCATGTTCACCCGCAGCTCTCTCTCGATGCCTTGTGCGCCGCCACGATTCGCGGCCTTGCCATCGATGGCATCCAGGCCGCCAACTCCGGGCACCCGGGCATGCCGCTGGGCATGGCCGACGTCGCGCACGTGCTGTGGTCGCGTTTCTTGAAGTTCGACGCGTCCGCGCCCGATTGGGTCGACCGCGACCGCTTCATTCTATCGGCGGGCCACGGTTCGATGCTGCAGTACGCGCTGCTGCACCTCTACGGCTATCCATTGACGATCGACGATCTCAAGCAGTTTCGGCAGCTTGGCAGCCAGACGCCGGGGCACCCGGAACGCGGCCACACCGCCGGCATCGAGACGACAACCGGCCCGCTTGGCCAGGGCTTTGCCAACGGGGTGGGCATGGCCATCGCCGAAGCTCGACTTCGCGAGGAATATGGCGCCGATCTGTGCGACCACCACACCTACGTCATTGCCGGAGACGGCTGCTTGATGGAAGGAATTTCCGCCGAAGCCGCGTCCCTGGCTGGACACCTTGGGTTGGGGCGGCTCATCGTGCTCTATGACGACAACCACATCAGCATTGATGGGCCCACTGAGATCACGTTCACGGAGGACGTCGCAGCCCGCTTTACCGCCTACGGTTGGCAGGTTGCCAAGATCGATGGCCACGACATGCCGGCGATCGACGCCGCCCTGCGGGCCGCCATCGCCGAGACGACGCGGCCGTCGCTCATCCAGTGCCGAACGACGATCGGCTTTGGTTCTCCCAAGATGGCGGGAACCGCGAAGGTCCACGGCACGCCGCTCGGCGCGGACGAAGTGGCGGCGACCAAGCTCGCGATCGGTCTCGATCCCAAGGCCGCCTTTGCGGTCGCGCCGACGGTTTATGCGTTTCTGCAACAGCGCGGCGGCCAGCGCAAGAATGTGCGCGAGGCGTGGGAAGCGCGCATGCGCAGCACCAAGGGCCAGGCCTTCGCCGCGCGCATCTATCCGGATTTCACGAATATCGCTCAGCACGTCGCCTGGCCATCGCAGCCCGCCGGCACACAGTTGTCCACTCGCAAAGGCGGGGAGCAGGTCATTCAGGCACTGGCACGTGCCCTTCCTGGTCTGGTCGGCGGCAGCGCGGATCTCGGCCACTCCGCATTCACGGACATCGCGGATGGTGGATCTCTTCAGAAGGATTCCTATTCTGGCCGCAACATCCACTTCGGCGTACGCGAACACGCGATGGCGGCCATCTGCAATGGCCTGGCCTCGCACACGGGCCATGTTCCCTACTGTTCGACGTTCCTCGTGTTTCACGACTACATGCGCCCAGCGGTGCGCCTCGCTGCCTTGATGGGCCTGCAAGTCGTGTTCGTCTACAGCCACGATTCCTTCTTCGTGGGCGAGGATGGCCCGACCCACCAACCGGTCGAGACACTGCAGGCGCTGCGCCTCATCCCCAACCTCGTATTGCTGCGGCCTTGCGACCTTGCCGAGACGTGTGCCGCCTGGCAGATCGCCGTGCAGCGCACCAACGGCCCGACATCGCTGTCGCTAACGCGTCAGAATCTGCCCGAAATCGAGAGACCGGCCGCGTTCGATGTGGCCGCCGCAGTGGCCAAGGGGGCGTATGTGCTGCGAGAAGCCGGATCGGCGCTGCGCCTGGTGCTGCTCGCGACCGGCTCGGAGGTGGCGCTGGCGCTGGGTGCGCGCGACGTGCTGCAAGCGCAGGGCATCGGCGTGCGCGTCGTCAGCATGCCCAGCTGCGAATTGTTCGACGCGCAACCGGCGGACTACCGCGCCGCCGTGCTGCCTGCCGGGACCCCAAAACTAAGCATCGAAGCTGGATTACGACGCGGATGGGAGCGCTACGTGGGCCAGGACGGCGACGCGATCGGCCTCGACCACTTCGGGGCCTCGGGACCCGACAAAGTGCTGGCCAGACACTTCGGTTTCACGATCGAGCATGTGGTCGAGCGGGCTCAAGCGCTGCTGGCGCTCTAGGAGTCTGCCTCGACGCCGCTACATCCGGACGAACTGCGCGGCGATCTGATAGGCCAGACCCAGTACACCGAAGCACGCCGCGATCACGACCACCCGCTGCGTCGCGCTTGGCTGCGGCGCTGGCGGCAAATCGCGGGAGAGCACGGTTCCGGCAACAAAACCTACAAGTAATCCGCCAATGTGCGCGGCGTTGTCGATTTGCGGCACCATCATGCCCAGGCCGATGTTGACGGCGGTGAAGAACACCGAGATTCGCAAGAGGCTCTTGTACACCGGTGCTGGCACGGACTGTCGCCGCGACAGGGCGAATCCGAGCAGGCCGCCCATCACGCCAAATACGGCACCGGACGCGCCGACGCTGGGCATCCGTGGATCGGCCGACAGGGTCCACGCGAGCGACGCGATCGAGCCGCCGAGGCCGGCCAAGACGTAGAGCACGAGAAACAGGACCGAACCGAACAGTCTCTCGGCAGTTTCCCCTACTGATTTGAGCACATACATATTCATGCCGACGTGAAGGACGTTGGCGTGGACGAACGTGCACGTCAGCAGACGCCACGCCTCGCTTTCCCCGACCGTAGCGGCGGCAACATTGGCACCGGCTGCCCGCAAGATGTCCGGGTCGAAGGTCGTGAAAAAGGTGCCGCTTCCGTCGCGAAACGCCGTCATCGCGATGAAGACCAGCAGGTTGAGGCCGATCAGCAGCAGCGTCATCGGCGCACCGCGGCCGGCCCGGCGCAAACGCTCGAAGAACACTTCTGGATTGCGCGGATCGCCCAGCGCCGACAGGTGCTCGAGCGGGTTCACCGTCTCGAGGACGTGCAGTTGCTGCGGTTGATAGAGGTCGCTCAGGACGGTCGCGGCGCGCCCCCCAAATAGTACGCAATCACTGGCGCTTGCCGCAATCAGTTCGACACCGAACGCCGCCGACAAGGGGGCCAGTTCTTCCGCGGGCAGCCAAGCCTGCGCCATCACGACGACGACATAACGCGGCAGCGGACCTGCGGCGCGCAGACGCTCCAGCCAGGCCTCGAGCGCCGCGACTGTGGGTCTATCCCACGGCAACACCAGCCATTGACCAGCGTCCAACTGCCCGTTCGGCATCTGGATCGTCGGGGCGGCGAGCGCCACCGGCACGTGCTTCCAGCTCTCTTCGGAAGCGCGGCTGGTGTAGCGGGCGCCATGAAAGAGCAGGAAATGCTGCACAAGCGCAGATGTATCAGCGACCGTCGTCGGCGCGGGTGTCGTCATCGCCGCCAAGTGTAGCGGGGCGGCTGCGGACTGGATAGGCGGGGCGAACCAGGGGCGCGGCGCTCCCCAAACCCGTTCAAACTGGTGTAGACTCTGCCGCGACACGCCCAGAGGCGCGCCGGGGTGGCCATGGCGACGAGGACGAGGACGAGGCTGGCGGCGTTGGGCTTTTTCGGTACGGCCGCCTGCGGGGCGCCCATGGTGACGCCGGCACCGCCGCCCGCGAAGCCACCGGTGGTTCAGGCGGAACCCGATGCTTTTCGTGATTTTCGCGGTGAACATGGCGCCGCCGGCAAGGTCTTCCGCTTGGGCGGCAAGCCGATGGCGGTCGACGGTGTCGAGGTCGTGGTGACGCTCGTCAAGACCGAGTGGTCGACGATGGCCGCGCCCAATGGCAAAGACATCCGCGAGGCATCGGCCCAGCTGCTGGTGCAGAAAGGCCAGGAAGAACGCCGCATTTCCATGGGGCAGGGCGAGACACGGCAGGCCTTGGGCGCGACGATCACGGTCGTGGCGGCGGGCGAGAACTACGTCGCCACGCGCCTGCTCTACCTCGCCTGGGTCGATCTGCGCGTCGAGCCCGCTGCACAATAGTCTTATTTTTCAAGGATATCGCATGACCGCCCCAAGCCTGCGCAGCCTGTCTGGCATCAAGCCGACCGGCCAGCCCCACTGGGGCAACTATTTCGGCATGATCCGCCCCGCCGTCGCTCTCGCCCAACAACATGAAGCCATGTACTTCATTGCGGATCTGCACGCGCTGACGACGATCCGCGACGCAGCGGCGTTGCGGCACGACAGCCTTGGCATCGCCGCCACGATGATCGCTTGCGGATTGGATCCAATCGCGTCGATTCTCTGGCGCCAATCCGATGTTCCGGAAGTGCTGGAATTAACGTGGCTCTTGTCATGCGTGACCGGCATGGGTCTCATCGAGCGCGCGCACGGCTACAAGGACGCGAAAACAAAAGGTAAGGACATCAACCTGGGCACCGTCTCGTATCCGGTGCTGATGGCGGCCGACATTCTTCTGTACGACACCGACGTGGTGCCGGTCGGTAAGGATCAGGTGCAACACCTTGAAATGGCTCGCGATATGGCCACGGCTTTCAACGTCGCGTTTCTCGGCGCGCCGGCCGGCGGCACGGTGGACGAGGAACTGCCATGGGACGGCCGGCTGCTCAAGCGCCCCAAGGCCATCGTGCAGAAGGACAGCGCGGTCGTGCCGGGTCTCGACGGTCAGAAGATGTCCAAGTCGTATGACAACTACATCCCTGTTTTTGCACCGCAAAAGCTCCTAAAGCAGCGCATCATGGCGATCAAGACCGATTCGACGCCGCTGGAAGAGCCCAAGGATCCAACGACCTGCAATGTGTTTGCCCTGCATGGTCTGTTCGCCACGCCGCAGCAGCAAGCCGCGCTCGCAGAAAAATACCGCGGCGGCAACTTCGGTTATGGTCACGCAAAGCTGGACCTGTTCGCGCTCGCCGAGGCGCACTTTGCACCACAACGCGCCCGCTACGAGGCGTTGATGGCGGACCCGGCGGCGTTGGAGGCGATTCTGGCGGATGGCGCCAAGCGGGCCCGCAGCATTGCCCGACCGGTGCTCGACCGCCTGCGATCGGCCGTCGGTCTGCCGCAGCGGCCGCTGTGAGTGCGGCCAAGGATGATGCCGCAAGTGCGTAATAATTCAGATGATATCGAAATCCTGCCGCCAGACCCCGCCTGGCGCGCGCCGAGCGAGAACCGTCCGGTCGTCTACGACGTGATCGACCAGAGCGAGGGTCCTGACGCCGTGCGCGTCGCCGAAGTGCCGCCGGATCCGCGCATCATCGGCCGCCTCATCGGTCTGGGCTGGCGCCTGATTGGCCTCGCTGCGGTACTCGCCTTGATCCTTTTCGTGTTCGAACCATTCGGTGCCGACCCGGTTGCGCAAGTCATCAGCGGGTTGCGCGCCGCCGGATGGTGGGGGCGCGGTCTCGTCGTCGTGGGAATCGCTTTGCTTTGCCCGCTGTTCGTGCCAGTCGGCCCCCTCACCCTCATTCCCGGCTACCTCTTCGGCGCCGTCGAGGGCACGGCGCTTGCGCTGCTCGGCGCGACGGCGGGCGGCCTTCTGAACTTCGCCATCGCGCGCCGCGTGCTCGGCCGCCATGTGCGCGCGTGGCTGCAAACACGGGAGATTCTGGCATCCCTGGCCAACAGCATCGACGCGCGCGGCTTTCGCATCGTCCTGGGCCTGCGCCTATCGCCCGTCATGAACTACGGACTTCTGTCCTATCTCTCTGGACTTACAGTGCTGAAACCTTGGCGTTTCGCGCTAGCGGTGACCTTGGGCGGCTTGCCTTGGACCTCGGTGTACGGCTACGCGGGCGGTATGTTCGCTGCTTCGGCGCAGCCCGTGGACCTGAGCGGCGTCGCTGCCAGTCCGGAATCTGTCGCCTTGCGCTGGTTCGGTCTTGCCCTCACCATCGCGCTCGCAGCTTGGATCGGGCGTCTCGCCCGCGCAGATCTGCTGCGCGCACGCGCCGAGCGCAGGGGCAGCCCATGAAGACATTCGTATTTATTTGCATTTCCTCCTGCACACTCGCACTGGGGCTGGGTTGCGGCACCAAAGCGCCCGCGGCCAGGTCCGCCGCCGCGGACGTCGCAGCGGACGCGGCTGACGCGGGCGGCGGCGACACACCCGCCATCGGAGTGCCCAAGGGTGATGAGACGACACTGACGTCCGGTGATGCAACGCTCGTCGTGCAACCAAAGGTGCTGAAACTGGATCTGCGCTTCAAGAATGCGCTGCGCACGACGGTTGACATCAAACGCCTACGGCTCGGACAGGTGGCGAAGTTCGATCCCGAGTGGAACTACAATCCCTCGAACCTGACCGACAATGCGCCCGAGGATCTGAAGTGGTTGCACGTCGTTTCGGCTGACTGGCAGCCGTTCGCGCTACCGGCGGTCACGCCCGACCGTTTCGTGCCGAGCCAGGGCGCCGCGTTGCTGCTGCACACGGCGGACAACGCCGACGCGCCGGGTCCCGATTACCGTCTGCGCATCACTGCACTGGATCTCGGCCGTTTCGAGTGCCGGTTGGAAGCGAACGACGACACGTTGCGCGCTACGCAGGGGGCGGACACGGCCGCGCCCGCCGTCGTCCTGACGGGCCTGCGCCTCGCGGTGGATGAGGCGGATCGCTTCTACGGCCTGGGCGAATTCTTCGATACGCCCCAGCACCGCGGCAAGGTGCGGCCGATGCAGATTGAAGTCGATTTCGGCGTCGACAGTTCCTACAACGAGGCGCACGTCGTCGTGCCTTTGCTCATCGGAACAAGGGGTTGGGGCTTGTTCGTCCAGAGCCGCCGCCCTGCCCTCTTCGATGTTGCCGCCAGCCACAGCCAGACCGTCGAGGCACTGTTCAACGCGCCAGGCCTGCACTTCTTCCTGCTGGCCGCTGCAACACCGATGGAAGTGACGCCGCTCTACGCCCGCCTGACCGGCGCACCGGCGCTGCCGGCGCGCTGGGCATTCGGCTCGCTCATCTGGCGCAACGAGAACAAGGATCAGGCCGAAGTCCTTGCCGACATGCAGGAAATTCGCAAGCAGGACCTGGCCATCAGCGGCATGTGGCTCGACCGGCCCTTTGACACGTTCGTCAACAACTTTGGTTTCGATCCCGGCAAGTTTCCTGATCCCGCGGCCATGATTGCCAAGGTTCACGCGTTGGGCATGCGCATGGGTGAATGGTCGACGCCGTATGTCGAGAAAGGCGCGACGCACCATGACGAGGTGGTGGCAAAGGGCTGGATGGTCAAGACGCCGTCGGATGATTCGAAAATCTTCAAGTGGGGACCGCCCTTGGATCTCACGAATCCCGAGGTGCTGGCGTTCTGGAAAGGGCAGATCCAACTTGCCGCCGACGCCGGTATCGAAGGCTGGAAGATGGACTACGGCGAGGACATCCAGGTCGGAATCATGAGCGCGCGCACGCACTTCCGCTTCGCGGACGGCAGCGACGAGCGCACCATGCACCACGGCTACTCCCTTTTCTACCACCGGCCCTACGCCGAAAGCCTGCCGAAAGAAGGCGGGTTCTTGCTCAGCCGCGGCGGCACGTACGGCGACCAGATCTACAGCTCGATCATCTGGCCCGGCGATCTGTGCGCCAACTGGGCCCATTTCAAGGAGTGCGACGCCAAGGGCACCTGTCACACGGGGGGGCTGCCGGCGAGCATCGCGGCCAGCATCGGCCTGCCGGCGGCTGGGTATCCGCTTTTCGGTTCTGATACGGGTGGGTACAAGCACGGCCGCGCTGGCAAGGAGTTGTTTCTGCGCTGGCTCGGCCACACGGCGCTGTCAGGCGTCCTGCAGATCGGCGGTGGCAGTCAGCATAACCCGTGGGATTTCGCCAAGTACGACGGCAGTCAGTTCGACCAGGAGACCCTCGACGCGGCGCGCAACCTGATTCGCCTGCACACGCGGCTGTTCCCTTATCTGTATACTGCCTCAAAGGAAGCGCATGAGTTCAAAGGACTTGGGCCAGTGCGCGCCCTTGGCCTGGTGCATCCGGAGCTGGCGGCAGATCCGCGGCTGCAGGCCCACGAGGCGGACGAGTACTACCTGGGCGATGCCCTCTTGGTGGCGCCGATCGCCCAACCTGGCGGAACGCGGGATGTTTTTCTTCCACCTGGGCTTTGGATGGACTGGTGGACGCACCAGACCGTCGGGCTGGCGGATGCCGCGACGGTGATTGTCGTGGACATGCCGGTGACGCAGGTGCCGCTGTTCCTCAAGGCGGGCGGTCTGTTGCCGCTGCTGCGGCCGACGATCGACACGCTCGCCGTGGCAACGGAGCCGGGTGTCGAGTCCTTTGCCAATGAGACTGGGCGGTTGTACGTCATCGCCACCGCGCCGCTCGCGAGCACCGGACGCACGCTCTACGATGGAACGACTTTGATTTCCCAGGGTACGAGCCTGTCGATGACGCCTGGCGCTGAGTTCAAGTCGGTGCAGTACGAGATCTGGGGCTTGGTGCAGCAGCCGACGCTGGTGGCGGCGGTGTTGAGCGAGAAAGATCTGAGTCCTGTCAATGATATCGAGAAGGATTCCTGCGCTGACGGCTGTTGGTCTTGGGACGCGGCGTCTCACGTCTTGAGGGTACGGCCCAAGGATGCTCAGGACGGTGTGCGCTGGGTGAACCCATGAGCCATACGCCGCGCCAGGCCGGTGTTCCTCAAGCCATCGGCAAGCCGCGTCTGGGCGCACCGGGGCAGGTCATCGATGCGGAACTGTTGAGAGACAGTTGGACCCTCGACGTGCTGGCTTGGGCGCAACATGGCGTGATGGCAAAGAAGATCGATCTGCATGGCGCCCACGCACCGCTGCCGCCGGTGATCCTGCCGGACGACGGTCAAGGCCGCACAGTGGCGCTCGATCTGCTGGCGGCGCTGCAGGCGCTGCGCAGTCGGCCGCGGGCGTTTTCGCAGATGGCGGGCCGCTATGCGCCGCTCGTCATCGGCGCGCAGGATGGTGCCAGGGTGCTGGCGATCGAGTTGTGGCATCTGGATGGCGAAGTAGAAGAGCGTGAGAAGTGGACAAAGCTGGCCGAGCAGCTGGCGACCTACTTGCGCGCCGAGGTGACGCTGCGCACGCCGGCCGATGCACGGCGCCTGCTGCGCGAGGCCCAAGCGCGAGGACTGCCCGAGGCGTTGCAGGTCCGCAATCCGATCGCCTGGGCGCTGGCGGAGGTCGGCAAGTGACCAGAATTGCGGTGGTTGGCTGCGGTGGCCTGGGCGTTCCCGCGGCGTGGACGCTGGCCCTCGGTGGCGCCAGCAGGCTGCGCCTCATCGACGCCGACGTCGTGGAATGGTCGAACCTGCACAGGCAGATCGCCTACGGCGAACAGGATATCGGCCGGCCCAAGGTGCAGGTGCTGGCACACTGGCTGCGCCAACGCTTTGCCGACATGGACATCGATGTGATGCAACAACGCGCCGACGCGGCGACTGTCGACGGATTGCTGGATGGCTGCGACGCCGTTCTCGAAGGAACGGATGATGCGCTCAACAAGTTTGCCGTGAATGATTGGGCAGTTGCGCAGCCGCGCCACCGCTTTGCCACCATTGCGGCGGCGATTGGCCGGCGCGGTCAGCACTTCACCGTGACGGCCGAGGGCGCCTGCTACCGCTGTCTGTTCGAGGCGCCGCCGCCCGCGGAACTGCTGTCGACCTGCTCGGTGGCCGGAGTGCTCGGGCCAGTCGTGGGGCAAGTCGGTTCACTTGCAGCGAAATCGCTCCTTTGTGCACTGCGCGGGCAGGCGGATCCGGCCCACTCGGCCCTCCTGCGCGTGGGCACGAGGGGCCTGTTGCGCACGCCGGTGCAACCCGCGCCGGATTGCCTGTGTCAGCAAGCGGCAAGGCGGCCGCAGCGCGCGTTTGTGTAGGATCCGCTTGCCAAGAATCCCAACATGCCGGATACAGCGCGGACCTGATCGATCACTCTGCATAGGAGACCACGAACGATGCCCATTTCCGTAAAGATTCCTACACCTCTGCGCAAGTTCACCGCCAACAAGGACACCGTGGAAGTGCAAGGCGCCACGGTCGGTGCGGCCCTGCGCGACCTCGAAGCGCGCTGCCCAGGCCTGTGGGCCAAGATCTGCGACGATGACGGCAAGGTACGCCGCTTCATCAATGTCTACGCGGGCGATGACGACATCCGCTTCCTGCAGGGCCTGGACACGCCGCTCGCCGAGGGATCCGACATCAGCATCGTCCCTGCGATCGCAGGCGGCCGCTAGCAGTGGCCAGTCACCCACAGCGACCGGGCTGCACATGCGCGATCCAAGACAGGTCTTCGACAGGTATGGCCGCCAGTTGCTGGTGAGCGGCGTCGACTTTGCTGGCCAGGCGCGTCTGCACGCCTTCGCTGCCGTGATGGCGACGGATGCCTCAGAAGTGACCGCGGTCGCTGCGGAAGCTGCGGGCCGTTATCTGGTGGGTGCTGGCCTGGGGCGCGCCGTCATCGCCCCGGCAGCGCGCGAGGGCTTGCAGGCGATCGATCGCGATCTCGTGCTGTTGGACGGACCCGCAGACGCAGAACCGCCTGTTGCGCATTTCTATTTCGCGCAGCGTCCCTATGGAGCGAGCGTCGATGTGGCCGTGACCGACTCGGCCGCTGGCTGGCTGGCGGGCCTCGCCGCGTCGGCGCGGGTGGCCACGCTGCGCTACGAGATCGGCGTTCCCGCTGAATCTGAAGATGCCGTGACCATCGGCGCGCTTGCAGCTGATCTTCTTGTCGCGGACGTCCTCGGCGTCGAGGCCCTGCCGGCCATTGTCGTGTGCGATCTGCGCGACCCCGAGGCGCCACGCATGGACCGCCAACCGGCGCGGCGGGACGACGCGGCGCGCCCTCTCGCTGCACCGCCACCTGGCCTGCTGCGAGATCTAAAGCAACATCCAGAGCTTGTGAAGATCGTGTTTGAAGACTGCGCGGCCCATTATCCGTGCGAGGCCTGCGGCCTCTTGTTGCGCGATGCCGCTGGTGCCCTCTCAGCGCAACCCACGCAGAACCTTCAGGATCGCTACCACGCGTTGGATCCCGTTGCCTATCCGCGGACTTCGCGCACGGCCTACAAGCTCAATGAACGCCTCATCGCGCGGGCAGCGGACCAAGGCCAGACATTGGTTGGCATCTACCACTCGCACTGCGACGCGGGTGCGTATTTCTCAGCGGAAGATGCACGTTGCGCGGCACCGGGTGGCGAAGCGCTCTATCCCGGCGTGGCCTGGCTCGTTGTCAGCGTGTTGGGCGGCACAGTGCGCGCGGCCGAGATGTTTCATTTCGACCAAGAATCCGGCGATTTTGCCGCGGAACCTCATCCGTAGCGGTCGTCACGCCAGGGGTGCGCCGTGTTGGAGTAGCCGCGCTCCTCCCAAAAGCCGCGGCGATCTTCGGTCAAGACCTCGATGCGGCACACCCACTTGGCGCCCTTCCAGGCCCACAGCTGCGGCGTCACGATGCGCGCCGGGCCGCCGTGTTCGCGCGGCAAGGGCTCGCCGCCGACCTCGAAGGCGAGGAGCACATCGTCCTTGAGTGCCTCTTCTACAGGAAGATTCACTGTGTAGCCGTCAGAGCCGTAGCACATCAGGTGGCTGGCGCTGTCGTCCAGGTCGGCCAGGGCCAGCAGGGTGGAGAGGCGAACACCGCGAAAACACAAGTCCATTTGCGACCAGGCCGTGACGCAGTGAAAGTCGCTCGTGTCCTGAACTTGGGGCAGCGCGAGCAACCCCTGCCAGTCCAGACGCAAGGGCACGCGGACGGCGCCATCCACCACAAGCGACCAGTCTCTTGAAGGAATATCTGGTTGCATGCCCAGATCGAGCACCGGCCACTTGTGGGTCTCGGTCTGGCCGGGCGGCAGGCGCGGCATGCCGTGCCGGTTCGACGGGCCGCTGCCCAACGGTGAAGTGTCCGAAATAGACGGTGTTTGCACCATGCGTTGTTGGTGGCGTTGCATGCGAGCGAGGCGCGAGGCGATTGCAGCATCGAGGTCGGTCATCGGTGGCCTGCTGCGGTCGGTTCAAAGCCCACGCCCGCTAGAAAACGAAAGGTATCTGCCCAGCACTGGCGCGCCGCCTCGCGCATGACGAAGGCATGAAAAGCGTGAGGTTCTCCTGGGTAGTAGGCCACCTCGCACAGGCCATCGCGGCGCCTGATTGCAGCGCCCAAACGGCGCGAGTCGTCCAGCAGCACATCGCCGGTACCGACCGCGGCAAACATGGGTGGCAGCGGGCGAGCGGTCTGTTCGTCGCCTTCGAGGACGAGAAGTGGATCCGCGAGATCCAGCCCCGCACCGCCGGGCCTTGCCTGACTGCCGACGTAATCGTTCGAGACCTCACGGATGCGATCCTCGATGAAGCGCAACATCTGCGGACGCTTGCGCCTGAAGCGTTCTGGATCCGTCACCTGCAGCAGACCGCACGCCGGCAGCACGGCGGCTGGAACGACGCCGGCGTCGAAGACCATCCGCGCCCAAGGCTCGGGGCGGCGGAAGCAGGCGGCAACTGCCAGCGTCAGGGCGAGGTTGGCGCCCGCTGATTCTCCTGCAAGGACAAGGCGCTGTGGGTCGGCAGCGTAGGTCGCGGCGTGTTGGGCGACCCAAGCGTACGCGGCGCAGACGTCCTCGACGGCGGCCGGGTACGGGTGGCGCGGCGCCAGACGGTAACCGACGTTGAACACGGCGAAGCCGCGGCGGGCAAAGGCCAAGCCCATCAACCAGTGAGTATCCTTGGACAGGATGCGGAAACCGCCGCCATGAACGTAGAGCACGGCTGGATGGGGGCCGGGCGTCACCGGGCGGTAGATGTCGAGGCGGTGCTCGCGGCGGCCGGTCGGCAGGTATTGGATATCGCGCAGGACTTCGACGCCGTGGCGTTCGGGCCGCGCGAGCGGGTGCAGACGACCCAAGCGCGAGACGCCCTCGAAGAATCCTTGGGCGGCGTACGAGCCGAGGTGGCTGCGAAGGCGTTCGAGTCGTTGTTGCATGGATTCACGCCGCCCGGTGGTGGAGGGTGCCAATGTGCGGACGCGCGGTGCGGATTGCAAGAGGCAGATCGCGATCCCGTGTCGCCGGGGCATCACGCGGCAGCGGGTTCGGGTGGCACGCGCAGCAGCAGGATTGCGGCGAGCGCGGACAGCGCGGCGCCGACCGCGAAGGCCGCGGCGGGGCCGGCGAGGCTCCACAGCCCGCCGAACAAAAGGCTCGCAGGCAGGGCGCCCAGGCCCACCGCAGCTTGCCAGACACCGAAAGCGGCGCCGCGCCGGTCAGCCGGAGCGAGATCCGCGATCCAGGCCTTTTCTGCAGGTTCGCACAAACCGAAGTACAGACCGTAAGCGAGGAAAAGAACGACGGTTCCAGTCAGAGACTGCACCAGGGCAAAGCCAAGGTAGACCGCGGCATACACAGCCCAACCACCGAGCACCATGGGTTTTCGACCCCACCGATCGGAGAGATGGCCGCCAGCGTAGGTCGCCACCATCTTGACGACGTGGTGCACGGCCCAGAGCACTGCAATCCAGGCAAGCGGCACGCCCGCCTCCTGCACCCGCAAAAGCAGGAATGCATCTGCTGAGTTGCCGAGCGAGAACACCGTCACGGCAAGCAGCATCCGGCGCAGGGACACTGGCCATTGCGCATAGGCGAGCAACAGCGGCTCGCCTGCCGGACGACGCGGCTTGTGCACTTCAGGTTCGCGAATGCCGCGCCACAGCAGCAACACGACCAAGATTCCGGGCAAGGCTGCGAGCAGAAAGATCTCTCTGACGCCGACGCTCCAGCCCAGCAGTGCGGAAGCGACAAGGGGGCCGGCCACCGCGCCGGCATGATCCATCGACTGGTGCACGCCGTATGCCGCGCCGCGCTGCTCGGGTGCGGTGACATCCGCGATCAGGGCGTCGCGCGGCGAACTGCGCAAACCCTTGCCGATGCGGTCGCTGACACGCACCGCCAGGACCACCGGCCAGATCGTCGCGAGGCCCGTCAACGGCCTGATGGCGCTGGACAGGCCATAGCCGAACAGCAGCAGGGGCTTGCGCTTTCCGGCGCGATCGGTCCAGACACCAGACGCGATCTTGAACGCCGCGGCCGTCGCCTCTGCCGCGCCCTCGATCAGGCCCAGGGCCCAGGCGCCCGCACCGAGGGAGGCGGACAGAAAAGCAGGCAACAACGGATAGATCATTTCGCCGGAAACGTCCGTGAGCAGACTGACTGCGCCCAGGACCAGCACGGTGGCTGGAAGTGCCCGCGTCCGTGCCAACCATTGCGCCATGCCGATCCTCCTCCGACCGCCCCGAGCGGCACGCTACACAATGTCGACTGTGCTGCCTAGGAGCCTGTCGGAGATTCGGTATGGCGTTGCGTAACTACTTGAAAACAGATGCATGGATTCACCGCGACAGGCTCCTAGTCTGCTGTGCTGCCCGGTTGCCATGCAGAGGTCGAACCCGCCATGGATGAGACACCAGTGACGATTTCCCAAGAGAGGGCTTGAGTGTCCGCGGCGGAATCTCTATCCTCTTCACCCCGCTTTTTTGGGGGACCAGACCTGCCCAGATCGCGCGAGGAGTTGACATGATTGGCATGATGAGGACTTGCAACATGGCTGTTCTTCTGTTGGCGATGGCGTGCGTCACAGCTTGCGCCATGCCCGCCGGTGGTGGCGCCGCCGGTGGCAACGCTGGCGGCGCCGAAGGCTCCAGCTGCAACCCCGCGACCCAAGTCGAGGGCTGCTACGGCCAGCAGCGCATGGCCTGCACGGCCGGTACCTGGCAGCCCCTCGGCACGTGCAGTCCCAGCGAGACGTGCTCGCAAACGCCTGCTGCTGTGGGCTTTTCCACGTCATGCAAGACCCTTGCGGTCCAACCGGGCGCCGACGCGACAAGCGGAGCCGACACCACGACGACCACCGGGCCGGACGCGACGTCGGTCGGCAATGACGTCTTCACGACGCCAGCGGACGTCGCGGTGTCCACCGGACCCTCCAGTCCAATGATGAAGTGCGCGATGCAGAAGTGTGCGAGCATCTGGGCAATTTGCGTCACGGACAACCCATGCATGGCGTCGGCTATGTGCATGGACAAGTGTGGCAACGACGCAGGCTGTCAGTATAGCTGCATCAGCGACGCCAGCGGCCCCGCAGCCAGCACGCTGTCGAGCCTGGCGCAGTGCGCGCAAGCGGCCGGCTGTGCCACGCCGAACCCCCAGTGCGGCAACGGCAAGTGCGATTCGGGCGAAACCAAGGCGAGTTGCCCGAGCGATTGCGGCAGCACCAGCCCCTACTGCGGCAACGGCACATGCGATTCAGGCGAAACCAAGGCGAGTTGCCCGAGCGACTGCGGCAGCACCAGCCCCTACTGCGGCAACGGCACATGCGATTCAGGCGAAACCAAGACGAGTTGCCCGAGCGACTGCGGCAGCACCATTCCCTACTGCGGCAACGGCAAGTGCGAATCGGGCGAGACCGCCGGCAACTGCGCATCCGACTGCGGCGGCGTCGATCCGACCACCTGCATGCAGCAGAAATGCGCCAGCCAGATATCCGCGTGCCAGTCCAACAGCGGCTGCTCTGCCATCCTCACCTGCCTGCAGAACTGCCAGGACCAGAACTGTGCGAATTCCTGCCTGTCCAAGGCCAACAGCCAGGCGCAGAGCCTGTTCATGGCCGCCAACGACTGCGCCGCGCAGTGCAGTTCGACATCGACGCCCAAGTGCGGCGATGGCCAGTGCAACGGCACGGAAACCAAGACGTCTTGCCCGACCGACTGCGGCAGCGCCGGCTACTGCGGCGACGGACAATGCAGCGGCGGCGAGACGGCAGCGACGTGCGCGAGCGACTGCGGCGGCGGTCCCGACACCTGCGGCGATGGCACGTGCCAGGCCGGCGAATCCGCCACCAACTGCGCCGTCGACTGCGATCCGACGACCAAGTGCGTCGTGCAAGCGTGCGGCTCCGAACTCGATGCGTGCGGCAATAACGCTTCATGCCCGGGCGTGTACACCTGCTTCAAGAACTGCGGCACGGACCAGAAGTGCGCCAACGCCTGCTACACCAATGCGCCGGCAGCGACACAGACCATCGTCGCGAACTTGGAGGACTGCAAGTCGTCGAGCGGCTGCTTCCCCGGCTGACCACGCATCCACTCGATCGAGTTGATTGTGCTGGTGTTCTTAGGAGCTGTCGCAGAATAACTGCGACGAACTCCGTTTGCTTCTTGTCTGGTCGCCAAGCTCACCGATGCGGATTCGCGGCGACGGCCGTCGATCAAGTCGATCGACTTGTTTTTCGACGGCTCC
>Ga0172370_10001673_pt1 | contig 33377 bp, 33 predicted proteins | sample LakKiv5m_FD_114538 | JGI IMG/M metagenome (GOLD analysis project Ga0172370, IMG submission 114538) | Freshwater microbial communities from Kabuno Bay, South-Kivu, Congo - kab_022012_11.5m | ecosystem: Environmental > Aquatic > Freshwater > Lake | place: Democratic Republic of the Congo...
GTATTTATGCGAAAAATCTCTAATTCTCACCTTGTTAGTTTTCTTAAGTCTATCATTTTATTTGATTAGTAATATATATTACTATAATACTAAAATCCTATTATTTTGCAAATTTATAGTATTTCTCAAGTATTATTATTATCTCTATGATCTCAATCAAAAATTTTTATATCATTTCTCATAAATATTTATTTAAAATAAAGTTTTTAAAATTATTCCCAAATACCATTAGAGACTTCATTTGTCGCTTTTATTCAGTGTAAATCTCTTAAAAAGGGACTCATAGCTAAATAATTTTCAGGTGGATTGTTAACTATATTGATAAGCTCAGTTAATCCTTCTTTTTCTTCTTTTGCAAGAATTCTTACATTTTTATCTTCTTCAAGCCAAGCTTCTAAATATCAATCAGAAAGAGTTTTTATCAATACTTTGAATGTTCATTTATTTGTATTTATATATTTTAAATCATTTGATAAAGCATTAAATACTCAAACATAAGCACCTAAAATTTGCTCTTCATCTTCTGGACTAATATCATCTTTTACTGAGAGCATTTTTGCTTTTGGATCTTGTTTTTTTAGTTCTTCAAATCTTTCTCTCCATTTAAATTCTATACCCAGTTGTCTTACTATTTCTTTATCTTCAGATATATATTTTCATTGTTTATAATTCTCAATTTTTATAAAACGAGAGCTTTCAGGAGTAAGTATTTCATCTCAAAGACACCATTCTCATTTAGAATTTATAAATACTTCAAATTTAGTATCTACAACTACATATCATTTTTCAAGAGCAAATGCTGTAAAATCTTTGAGTAATTGTGTTAATTTTTCTATTATTTCTGGATATTTTTCTCTTACTAAACTTGCTTTTATAGGCATATCATTTTTTTCTTTTGTCGTTGGAGTAAAGATTGGCTCATCAAAATGATGCCATTCTTTTAGTCATGATGATAAATTTAAACCATACGGATCTTCTCCTTGTTGATAGGCTCTATTCAACGAACCAGTTAATTCATTTCTAAGAATAAGTTCAAGTCATTTCTCTTTTCAGTCTATTTCTATGGTAAGTGGTTTACATAGCTCAACTGCTTGATATCTTGATTTTAGCTCAGACGGAATATTATCAGGAAGCTCTCTATTTGCAACTTCTATTCATCTTGATTTTGCAAATTCAACTCATATAAGTCATTGTTGATTTTGAATTTCTCATTTTCATTCTATTTCTAAATCAAGAGGAATATCAAAAACAGAAGTTCTATCTGTTCTATATAATAAAAGTTCTATTGGATTAGTTCATAGAATTATATAGGCATCAGCATTTTTTCCTTTATAAAACAATTTATATCCTAGATTTTCTAATTCATCTAATCATCTTTCTTCAGTAATTTCTTTATCCATAGGCCAAAGTCAATCAGGAATTCAATATTCAGATAATTTAGTTCTTTGTTTTGTCTGCTTTATAATTGTATTAATAGAAGCAGTAAGCTCGTTTATATTTTCTATCCCTTTTATGTGTCAATCTAAAAGAATATCAAGAATATTATCAGGAAGATTTTTTAGAAGTAATTTCATTACTGGATTAAAGCTATTCAAAATTTCTTCTCTTTGTTCTTGAGATAAATTTATGCTATTTTGTTGTTCCATATAAAAATATTTTTAAATAAAATACCTTATACTTATATTTATATTTTACAGTTTGTCAAATAAAAATTGACAAATTTTATATTTTCCAATCAAAATATTTTTCAAGCTCAAGTCTTTCATCATCAAATTGAAAGAGTTTTCCATTTTTTTGAAGTTTTTTGAAGACTCCATCAACAATTTTTTTACTGACATTTTCTCCATAGAGATTTTCTTTTTTCATTTTTTTATTGCCTATTGCTCATTTGATAATATCAGCAATCAGATTTGAATTAACTGGTGGAGCGATAATATTTGCTCCGGCAAGAATAGTTTCTGAACGATCACTTCCAAATCGTATAGTCACACACGGAGTTCCTATAATATTTGCTTCTTCTTGTATACTTCCTGAATCTGTCGCAATCACTCCGGCTTGATTTATCATATCCACAAATTCGTGATGATGAGCGAGAGCTGGACCATAAGCAAAATTTTCTTTGTATTTTTTTCTGAGATGTTCTATGTTTCCCCTCAATCCATAGTTATCTATCGCAAATTCAGAAGCATAAAATCAAAAAAGACAGACAGGAATTCATTCTTTGATAAGTTTTTTTATTCCGTGATAAATCGCAAGAAATCTTTCTTTTTTTTCACAATTTTCTCTTCTATGAATTGTAATAAGCACAAATTTTTTTCATGCCATATTTGGATACATTTTGAAAGCTTGTGAGGAAGAAACTTTTTGTTGAGACATTTTTATCGCATCAGCAACAGTATTTCCAACAACTTCTATATTTTCACTTGGAAATCCTTCGGCAAGAAGAGTCTTTTTATAGAGCTTTACAGGAACCGCAAAATATCATGTACTGCCTTCTACTCCTCTCGTATCAAACTGTTCTGGGTAGGGTTCTATACTTCCGAGCTCATAAATCGATTCATCTTGCAAAGATTTATAATATTCATTCCAATCAAATTTCTCTTTTTCATAATCACTAAAAAGTTTATGATAAAACTCAGCTTTTGGAGTAAAAGTTCTGATTCCAGCTTCCACATGCACGACAGAAAATTTATTGAGAAAACTTGCTTTGTCAGCAGTTGTCGCCGTAAGAGTATCTCAATGCACATAAGGAACAGGAATTTTTTTATATTCTTCTGAAAGTTCAAGAAGAAAATCTCAAAGTCTCTCGATAATCATAGAAAATTTTTGATGGAGTTTTCCGTGAATATTGAGATTAACATCGACAATCATATTAAATTCGCTCAAAACTCAAGTACTGAGATTATAATCATAATGTTGTCCTGTATGAATAAGAATTACTAACTCTCATCTTTCTTTGAGTTCAAGATAAAGGGGGGCTTGTTTTATAATATCTGGTTTTGTTGCAATCATGATGATATGAGCATATTTTTTTTCATTTTCTTGTATTTCTTGCCAAAATCATTCTCTTATCGATACTTCCATTTCTTTTTCTTCAGCCATTTTTTATTTTTTTATAATCTAAAAATTTTACTTTATTATAAAAATCCATATAAAAATACAAATAAAAATACTAAATAAAATTTGAAAATTTAATTTTTAGTCTTTTAAGATGGAAAACAAAAAATATCTTACCTATCTTCATAGTCTTGGAATAAGTCAAAAAAAATTTTTTTTGATATTTGAAAAAGAAAAAAACTACAAAGAATTTTTTGAAAGCTTAAGTTTTCCGCTTCTCAAAAAATATTCTTTTTCTGATGAGCAAATTCAGAAAATTCTTGAAAAAAAGGAAAAGTTAAAATATAAGGAAATTGATGCCATTCTCAAAAAAAATGATGTAAAAATAATTACTCTTTGAGAAGATAATTATCCAAAAATTTTGCAAGAAATAGCAAATCCTCCATTTTTTTTGTATGTGCGAGGAAATATAGATAATAGTCCAAAACTTGCGATTATTGGTTCGAGAAAAATTTCTGAGTATGGAAGAAAAATTATTGAACGATTTACTCCTTCGCTGGTGCAATATTTTACCATAGTGAGTGGTGGAGCTATTGGTTGTGATAGTCTTGCTCACGAAGAAACTCTTAAACAAAATGGAAAAACTCTTGTTATTATTGGAACAGGAATTGATATTTGTTATCCTTCATTTAATCAAAAAATGTATGAAAAAGTTGTTGAATTATGATGAGCAATTATCTCTATTTTTCCACTTGGAGAATGACCAAATCCATATAATTTTCCTATAAGAAATGAAATAATTTCCGGAATATCAAACGGAACAATTGTCGTCGAAGCAGGAGAAAAATCAGGAACTTTGATTACTGCAAGTCTTGCTCTCGAGCAGGGAAGAGATTTATTTGCAGTTCCGTGAGAAATATTTCGTTCAAATTCTCTGGGATGTAATAATCTGATAAAAAAAGGCGAAGCAAAGCCAGTAAGTATGGTAGAAGATATTTTAGAAGAATACAATATTACAAAATCCCCAGAAATAAAGAAAATAAATTTTTGAGATAATCTTGAAAAAAATATTTATGATTTACTTATTGTTGAAGCTTTGACAGTCGATGAAATGGCAAAAAAACTTTCTGTTTCTGTGAGTGAAATCGCAATAAAAATTTCATTTATGGAGATAAAAGGATACTTGAGAAAGACGAGAGCTTGAAAATATGAAATCATATAAAAATTTTGATTTTATAAAAAAACAATATAATAATGCAAAGCAATTTTATTTCATAAAAAAGAAATTGTGGAAGGAACAATGATTTTTAGAATTGAGATAATTACATTTTTTCTTTCTCTTTGATATGTCTTCTATTATTTGGGATACAAGATTTTTTGAGTCTATTTTAGGATAAAAAATATTGTTGCTCCAGAAAAGCAAGAGTTGCCTCAAATAGTGAATGAAGATGGAACAATAGAAGAAGAAGTAAAAGAAGAAAAGAAAATAATGATAGTAGATAAAAAAGAGGAAAAAAGTGATATAGATGCTTATACAAAAGAAAAAAATCTTACACCAGAAGAAAAAGAAAAGTTATCAGAAATAATAAAAAGAGTAAAAATCAATACATCAAAATGATACTATGAAAAAGCAAAATCTCTTATTGTTGAGGGACTTGCTATAGATAAATATGATACGGATCTTAATTTGGAACTTGCCTATATGTATGAGGAAGAAAAAAATTATAAAAATGCGGAATATATTTATCAAGATCTTATTCAAGTGCATAAAACAAATATTGTTATTTTGAGAAAATTGTGATATATCCTTGCTCTTCAAAGGAGATTTTTCGAATCAATAGAAATTTATGAAAAAGTTTATGAAAGAGATGTGAATAATCTAGAAACGATAGATTTATTGGTAGATTTGCATTATGAGATTTGAAATTATGAAGAGAGTTTTAAATACCTTGTATTTTCTCTCAAGGAAAAACCAAGAAATGTAGATAGACTTCTTTTGAGAGCGGATCTTTTGAAAAGAAAATGAAAAAATGAAGAAGCAATCGAAGCCTATAAAAAAGTTCTAGAAGTTCAGCCATATAATACCGAAGCAATTGAAAATATAAGAAATATAGATAATAAGTAAAAATGTTAAAAAAACTTATTTATCATTTTATTTAAGCCATTTTTATAAATTGCACACTCTTTCACCAAGAAAAAACTTTTTTACATTTACAAAAAGTTTTTTTTTTATATATTCAGTTTTTGAATTTGAAAATAATATATCATATATTTTAATAAAATTTTCCCATGATAAAAATTCCTCCTCATAGTATGGAAGCAGAACAATCAGTTCTTGGAAGTCTTTTGATAGATAAGGAAGGTTTTCTTATCATAGGAGATTTGCTCACTCCAGAAGATTTTTATGATGAAGCAAATAAATATATTTATGATGCAATGCTTGAATTGTATAAATATAATAAGCCGATAGATATTATTACGGTGAAAGATAAACTTGATTCAAAAAAACTTCTTGATAAAGTTTGAGGGATTAGCTATATTACTGAATTAGTTGATATTGTTCCAACAAGTAGTAATATTTTTGAGTATGCTAGTATTGTAAAAAATAAGTGAGTTTTAAGAAGACTTATAAAAGCAGGAAATGATATAATTTTTCAGGGATATAATGAGGAAACTCAAATAAATGAAATACTTGAAAAGGCTGAAAAATCTCTTTTTCAAGTCACTCAAACTTTTATAAGAAATAAATTGGTTCATATAAATGAAATATTGACTCAGAGATATGAAGAATTTGCAGAAATACATGAAAATCCAGAATTGATAAAAAATCATAGACTTCAAATCGGATTTAGAGATTTGGATCATAAACTCAGTGGTTTAAAAGGATGAGATCTTGTAATTCTTGCAGCAAGACCAAGTATGTGAAAAACTGCTTTTGCTCTCAATATTGCTCAAAATTTATGATCTAAGAAAAAAAATATCGCTATTTTTAGTCTAGAAATGAGTAAAGAACAACTGACTGATAGAATGATATCGAGTGCAATTGGGATTGATTCTTGGAAACTTGCAAAATGAGAGCTCGAAGATGAAGATTTTGCAAGAATTGGTGATGCAATGGAACAACTTTCAGAAGCAAATATTTATATGGATGATAGTGCTGGAGGAAGCTTACTAGAAATAAAAAGTAAGGCAAGAAGACTTAAAATGCAATCTTGACTTGATCTTATTATCATCGATTATCTCCAGCTTATGACCAATGGAAATTCTCTCAATAGAGTCCAAGAAATCAGTGAAATAAGTAGAGGAATTAAGAATTTAGCAAGAGAATTGGATGTTCCTATTATTGCTCTTTCTCAGCTTTCGAGAGCCGTAGAATCAAGACCAGACAAGAGACCAATACTTTCAGATTTGAGAGAATCAGGAAGTATCGAGCAAGATGCTGATATTGTAATGATGATGTATAGAGAAGAATATTATGATGAATTTTCTGAGAAAAAATGAATAACAGAGATTTCTATCAAAAAAAATAGAAATGGTCCTACTGGCAATACAGAGCTTATATTTAAAAAAGAAACTCAAAAATTTCACTCAATCGAAAGAAATATTCACGAAACTTAAATAAAAAAAAATAATTTGAGTCCAGAGTAAAATCAATGAAGATGAAATAGTTTTTTTATTTGAATATGAAATTATTAGCTGAAAAATTCAGCTTAATGAAGAAGCAAAAGATATTAAATATTTTTTTTCTAAATATCCAAAAAATAATTTGAAAGAAAAAATATGTGTTAAAAAATAATAAAAAAATAACTTTAAAATTCAAACAGGAAAATCCTCTATTGATTTGCTTAGAGAATGAAAAATATAAAGACTTGATCTTGAATTTTGAAAACTTTAAAAGTTTGAGATTATTTTTTTCCTCTCTTTCCAAGAAATTTTTGCTTTCAAAAGTATTTTTTTTATAATCACACCATTATTATTATCTCATAAGTAAAAAAATATGAAAGTCGGTATCGTAGGACTTCCAAATGTAGGAAAATCAACCCTTTTTAATGCTCTGACAAAAAGTTATTCTGCCGATGCTCAGAATTTCCCTTTTTGTACTATAGAACCAAATATTGGTATTGTTAATGTGAATGATGAAAGACTTGATAAAATTTCAAAAACTTCTGGAAGTGAAAAGATTATTCCAGCGGTTTGTGAATTTATCGATATTGCAGGAATTGTGAAATGAGCAGCCGAAGGCGAAGGACTTGGAAATAAATTTTTGGCAAATGTAAGAGAAGCCGATGCAATATTGCAAGTAGTGAGAGTTTTTGAAAATGGTGATATTATTCATGTTCACGGAAAAGTGGATCCAAAATTTGATATAGAAGTTATAAACTCTGAGCTTATTCTTGCTGATATAGAAACATTAGAAAAAAGAATTATCACAAATGCAAGAAAAGCAAGAGCGGATAAAGAAGCAGGCGAAGCTCAAAAAGTTTATGAAGGTTTGATGGAACATTTTGGAAATGGAAATCTCGCTATCACTTATGAAATCAATGATGAACAAAAAGAATATTTGAGAGACTTACACCTTCTTACCAATAAAAAATTTGTTTATGCGGCAAATGTAAGCGAAGATATGATGGATATTCACGAAGATAATTTGAGAGCATTACTTTGAATTAGCTCAAAAGAAATAAAAGTTATCCCTATTTGTGCAAAACTTGAAGCAGAGATGATAGATTTAAGTCTTGATGAAAGAAAAAGTTTTTTAGAAGAAATGGGGCTTATCACAACAGGTCTTGATAATCTTATCAAGTCTTCTTATGATTCCCTCGGACTTCAATATTATTTTACTTCATGAGAAAAAGAAACGAGAGCTTGGACGATTCATAATTGAGATACAGCTCCACAAGCAGCAGGAGTAATTCATACAGATTTTGAAAAGGGATTTATCAAAGCAGAAGTAGTGCATTTTCAAGATTTTATAGATTTTTGAGGTTGGTCTGGAGCCAGAGAAAAAGGAAAAGTAAGATTGGAAGGAAAAGAATATATTGTCAAAGACGGAGATATAATGCTTTTTAAATTTTCTAAATAGTTGAGAATAAAGGAAAAAGAATAAAGGAGAAAAGAGAAAGGAAAAAAAGAAAATTGTAGGGAATGAAAATTTTCGTTCCAAAAAATATGTCATTTCGACCGAAGTGGAGAAATCTTTCCGAAACAAAAAGCTTTATACTTTGAAAGATCTCTCGATAAACTCGAGATGACAAAAAATATAAATATTATTTTGATCCCGTTTTCGGAAAGAAATCTTTCCGAAAAAAAAGTTTTATACTTTGAAAGATCTCTCGATAAACTCGAGATAATAAAAAAATTTTAAAAAAAATATTTTTCGTAAAATTATACAGTGAAAACAGAAATACTTCATACATTTTCTTCGGCAATTTCCGTTTTTATGGAGACTAAAATTCTTCAAAAAAGTTTTTGACGGAGGTCTTTTGAAGAAGATAAAAAGGATATAGAAAATATTTTTAATGATCTGGACGAAAGAAAAATTTTAGCACTCAATTCAAGTCTTCATTCAAGTGAAATAAAAATTTTTGAAGCAAAAGATGTAAAAAAATGATTTACAATTCTTCCATGATGAATAGATGGAATTATTATAAAAAATATTTGAAAAAATGATGAAAAAATACATTTACTTGCTTGTTTTGCTGATTGTGGTGGAGTCTGTTTTTCTTCAAAAAATTGAGATTTTATAGGACTTATTCATGCAGGACATAAATGAGTTGCCACAGGAATAATACAAAAACTTTGTGATTTTTTTGGTGAAAATACACGAGAAAAAAATGATATAGAAATATTTATTGCTCCGATGCTTGGAAAATATTTTGAATTTGAAAGGAAATTATATGAGCAAAATTTTTCTTATATTTTAGATAGTCAATGACTTTCTTTTGAAGAATATTTTTGCCCTATAGATGAACTAAAAGGTTTTCTTGATTTACGAGGAATGATAGAAGATATGTTTATCAAAAGAGGATTGCAAAAAGAGCAAATTATTTTTGATAAGCGAGAAACAAACAATCCTCAAAATAATCTTCCGAGTTATCGTCTTTATACCATTTATCATAATCTTCAAGCAAAAATAAAAAAAAATGAAAAACTTACTCTTCTTGAAAAAGAACTACGGAGTAGTTCTTTTCGTGATAATTATGTTGAGCAGAAGAGAATATTAGTGGGAGTAGGGATGTAAAAATTTAAGCTACTTTTTTGGAACTTATTAAAATAGATGGAATATGTGGATTGTTTCACCTATATATAGATCATCATTCATCATCTTTTCAAGTATGTGTATAAGTATTTTTAGTTTCTAAATTCAATAGTTTATAGTTATTTTCTTGAAGTATTTTTTCTAAATTAAAACCGTCATTGCTATTTTTTGTTTGGAGAATAGTATCTAAAGCTTTTCATATAGCTATAAAAAGAGGAAGTAAAAATCATTCTTCTTTTTTTCTTTCAAATTGCAATTCTAAGTAAGTAATTAAAATTTTTCCATCTTTTCAGTCATGACAAGCAACAATAGAAAGTACATTTTCTTGTGTTTCTTCTATAGTGATAGTTCATTTTGGACTAATTCATTTTTCCTTAAAAAAAGAGCAAGCAGATTCATAATTACTATCTCATTCTCTTATTTCATAAACACAACTTCCTTGTTCTTGTTCTGACATATTTTAAAATAAAATTATAAAATTTATAACCTTATTAAATATAAAAAATACTTTTTGTTAAACAATAATTACATTTTCTTAAATTTTGCTATGAAAAAACCTTCCATTTCTTCATTGGAAAGTATTCTGAGTGATTTTTCTACTCAAGAAGTGTAGATATATTTTTTAAATTTTTTTATTCAGGCTTTGGTATTTTTGAGTGGGATTTCAAGATCTTGGATTTCTAGGTCTTTGTGATTACAGAGAATATAATGCACAATTGCTTCATTTTCTTCTGGAGCAAGAGTACAAGTAGAATAAAGAAAAATTCATCATGATTTGAGAAGGGGAAGAGTTTTGTCTATGATTTCTTTTTGTCTTTGATAATTTCTCTTGATATGGATTTCTGACCATTCAGAAAAACTTTTTTCATTGTGAATATTTATACTTCATTCTCCACTACAAGGAGCATCAAAGAGAATCGCATCAAAATAATTTTCTTCAAACTGTTCATTTAATTTTTTTGCATCTATATTGAGGACAGATACATTTTCACAATTGAGTTTTTTCATATTATACTCTAGTTTTTCACTTCTTATTTTTTGTATTTCTGTCGCAATAACTTCTCAAGTTTTTCAAACTCATTCTGCGATTTGGCTTGTTTTTCCTCATGGAGCTGCTGCAATATCAGCGATTTTTTGTCATTCTGAAAGCTCCAAAAAATGTACTGGAATTTGGCTTGAAATAGATTGAATATAGATTTTTCCTTGTTTGTAGCATTCAAGATTCCAAAGATCTCTTTCTATTCCTGTTTCTATAACATAACAATTTTCTGGAAAATCAAGACGATGAAAATTGATAGCATTTTTTTTCAGTTCTGCTTCTACTTCATCTTTATTTCCTTGCAAAGTATTTATACGAAAACTCGTTTTTCTTTTTTCGAGTAAAAAAGAGGCGAGGATTTCATCAAGTTCTTCACGATTATATATTTCTTTGAGTCTTTCTAAAAAAAGAGGATTAAATTTTGTAAGCATAGATTTGTGTTATTATTGTAATTTTTCATCAAGTTCTTTGTTTTTTTCTTCTATATATTTTAAAAATTGTTCTTTTTTGAAAAAGTAAATATAGATTCAGGCAATGACAATAATTCCTAAAATAATATATTTAAAATAATCAACGATTGTTTCGTAATAAGAAACAAAAACAACTCATAAAACAATACAAGTCGTTGCCCGAACAATAGAACCAGTAATGCTATAGATAAAAAAAGATTTTTTCTTCATTCCCATCGTTCCTGCAATAAAAGGCAAAAAAGCTCTCGTCACATTATTAAATGTTCCAAGAATTATTCCTGCGGGTCCCCATTTTTTAATTCCTGTTTTTAGGTATTTTACTTCTGTTGTACCAATTCAAAACCATAAACCATATTTTTTAAAAAATGTGTTTCCATAAATTTTTCCGAGAAAATATCCAGTAAAACTTCAAAATATTGCTCAAATACTTGCTATAATAATAACATAAATGAGATTTACCATTCCTATTCAAGAAAAAAATCCTCAAACGATAAGAAGAATAGTTTGCCCAGGAATTACAACTCCAAGAATTGGAAAAGCTTCTACAAGACTACTGAGAAAAATAATAACATAATTCCAGTATCAAAGATTATTAATAATATGTTTGAGATTTTCGATAAAACTTTTTATGAGTTCAGGATAAAAAATAGAAAGTATTCAGAGGATTACTGTAATAATCATTAATAATTTCATAAGATAATCTACAATTTTTAGCTTCATTATAGTTTTTTTATTTGTAATATTTTGATTAGTCGAATTATATAAGTAAATCAACTTTTTCAAATAAATTTTAAATTTCTTTTATTTTTTTGATTTTTATTCATTTTCTATACAATAGATAAATCTTAATTTTAAAATACAATATATGTTAGATGTTATAAAACATAGATTTACTTTCTATGCAATTGCGGGAGTTTTGTTTGTTGTCTCTCTTGTGCCAACTATTTTTATTCCTCTCAATCTCTGAATAGATATGACGGGATGAGTCCAGCTTGAATATAGCTATACAAAAAATTTAAAAATAGAAGATATAAGGACACAAGTAGAAGCAATGAGTAAAAAAATTATTTCGGGGGGGCAAAGCATTATTACTTCTATGCAAGTATACAAAATCTCTGGAGAAAATAAATTTTCTATTATTGCCTGATTTAACTCTGGAAATATGGAAGAAAAAGAATTGGATACCTTGAAAAATAATTTTAAAGCAGAAATATTAACAACATTAAAAAAACAAGATAGTACTCTTCAAGAAACACAATATATTAACATCGGAAAAAATTTCTGAGATTATATTAAAAATACCGCTCTTCTCACTTTTGCTATTTCTTTGATTGGTATAGGAGTCTATGTTGCTTGGGCATTTTCTTGATTTGCTACAGGGATAACTCCTGCTTCTTTTGCTTCGGTAACTATCCTTACTTTGTTCCACGATGTATTTGTTGCTGCTGGACTCTATGTTTTAGCATCATTTTTCTTTAAAGAATTTCAAATAGATACATTCTTTGTTACAGCAATTCTTACCATACTCGGGTATTCTATCAATGATACGATTATTGTTTTTGATAGAATAAGAACCAATATAGGAAAAGGAGTAAAATCAAATAAAAAACCAAATCTGAAAGATATCGTAAATCTTTCTGTTAATGAAACGATTGTCAGAAGTATTTATACAAGTTTGATGCTTTTTATCGTTCTTATTGCTATATTTTTCTTTGGTCCAGAAGCTATAAAAGGATTTATCCTTGTTATGATTTTTGGAACTGTTGTAGGAACATATAGTTCTATTTTTATCGCTTCTCCATTTTTATATGATTTGAATAAAGATAAAGAATTGAAAGTTATTCAAAAAAAGACTTATAATCCAAATGATAAGATAGTGGTATAGTAATTTAAAAAAATGAAAGATACAATAAAAAAAGTATTTCAAAGCTTTATAGAAACAACAGGAAAAATAAAATTTATTTTTATCCTGTTGTTTTCATTATTTGTCAGTATTATTGGTGTAATAGAACCGATATTTTTTACACAAATTATCAAAAAAATTGAGAATTTTTATAAAACTTGAGTTTTTGATAAGCAATCTATTATACAAGCTATATTATTGTGGGCTTCTTTTATTGTTTTTTCTATAGCAGTTAACTATTTCTATAGATATTATCTTGTTGGACTCAATAATCTAAAAAATTATCAACATCAAATCCATACTTATTCAAAAAAGATTATTAATATGAGCTTTTCTGAATATTTATGAAAAAAACAAGGTTCTATCTACAAACTTTTTGATAGAGGAACAGATAGTCAGTTTTTTTTCATATTTATATTTTTTCTTGATATTAGTCTAGGAATACTTGGAATTTTTATTATCATAGGAGTACTTTTTTATTTTGATTGGAGAATGACTCTTGTCACACTCATTATGCTTCCTTTTATGATTTTATTTGGATGGTTTTTTTATAAAAAACTTGATCCTATTCAAAAAAAACTCAATGACTTATGGTATAGTATTTTTTGAGATATAGGAAATATGCTGAGTAGTTTCCAGCTCGTGAAAATTATGACCATAGAAAATTCTTTTCTAAAATGATTAGATGAAAAAGTTGATGATGTCTTTAAAAAGCAAATTCAAGTTGATAAAGGGTGGACTATTTCTGGTATTTATACTACTACTGCCATTATGATTGCAAGAATTTGTGTTATTGGATTTTGAGTATTTTTCATTTTAGATTGAACATTAACTTTTTCACAATTATTTTTATTTTTTTCTTATATTGGATTTCTTTATACCCCACTTTCACGAATTTTCGAAAGCCTAAGAAAGATGCAAGAACAACTTACTTATATAGAAAAATTTTATAGAGAATTTGATACTATAGAGCAAGAGGTAGAGGAAAAAAAAGGAAAAAATATTACTCATATTGAATGAAGTATAGTATTTGAAAATGTTGATTTTTCCTATATGGATAATAAAAAAATTCTCCATCTTCTCAATTTTGAGATAAAAAGCTGACAAAAGGTAGCATTTGTCTGAGATACGGGAGCGGGAAAAAGTACGATTATTCATCTCATTTTGAGATTTTGGGAAGTGAGTGATTGAAAAATAATGCTTGATGGAATAGATATAAGAGAGATAAATAAAAAATCTCTCCGAAGCCATATTGGAGTTGTTTCTCAAGATAATTCTCTTTTTAATCTTTCTATCAAAGAAAATCTCCTTTTTGCAAAACCAAAAGCAAAAAAAGAAGATTTAGAAATAGCACTCAAAAAAGCTCAGTGTGATTTTGTTTTTGATTTCAAAGAGGGAATAGACACCATAATAGGAGAAAGAGGTTTAAAGCTCAGTGGATGAGAAAAACAAAGACTTTCTATTGCAAGACTTTTTTTAAAAAATCCAGAAATACTTATTCTTGATGAAGCAACGAGTGCTCTTGATAACAAGACAGAAAAACTTGTTCAAAAAGCTCTTGATGCTTTGATGAAATGAAGAACTTCTATTATTATAGCTCATAGACTTTCTACTATTCAGGATGCAGATATTGTCTTTGTCTTGGAAAAATGAAAACTCGTAGAAGCTGGAAAGTATGAGGAACTTATTGAAAAAAAATGAAAATTGTATATACTCGCAAATCCTGATAAATTAATGCTTAATTAAAAAATAAAAATGATACAACATCTTTGAATTATTATGGATGGAAATAGAAGATGGGCAAAAAAACAGGGAAAATTGGTTTTATTTTGACATAAAGCAGGTTTTGATAATGCCGTAAAAATCTCAGAACTGGTTGCTCAAAAAGGGATAAAATATTTAACACTTTGGGCTTTATCTACAGAAAATCTTTATAATAGAGAAAAAGAAGAATTAAGTGGAATTATAGGGCTTATAGAACTTTTACCGACACTTCTTCCAATTTTTGAAAGAAATGGGACAAAATTTGAAACAATAGGAAATATAACAAGACTTCCAAAAAAAACTCAAAAAATACTTGAAGATATAAAAGAAAAAACAAAAAATAATACGAAAACAACTCTTATCATTGCTCTTGTTTATGGAGGTCAAGATGAGATTGTAAGAGGAATAAAAAAGTACATAGACAATGGTTGAAATGGAAAAAATCTTGATCCAAAAGAATTTAGAAAATATCTTGATAGTGCTCCTTATCCAGCTCCAGATTTGATTGTCAGAACATGAGGAACAGTAAGACATTCTTGATTTTTACTCTATGATTGTGATTATAGTGAGTATTATTTTTCATCTAAATATTGGCCAGAATTTGATGAAGAAGAGCTTGATAGGGCAATAGATTTTTTTGAGTCAAGCAAAAGAAATTTCGGGAAATAAATTCAAAGGTTTTTTCTCTTTGTCATTTCGACCGAAGTGGAGAAATCTTTTTTAAATAAAAGTTTTGTATTTTGAAAGATCTCTCGATAAACTCGAGATGACAAAAGCCTAAAATTTAACATCTAACATTTCTTTTATGCTTCCAGTTTGGTATGAGGATTATCGTTTCCTCATTGAAAAAAATATAAAAAAAACTCTCAAAGAAATTTTTTCACAATTTGAATGAACGGTTTTGGAAGATTTTAAAGAAATGATTTTTTATGCAACTGAGTGAGGAAAACGATTTCGTTCGGTTCTTGCTCTTGAAACATATAGTATTTTATCAGGAAAAAATATCTCTCAAATAGATGAAAAAGCAGATATATGGAAATGGTGTGTTGCCATAGAAATAATGCATAGCTTTTCCCTTGTACACGATGATTTACCAGCTATGGATAATGATGAATACAGAAGAGGAAAACTCACGGTTTGGAAAAAATATGGAGAATACCAAGCCATACTTGTTTGAGATTTGCTCAATACTTTGAGTTTTGAAATTCTTTCAATGATAGAAAACTGAGAACATTCAAAAAAACTTGTGAAACTTTTGTCTTCATCTATTAGTCTCTATGGAATGATAGGAGGACAAATAGAAGATATGTATTTTGAAAAAAATATTTCTTCTCTTGATAAATTAAAATTAGAATCACTTCACAATAAAAAAACAGGAAAACTTATTCAAGCTTCTCTCATCGGTGGAGCAATCCTCGCAGGAAAAGAAAATTTTACAGAAATTTTACAAGAATTTTGAAAAAATCTCGGTCTTGCTTTTCAGATTAAAGATGACATACTTGATGTAGAAGGCACAAAAGAAGAATCAGGAAAAAGTGTTGGAGGAGAAGAAAAAGGCTTTGTCTATATTTATTGACTAGAAAAATCAAAGAAGATTCTCGCAAATTTACAAAAAAAATGCTTAGAAGAAATCCAAGCATTTTCATCAGAAAAATTAAAGTTTATTGTTCATTATGTAGTTGAGAGAAGGGGGTAAAAAAATTTGACTTTTACTTATAAAAAATTATAAATAAGGTTAATTATTATTAAAATCAATAAATATGCCTTGATTAGATAAAAAAATAGATAGAGAATGAGAACAACCCAATATTGTTTGAGCTGTTCCAGCCTTTAGAAAATTAATTTGTGATTTCGTAGCAAAATTAGAATGTTTAGATAAATGACAATCTAGAGTAGAAAATGAACATTTGTCTCAAGATGAAGAAACACAAAAAGTAATAAGTGAAGTTCGTGAATTTCTTACAGATTTACAGTTTTGTGGAAGGACATATTGAAATGAACAAACTCAAGATATTTTATCTAAAGCTAAAATTTTTATAGATATTCTTTCTGATAAACAATATACTGAAATCGCTGAATTAATTCAGCAACTTGAAGATACAATTAGATGAGAGGAGTTTTCTGTAAAAGAAAACAAACATAGAACTAGTTTATATGAAATAATTTCGACTATTTCTATTGATGCATGAAAGTCTGCAATTAACAAACTTATATTGGAAATCAAAGCATTTATATGAGAACTAGAAAATAGATGAGTTCAACCTAGTGATACCCCTTTCGTTTGAGATAATGCAAGTAGAAAAGTATTAAAACAAATGCATTATCTTTTAAAAGATATGCAATCTTACGAAAAACAATCATTATTATCTATTTTTCCGCTTGAATTATCTACAAATTGAAGTTTATTTCCAGATTTTAAAAAATTACATCCAAATGTTTGAAGTATACAGATGGAAGAACTAGCTAATCAGTTTAAATATGAACTTGATGAAACAGTAATTGGAACTTGATGAATGTATCTAGATGGTATGCTTAGAAATTTTAAAGTTAACGAAATAAAATCATCTAATCCGACTCATAATCCTATAAAAAAAATAATTAATAGGCATAAGAAAGCCCTATTATTAAGTGATTATACATCTTGAAATAAAGTTTTTAATTATTTTATAGACTTTATTTTTGGATAAAATCTTTATTTATAAATCCCTCTACTCAAAAACAATCGTACGATTTTTATAGACAATAAGTTTATTTTCTATATGCTTACGAATGGCTGTTGCAAAAACTTCTTTTTCACATTCTCTTCAGAGTATTTTGAGATTTTCTATAGAGTGGCAATGCTTCACTCTCTTTACTTGTTGTTCAATAATAGGACCTTGATCAAGCTCAGGAATAACATAATGCGAAGTTGCTCAGATAAGTTTCACTCCTCTTTCATAGGCTTCTTGATACGGTTTTGCTCAAACAAAAGAGGGAAGAAATGAATGATGAACATTGATGATTTTTTGGTCTGTTTTCTCGATAAAATCAGCACTTAATATTTTCATATATTTAGCTAACACAATAAGATCAGTTGGGTATTTTTTTATTATTTCAAGTTGTTGCTTTTCGTGTTCGAGAGAATCTTTTTTTGTAGGAGTATAAAAAAAAGGAATTCAAAATTTTTCTACTACATCTTGTAATTGAGTTGAATTACTTATTACATAAACAATTTCTATATCAAGTTCTTCAAGAAAGGTTCTGCTTATTATATCAACTATACAATGTCATTCTTTTGAACAAAATAATCAAATTTTCTTTTTCCTCTTTTCAAAGTTGAGATTTATTTGCATATTAAACTCTTCTTTTAGTGGAAAAAAAGACTGAAAAAATTTTTTTTCTGATTGTAAATTAAATTTTTCTAAATCCCACTCAATTCGCATAAAAAATTGCCCATCTTCACTATGTTCTTCTAGGAGCGAAATATTTCCTCAGTGTATAAAAAGAAAATCTGTTACTGCTCGTATAATTCACGGTTTATCATGGCAAGTAATGATAAGATTAGCAGTATTTTTATGATCTTTATCATTTTCCATAAAAGTTTTTTTATGAGATGAAAAATAGTAAATAATACCTTTTGTCATTCTGAATTTATTTCAGAATCTTTTTTATAAGCTAATATTGTTTTAGAAAGATACTGAAACGAGTTCAGTATGACACCTCTAGATTTTCTTCAGATTTTTTCCTACTTATTTATTTTTTATGATTTTATCAATAAGTCCATATTCAAGTGCTTCTTCTGGAGTCATAAAATTATCTCTATCACAATCTTTTTCTACTTTATCTATCGGTTGTCCTGTATGATGAGCCAGTATTTTATAGAGAGTATGTCCTGTTTTTATTATATGTTCAGCTGCAAGTTTAATATCTGTTGCTTGTCATTCAGCTCATCCGAGTGGTTGGTGAATCATAATTTCAGAATGTGGAAGAGAAAATCTCTTTCCTTTTGTTCCTCCAGCAAGAATAATAGAACCCATAGAAGCAGCGAGTCAAACACAAACAACGGTAATATCACACTGAATATGTTGCATCGTGTCATAGATGGCAAGTCCAGCAGTTACATGCCCACCAGGAGTATTGATATACATCGTGATAGGAGCTTTTGGATCTTGTTTTTCGAGAAAAAGAAGTTGAGCAATAATCGTATTTGCAACGATACTATCAATCGCATCAGTCAAAAAAATAATTCTATCTTCAAGGAGCCTTGAATAAATATCATAGACCCTCTCTCATCCACCAGGAACTTTGTCAATAACCGTTGGAATAAGAGTATTTTCTATTGGCTGAATTTTCTTTTTAGAGCTTATAAACATAATTTTTTATTTAAAATTTAAAATTCTTCTTTGATTATATCATTTTTTTTGATAAAAGGATGAGAAATATTAAAAATAATTTGACAAAGTAGAAAATATTAATATTAATATGTTGTATAATATATTTAATATTTAATTCCTCCCCTGACAAGGAGAGGAAAGGAGGGGTTTATTTTTTTTCAAAGAAAAACTTTAGAAGTTTTTATCACTCTGTACCGAACTCAATATTTTTAAAGTTTTTACTTTTATTTTTCGTTTTATTCTTTCTTCTCCGAGAGTTCATTACCAAATACACTGATTTTTCTCCTTTTTCATAATCTTTTTTTGCTTTTTTGAAGCTTTTTTATAAGATAAATAAAATTAAAAGATACTTATAAAAACTATGAAACAACAAATAATTTGAGAGTTGAAGAAAATTATCCAAGAACTATATCATCTTGAATTTAGCGAAATATCGCTTGATACTCCGCCAAAAAAAGAGCTGGGAGATTTTGCTTTTCCTTGCTTTTTACTTGCCAAAGAGCTCAAAAAATCTCCTCAGATTATAGCAAGTGAGATAAAAGAATATAGAGAAAAATCAAATAATCTTTCAAATATTTTTTCTCAAATTTCCCCTGCTTGAGCCTATCTCAATATCAGTCTTTCTCCTTCTTTTTTGACAAAAGTATTTTTTGAAAATCTTGCAAATCAAAATATTTTTGCAAATTTTTCTAAGAAAAATGAAACAATTATTATTGATTATATTGGGACAAATGTCTGAAAACCACTCCATATTGGTCATATGTGTACTCCAAATATCGGGAAAACTCTCGTAAATCTTTATGAAAAACTTGGTTACAATGTGATAGGGGATAGTCATATTGGAGATTGGGGAATTATTTTCGGGAAATTAATTCTTGCTTACAAACTTTGGTGAGATAGGGAAGAATTAGAAAAAGATGCAGTAAAATATCTTTTTGATCTCTATGTAAAAATTACTATACAAATAGAATCGGATAAAAGTATTGTTCAAGAAATTTGGTATATTTGTTGTATATATAGAGAAAGATTAAAAGAAGAAATATTAAAAGTATCTCCAAATTATTTTAATTCTTGAGTTATATATGAAAGTCATCCAAATACACCTTTAGAAACTTTTCCTTTAAAAGATTATTCTTGAGCTTATAAAATTTTAAAAGAATTTCTTTTTCAAGATGATTTAAGTGAAAATATTAAAAAATTTAGAAAATATTTTCCAAAAATTGATTTAGAAAAAGCTAATCGAGATGAATTTAAAAAACTTTCAGAAGGAAATCCTGAATCAGTAGAACTGTGGAAAGAGTTTACTTCGTATTCTATCAAATCAATGCAAACAGAGCTTGATAGATTGCATGTAAAGGCAGATTACAATATAGGAGAAAGTTTTTATGAGGGAATAGGAATTCCAAAATTGGGAAATTATCCAGATATACAATTTACGATGAAAGATATTGTAAAAGAGCTAATAGAAAAGAAAATTGCAACTCAAAATGAGGATGGTTCGGTAGGAATTATTTTTCCAGAGGAGACAAAACTTCCAAGCTGTATTCTCCAAAAAAGAGATGGAACTCATGGATATTTTGCTTCTGATCTCGCTACGATAAAATATAGAACAGAAAATTCTAAGAAAACAAGACAATGAGCTGGTGAGAAAACTTGGGAAAATTTGAAAAAAATTATTTATAGTGTTGATATTCGTCAAGAGCTTCATTTACAACAGGTCTTTGATATTGCTCGTCGTGCTGGTTGGGTTGATGAAATTGAGCTTTTTCATGCAGGAAATGGATTTATCAGTCTCAAAGATGGAGCGATGAGTACAAGGACATGAAAAATTATTCCTCTCAAAGATTTACTTGATGAAGCAGAAGCGAGAGCTGAAAAAATCATTCTTGAAAAAAGACAAGATATACAAGGGGGAGAACTAGAGAAACTTAAAAAAATTATAGGAATTTGAGCCATAAAATACGGATATCTCAGTAAAAGTCGTCTGACAAATGTCGTTTTTGATTGGGATGAATTTATGACTTTTGAATGAAATAGTGCTCCATATATTCAATATGCCTATGTCAGAGGAAAATCAATCCTTGGACAATTTGAAGAGAGTAATCTCTGTCATTCTGAATTCATTTCAGAATCTTTTAGTAAGACTAATATTGAAGAATGAAAGATACTGAAACAAGTTCAGTATGACAATTTTTCAAAAAATTCTTTTGAAGAAAAAGAAGAAATAGAGCTTATAAAAGAACTTTTTTATTATAGAGATATTCTCATACAGTCAGCAAAAGAAAATATGCCTCATATTATTGCAAATTATGCTTATGAACTGACCAAAAAATTTGGAAGTTTTTATAATGCTTGTCATATTTTGAGTGAAAAAGATGAACAAAAAAAATATATGAGATTGAAACTGGTTGAAACTTTTTGCAAAATTTTAAAAGGTACTTTTGAAATTCTTGCGATTGAGATGCCAGAAAAAATGTAAGAGAGTGGTGAGTTAAGAGTTATCAGTTTTCAGTTGAGAGATTTTTGAGTTATCAAGTTTTACAATTTATCATTTTAATATGTGAAATTTTAGAGATTTAAAAGTTTGGGAGAAATGAGTTGCCTTAGTCGAAGAAATTTACATTATTTTATTATGATTTCCAAAGGAAGAAATTTATTGAATAATTTCACAAATAAAAAGAAGTGCTGTTTCGATTCCATCAAATATTGCTGAATGATATGAAAGAAATTCATCAAAAGATTTCATTAGGTTTTTATTAATAAGCAAATGATCTTGTGCAGAATTAGAAACTCAACTTATCATTTCAAATAAATTATGATATATTACAGAGGAGATTTTAAATAATCTTTTGGAACATCTTATAGAAATAAGAAAAATGATTTCAGGTTTAATTACTAAATTAAAAGAAAATGATTAATAATAAGTTCTCAGCTGTCAGTTGTCAGTTCTCAGCTTTTAATTGACAATCAAAGAAATACAAATGAAAACTGATAACTGAAAATTTTCAGCTCTCAATTGATAACTGAAAACTCTCAGCTCTCAGCTCTCAGCTCTCAACTCTTAATTACGATAACTTTGCAAAAACTTTTTCTGCTTCAAGAAAAAATATGAAATGGGAAGAAATAGAGTATTTTATACAATATCTTTTGAAAAATTGAGATATTGAAAATAAAAAAATACTAGATATATGATGTGGAAATGGAAGACTTTTAGGAGAATTAAAAAAATATTTTGAAATAAAATGAGAAAATTATCTTTGAATTGATGTATCAGAAGAACTTTTGAAAGAAGCAAAATCTTTTCATCCTTGATATAATTTTCTTGTTTCAGATATGCTTGATTTAAAAAATTTGAAAAGTAAAAAATTTGATGTCATTTTTTTTATTGCTTCATTTCATCATCTTGATAGCTTTGAGAAAAGAAAAAAAGTTCTCTCAGAGACAAAAAAACTTCTTAAAGAAGATGGAATAATTTTTATGACAAATTGGAATTTACAAGGTTCATTCAATAGAGAAAAATACAAAAAAAGTGAAATTTTGTGAACAGAAAATAAGTTTTGAAGTAAAGATTTTTCTATAAAAATAGGGAAGTATCATCGTTTTTATCATTCTTTTTCTTTGTGAGAATTAGAAAAATTATTTACTGAAACAGGTTTTTCTATAAAAGAAAATAGACTTTTTGAAAATCAGAGAAATATCATCAGTATTATCAAAAAAAAATAATCTCTTGAAATTTTTCAAGAGATTATTTTTTTAATACATTCACATTCACCCCATTCCTCACATTCCAGCTCCTCCTGCATGACAAGCTCCACTACATCCTCCATCATCTTTTTTAGGAATATCTGTCACTCAAGCTTCGGTTGTAAGAAACATACCCGCAAGGCTTATTGCTTCTTCGAGAGCAACTCTTTCTACTTTTTTTGGATCAATAATTCAAGCCTCAAGCATATTTACATAGATATCATTATTGGCATCATATCCAAAATTTACATCAGTATTTTCCAAAACTTTATTGATAACAACAGACCCTTCTTTTCCAGCATTTTCTACTATTTGTTTTATTGGATATGAAAGAGATTGTTTTACGATAGTCAGTCCGATATTTTGATCTTCATTTCATAGATCAACATTTTCTAGGCTTTTTGAGGCTTTGAGAAGAGCAATTCACCCTCCTGCAACAACTCCTTCTTCTACTGCTGCTCTTGTTGCATTGAGAGCATCTTCGATTCTGAGTTTTTTTTCTTTCATCTCTACTTCACTTGCAGCACCAACTTTTATGACAGCAACTCCACCAGCAAGTTTTGCCAATCTTTCTTGTAATTTTTCTTTATCATAACTACTATCAGTATTTTCAATAGCATTTTTAATTTCTATTATTCTACTATCAATATTTTCTTTTTCTCATTCTCCTCCGATTATTGTTGTTTTATCTTTTGAGCTGATAACATTTTTTGCTTTTCCTAAATCAACAAGTCCAGCATTTTCAAGCTTCATTCAAAGCTCACTGGTAATAATATTTGCTCCAGTTAGTACTGCAATATCTTTCAACATTTCTTTTTTTCTATCTCAAAATCAAGGAGCTTTTATAGCGAGTATATTAAGAACTCATTTTAATTTATTGAGAATAATAGTTGTCAAAGCTTCTCCATCCATTTCCTCAGCAATGATAACAAGTTCTTTTCTTCCTGTTCCTACCAACTCTTCAAGAAGAGGAAGCAAGTCTTTCATACTTGTTATTTTTTGGTCAGTTATCAAGATTGAAGCATCTCTTATTTCTGCTATCATTTTTTCTCCATTACTCACCATATACGGACTAATATATCCTTGGTCAAATTGCATTCCTTCAGTAAGTTCTACTTCAAGTCAAAAAGTTTGTCCTTCTTCTACGGTGATAACTCCATTGTTTCCAACTTTTTCCATTGCTTCTGCAATGATTTTTCCGACTTCACTATCTTGTCCTGATATAGTTGCCACTTGTTCTACTTCTTCTTTTTCACTTATTTTTTTTGTATTTTTTTCAAGTTCTTTTCTGATAATATCTCAAGCTTTTTTCATTCCATTTTTTAATTCCACTGCATTTACCCCATTTCTTATATACCTAAGTCCTTCTTTTGCCATAGCATAAGTAAGAAGAGTTGCAGTTGTTGTCCCATCTCCAGCAAGAGTATTTGTTTTTTCCGCAGCCTCTTTTACGAGTTCTGCTCACATATTTTCAAATTTGTCTTCTAGCTCTATTTCTTTTGCAATAGTTACTCCATCATTTGTTATTTGAGGAGATCAAAATCCTTTATCAAGAACAACATTTCTTCCTTTTGGTCCCATAGTGACGATAACTGTTTTCGCAACAGTTTCTATTCATTTAAACATTTTTTGTCTCACATCATCACTAAATTTTATTTGTTTTGCCATAGTTTCGTAAATTAAATAATTAAAATATTAAAAAATTAACAGATACATTGTTATTTTCTTATAAATTCAGATTCTTTTCTTTTATTTTCTAAGTAATTCATAAATCAAAAAATTTGTTTTGATAACTCTATAAAAGTATTTTTAGATTCTTCAAATTCTTCTTGTGTAATATATCAAATAGCAAATCAAATATGTAATTGATTTCTTACTTCTCAACAAGATCATTTAGCTATTCTAAGATATCTTATAAGTTCGTTATTATTATGTTTTTCATATCATTCTACAATATTGCTACTGATAGATATTACAGCTCTCCTTATTTGATCTCTGAGTCAAAAATCTTTTGAAAAATTTACTTTTGAAGTTATATCATAAATTAATTTTGTAGCTTCTAATGATGATTTCCAAACTGGAATATCTTCAAATATTTCAAATTTCATTTTAATTTGTTAATTTGTAATTTGTTAATCTTCAATTTTCGCTAATATATAATCAATTCCAACAATTTTAAATTGTTCATCTTTTACTTTTACCTCATCTCCTGAATATTGTCAGCAAATAACTTTGTCTCCAACTTTTATGCCTGACATATCAGAGTCTTTTTTTCAGGGACCAACAGCAATAACCTCATAAATAAAAGGTTTTTCTTTGTTCATACTATCAGGAATATATATTCCCGACTTTGTTGTTGTATTTTCTTCTTTTAAGAGTTTGAGAATGACTCTATCACTTAAAGGTTTAAGCATAAAAATAATAAATTAAAAAAATAAATTAGCACTACTATTATATATGTGATAAAAAAAAGTCAAAAATTAATTAAAAATTCCATTTTTCCTTTTTAGTTTTCAAAGTCCAAACAGAAATTTTCACCATCTCATCGTTTTCAAGATTTTCAATAATCTCTCCTTGAGCGAATGTAATGTATTTTTTATTATATTCATCGGTAAGCCAAACTTTTATATCAAATATTCTATTTTTAATAATTGGCAATGGTATCCAATAAAATGAAGAATCTAGACTTGCAGATGATAATAATCTACCATTATCAAAAAGATTAGTCACTCAATCAATTTCAAATCCATAAATATATAGATTAATTTTACCTGTATTTAATAATTTTATTATATTTTCTTGATGGGGAATAATTGCAATAGCAACAAAGTCACTTAATTTTATTAACCTTCTATTAATGAATATTTGCCAAATAGCAAAACACTAAAGTAAGAGATTGAATAATCAAGGAATATATCTCATATTTAGTCATAATATTCGTTACCATATTGTTTAACTACTTATTTTTTTAAAATCAAAATTTTTACTAAAAGCTACTCGCTTGTTATTCCATCAAATTCTGCTTCATTATTTTCTGCTTCTTCTTTTGTTATTCTTACAATTCAGTCTTTGTGATGAGCTGGAGAATAAATTGTATACATTTTTAGGCTTTCTGTCGCTGATACATTGATAATATTGTGATTGGCTCATGCTGGCACAACAATAGCACTTCCATCACTTACTTCATATTCATTTCCATCAATGATACATTTTCCTTGACCTTTTTCAAGACGAAAAAATTGATCATTTTCAGGATGAACTTCCATTCCTATTTCTTCTAAAGGCTTCAAACTCATAAGAACGAGTTGGCTATGTGTTGATGTATACAATACCTTACGAAAATTATCATTTTCTAGAGTATCTTTTTCTATATTGGTATAAAATCCTTTCATTATTTATTAGTTGATTAGAAAATAAAATTTTGTAGATTGATTTTACTAAAAAATGCAATAAAATCAATAAATTATACTTTATAAAAAATATTCATATTATATAATTATGATTATAATTAAATTTAGTTTATGAAAAAGCAAATTCAAGACAAAGAAGCATTAAAAAATTATGCTATTGAATACTATCTAAAATATTTTCCATCTACAAAAAAATTAGAAGAAAAGCTAATAGAAAAATTTTTGTGAGATAAAGAAATCATTGCAGAAATTTTAGAAAATTTAAAAAGTATCATAGATGAAAAAACAAATATAGAAAATCGCATAAAATATATGCTTGATAGACATAAAAATCTCAACTATATCAAGCAAAATCTCTCACAAAAAAAATTTGATAAAGCTCTTGTGGATGAGATTTTGAAATCATATTTTCTCAGAGAAGGGGAAAGTCTCTTGGATGAAAATTATTTAAGAAAAAAAATTATACTTTTTAAAGAAAAAGGAAAATCAAAAAATTATATCAAAATGAAGCTTATAGAAAGGGAAGAAGATAAAAACCTTATTTATTCTCTTTTAGAAGAAATTTTTAGTGAAGGAGAAGCCGAAGTAATCAAAGGGGAATATGAAAAATTAAAGGGGAAATTTGAAAGGAAAAAAATTATAGAAAAGCTTTTAAGAAAGGGTTTTTTTTATGAAGAAATAAAAAAAGTTTTTGGAGAAAATGATTTTACTTCATAGCAAGTTCTTTATTATTGAGCTCTTTTTGTGTAAAATAAGAAGCTAAATCTTTTATAAGATTTTCTTTTGTTTTTGGTCAAAAAATTCAAGCAGAATCTTCTTTTTCATTTTTTATAATTCCTTTACCTATTTGATAAGAAATAAGACTTTTCTTTGTTATATCGCCAAAAGTAGCAGTATCATCATATTGAAAATATCAAAGTAATTTCAGTGTTTTTTGGAAATCTCTTACTTGTGAAGAAGTTTCTCAAAATTTCACATCTCATAAATTATTTACCAATTCTTTTGCTTCTTTCGTCTTTGCAAGAATAACTTTTTCCTTTTTTTCAGCAAGTTCTTGGTTTTTCTTTTTTTCTAATGTAAATTTATCATATTCTTCTTTTGCTATTTTTCTTGTTTTTGGTCAAAAACAGCCGACTCAAATCTCATTTTTTTCTGCAACTATTTTTCTCTCAATCTGATAACGAATAAGAGTTTCTTTTATATCGCTGTACTTTCCAGTGGCTTCGCCTTTATATTTTCCTATTTCTTTGAAAAAATTTTGTAAGAGAATTATTTTTTCCTTTTCTGATTCTGGTGCTATATAAGTATTAAAAAGACTTACTTCATCATTTTTCACATCTTTTTTTATAATTTCTCGTTGTGCAGTTTTTTTATCTTTATATTTTTTAGCAAAAAGACTTCTTGTTTTTGCTCCCCAGTATCAAGCTCAAATTTCAGAAATATCTTTGATGAGATTATTTTCTTTTTGAAAATTTGAAATTATATTTATTACTTCATTATTGTAGATTCCATCTATATTTCATTTATAAAATCAAGCTCACTGAAGGACTTTTTGAAGATCTTTTATATCTTCTTTTGAAGAATCTTTTCCTATTGATTTTTCATAAAATGAAAGTGGTTTTTGAATTTTTTTTATTTGATTTTTTACTTCTGGTAAAGATATACTTATTTCTGAAGATGAACCAACTATATATCACTTTACTTTTCTTTTTCCCCAATTGAGTGCTTTTATAAGACCTTCTTGTCCATATCACATCCATACATCTATTCTATCATATTCATAGTTTCTTTCTCCTGCTTGTACGATTGCTCAGCCTCTATCTTCGACAATTCAAATTCCAATTCACTCAAGATAGATTTTTGTTCAAAATGAATATTTTTTGGGAGCAGCAAGCATTCAAGGAAAAACAGCTTTTCCAGAAGCTCATTTTATTCATTGTCCATTGAGACATATTTCTTTTTCATAATCTCATTTGAGATAAAAATCCTGATTAGGGAGAGGCGAATAGTAGGCAGTAACAATAAAATAAGTTTCTTTGTTTTCTGCATTTACAGCGAGAAGATTTCAAAAACTAAAAAGGCTATTTACTGCAATAAATAAAATTAAGAATATTTTTTTCATTTTTTGTTTTTATTTTTATATTCTTATATTATCATACTTTTTTTCTCCGTCAAAAAAAGCATCATTTTAAATGATGCTTTGTAAATAATCAATTTTCATTTTGAGTTTTTTATCTTTACTTTTTTCTTTTACAGTATCAAGTTTTTTAACTAAATCATTTACGATTTTTTTTTCTTCTATTATTTTATATTTTTTTGCTTTTATGTTTTTCCATACATTTGTTCTTAGAATCATAAGATTTTCTTTTTCTGCTTTTGTAAGAAAAACTTCTTTTCCGAGAGAAACTCATAAATCTTCTTTGAGTTTTTTTACAGTTTTCGGTCAAAAATGCCCAGCTCACCGATCATCTTTATTTTTTATTAAGCCTTTCTCATACTGATAAGCAATAATTATATCTTTTATATCTTCATAATTTCCATTTATTTTTCCTTTATATTTTCCTATTTCTTGAAAAAAAAGTTGAAGATTTCTTATATCATCTTCTCATGAATCTGGTGATACTGTAAGATAAAGATAAAGATCTTCCAAAGAACTTTTTAGGCGAATAGTTACTTTTTCACTTTTTGAAACAATTATTCATTTTACTTTTCTTTTTCCCCAGTTTTTAGCTCTTAATCTTCATTCATCACCATAACCCATCCATATATCTATTCTATCATAGTCATATCCTCATTCACTTGCTTCTACTATAGCTCCACCTCTATCTTCTACAGCACCAACTCAATAATCTTCTAAATATATTTTTGTTCCAAATGGATAACTTTTTGGTGCAGCAAGCATTCAAGCAAAAACTCAAGTTCCAGATGCTCCATGAACTCATCTTCCATTGAGTTTTATATCTCATTCGTAGCTTCCTGTTACATATTCTTTTTGGTCTGGTAAAGCTGAATAGTATCAGCTTGTGATAAAAACTTTTTCTTCTTTGCTTACACTTCCTTGAATACCATTTATAATAGAGTCTTCTCAAAAAGAAGAATTTATAGAAGCATAAACAGTGGTAGAAAAAAAGATTGAAATCGTTAAAAAGAAAAATACTTTCTTGAATATTGCTCATCACAATATTCTCTCAGAGTACATATATATTATTTTTGAAATAAAAATGCACTATGTATTATATAGAAAATTTTTATATTGCAAGTTTTTTATTTTTTTACACTAATATCATGATATACTATCAGTATCACAATTCTCTGGATCCTCAAAACATTTATCAAGTGCGGTTGATCTCTCTGCTCTTTTTTTTGCAAGTTCTATGACTACTCAAAAAGTTTCTTTACTTACAGTGGAAATAGTACTTCCAAATACTGGAACATATCAAGTTGCATATTCGAGTCATTTATCAAGTAATACGGCTCATTTTATTACTTTTGCTTTTCCCGCATCTATTTTTCACTCGGCAAGCATTTTATTTACTTGATCTACTCTATTATAAACTCACATTACTTCATCATATACTTTTTTTAATTTATCATATTTTCATTTTGCATCTTCGTACACTTTGCTTCATTTCTCATATTTATCCATTGCCCATTTCATATCGTTCAGAGCATATTTTACATCAGCTCATCAATTTTTTTGTATCCATTCTTCGGCTTTTTCTCACATAGCTCAAATAACTTCATCTTGTTTATCTTTTACCAGTCAATCAAGTTGTTCTTTCATTTGATCAACAAGTTGGTTTGCTTTTTCATCTGCTGATTTGATTAATTCTTGTTTTTTTGTAATTTCTTTAAGTTTATCCAGTTGATTTATTATATTAGGTTCACTAGATTTATATGTTGTAAATTCTTTTGAAATAGCAGATTTTACATCTTCATCTTCTACTCAAGCCATTATTTCTTCTCTTTTTTCTTTAAAATATTGTCATCTTTGTGCATCAGGCATCATCTCATAAGTCAATTGCTTTTGTTTTTTAGCTTCTTCTAACTGTTTTTTTAAATCACCATCATTTGGATTATTTTTTAATTGGTCGATTAAATTATCTATTTTTTCATCTTTTCATTTTATTTTTTCTACTGTTGCAAGTTTTGCTTTACATTCTTCATAACTACTTTGATATCAACTAGGAAAACCAGAGAGCTTTTTACATCCACTTAAATCATCATCTTTTACTGTTTCATTAAGAATTTTTTGTCAAACTCATTTTATACATTCATCTGGAGTATATGACATTAGTCATCATTTTATTTTATTACAAATAGTATAATCTTCTTTATTGGTTGCAACAATCATATAACATTTATCTCTTGGAGGATTACTTCAAGTGTCTTTGAATTTTGTTCATTTTATCTTATCACAGGCATCGGGAGATCAGCTTTGAGCTGCAGTAAATTGAAAACAATGATCTGAATCAGGCATAATTTCACATATCATATTTCAAATTCATGTAAGCAAGCTACATCCAGAAAGAAAAAAAGAAAGAAAAAGGAAAAATGATATTTTCAAAGCGATATTTTTCATATTTATAGATTAAAAAATAATTATTTTTTCTTTAAAAAAGAGAAGATAAAAGTAAAAATTATTGCACTAGAAGAAGCAATAATAAGAGGAAGAGCATAATTATCAATAAGAACAATTGCTATATCGGTATATCTTGGTTCAAAATATTGAAGCTGTAATCACAAAACAAGAAAAAATCAATATAAAAGAAGATAAATAACAATATTTACAATGAGAAAATTAAGACGAAGAATAAATTTTATAAATAAAAGGAATGCTGAAAAAAACAGAGCTAGAACTCAAAAAGCAAGAGGAAAATATATTCAATATTTTTTAAAAATTTCTTGTATCTGAAAATTTTCTATACTGAGTTCTGTATTTCAAAAAATAAAAAAAGAAGCATAAAAAATAATTATAAAAATTATTCAGAGGAGAAAATAACTCAGTTTTGATTGGAGAAATCTTTTCTGCTTTTCCTTATTATTATCCATAGAAAGTATGATTAATAAATAAAACATCTCTATATTATATTTTTGCTTTTATTAATCAATAAAGATTTAAAACTTTATTTTTGTTTTATTTTTTTCCATAAAAAGATTTTTTATTTTCTTTTTTGTATGGTCATTTTTTCCTCCTATAAATCGTATTATTTCTTCTATATTCTTTTCTGAAAGCCCAATAGTAGAATTGCCATTTCTGACATAAAAACAATATCGAATAATTTCTTTTTGTAAAAGTGGTGAGGCTTCGAAAAATTCATCAACATAAAACGAATTTTCATCTCCTAAAAATTTTTTTACTTCTTCATCAATAAATTCTTTTATTTCCTCAAAATAATGCAAAGTATTTTTTATATTTTTTTTGTATGATTTGTTGATTCGAGAAAAAAGAGGAACGACATCGTGTCTGAGATAATTTCTTGTGTAAGTATAATCAAAATTTGATTTATCAATATTATAGCCAAATTTTCTTTCTTCTAGCCGAGAAACTATTTCTGTTTTTGTTATATCAAGAAGTGGTCTTAATATTCTGCCATTATTTTCTGTCATATTGATAAGTCCTGTCAGTTTTGTTCCTCTCACAAGATTGAAAAAGAAAGTTTCTATTTTATCATCAAGATGATGAGCAGTAAGGATATATTTTCAATTGTATATTTTTGTAATTTTTTGAAAAAAATCATATCTTTTTTCTCTTGCTATTTCTTCAATACTCTTACTTGGGATTTCTTTTTGAATTTTTTTTATGTCCGCTTCTGATATTTCTACGATAAAATTATATTTTTTTCAGATGTCTTTGATAAATTTTTCTTCTGAGTCTGATTCTTTTCTCAATTTATGATTAAAATAACAAACAACTATATTTTTCTTAAAATCCGTTTCAAGTATTTTGTAAAGGAGATACATACTATCTGGTCAAGTAGAACAAGCAAGAATGATTTTATCCCTCGGAGAAAAATATTTTTTCAAGAAAGTTTCAATATAAGTCATAAAAATGTTTTTACAAATACAATATTTCTCATATCTTATTGACAATATGAATTTTATTCTAAAAAGTTTATTTATCAAATAATTTATTTTTCTATGAAAGGTTCTAAATTTCTTCCTCTTATTATCGTTTTTTATATTACGATACTTTTGACCTCAAATATAGTTTCTACAAAGATAACTCATTTCTGGTGATTTACTTTTGATGCAGGAACTATTCTTTTTCCACTTAGTTATATTTTTGGTGATATTTTGACAGAAGTATATGGATACAAAGAAACTAAAAAAGTTATTTGGATATGATTTTTTTCACTTTTTCTTATGAGTGTTATAATTATACTCGTTTGAATTCTTCCTCCTGCAAATGATTGGAATTTTCAACAAGATTATCAAAATATTTTATGATTTACACCGAGGATTATAGGAGCAAGTCTTGTAGCTTACCTTATCTGAGAATTTTGTAATTCTTATATATTAGCAAAAATAAAGCTAAAAATGAAAGGGAAGCTCCTTTTTATAAGAACAATTTGATCTACTCTTGTTGCTGAAGTTTTTGATACATTTATTTTTGTATTTCTTGCTTTTTATGGAGTATTTGATATTCATATTTTATGCTTAATAATTTTTTCAAATTATATTTTTAAAGTTGGGGTAGAAATACTTTTTACACCACTTACTTACACTCTAGTAAATAAACTTAAAAAAAGTGAAAAAATGGATTTTTATGATACAAAAACAGATTTTAATCCGTTTACTTTGTAATAAAGTTATTTTTAATAAATATTTTTGACATAATTTATAAATTATTAAAATAGTATTTTTTACTTCCTCCCTAAATAATAATTATTGTGTCAGTAAATATTGCTTTATTAGATTCAGAAGATTTAAATAATTTTTACGATTGAGAAATTCCTCAAGAACTTGGTTTTATTGAAGATATATTAAAAAGTTGGTTTGATAATTGTTCAGAGCCTGAAGATATTATAGAAAAAATAAAAAGTGAAGCAAAAGAAAGGAATATAGAAATACCAAGAGAAAAAATAAATGCTCTATACAATTTAGAAAATGAGATTGAAGATTCTTGGCCTCATAGAAGATTAAAAAGCTTAAGTGGTGAAGATAGTGAAGATGAAGATTTATTAGATAATAATGAAATTTTAAAAAGAATAAAGTATTTATTGTTTTTAAAATATAATAGACATCTTGCACAACTATAAAAAAAGAGTAAACTATGTCCAATTACTATATTTATAAAAAACAAAAAGATGAAAATATATGAAAACTTAATAAACTATAAAGATGATAAATTTAAA
>Ga0172370_10001676_pt1 | contig 33319 bp, 25 predicted proteins | sample LakKiv5m_FD_114538 | JGI IMG/M metagenome (GOLD analysis project Ga0172370, IMG submission 114538) | Freshwater microbial communities from Kabuno Bay, South-Kivu, Congo - kab_022012_11.5m | ecosystem: Environmental > Aquatic > Freshwater > Lake | place: Democratic Republic of the Congo...
TTAAGTGAAAATACTTTCGCCGTTATCTTTCCGCACGAAGCGCATAAACCGGGAATTCTTTTACACGAAACATCTTCCGTAAAAAAGATTGTTGTAAAAGTGAAATTGTGAGTGTTGGGCTAAACGCTCTTTATGCAGAGAAAGCCGCTCAAATCGTAATTCCCTGGCGGGAAGAATTTTTAAGCGCTTCTTGTGCATATCTGTACTGTACCCATAAAAGCTAGAGAAAAATTAGATAAAAAGTGTTTAGAAGAATTAAGCGACATTTTGGTAATTAATTAGCTTTTCAAATTCAATCGGACTTACTCCCCCGCATCATCCAAATTTATAAAAAACATCGATTTTAGCTAAAATAATAAACATTTGGTCTGACGGAGATGCTGCCAATAAAAATGGCAAGTAATCGTTCTAAAACCACACCTGCCATCCGTGCAGATAACGAACCACTGGATGAATGTGTCTAGTGCAGCAAATTATTTCAGAAGAATAACTTTCTTTGTCTCTGTAAACTTGCCTGCTTCCATTCTCACAAAGTAAACCCCGCTTGCAATAGTTTTTCCATTTAAGGCAACTTCATAATTCCCCGGATTCATCTCACGGTTTACAAGAGTGGTTACTTCTGCTCCAAGAAAATCGTATACCTTTATTTTTACAAATGAAGTTTGTGGAACGGTAAATCGAATATTCGTGGATGGATTAAAGGGATTAGGATAATTCTGTGAAAGAGAAAAATCTTCCATTAAGTTACGTTCATTAGTCACTTTTACAAGTTTGTCTGTTGTAAAGGTTATAGTATCACCTAAAGCAAACGGCTTTTGCTGCACTACTCTTAAAATACTTCCCGGAGCGGGAGAATCGTGCACGGCGCCGGTTCCGTAAAAAATATGTAAACCTAATCTTATACTCGAATTTTCATATTCCAAAACTATTATTTCATCACCAAGAGAAAACATTCCTGAATTATCGGAGTCTGCAAATGCAAATTTTACACGATGATTCTGGGTAATATTGGTGATAGAAAAATTTACCGGAACTTTAGTATACGCTCCTTGCTGTATAAAGGAAGTATCTACAATATGATCAAAGAACGTCAGTTCATAGTCAGCCGGAGTGTTCCAACTCTTAAATGATTGATCGTATGAAAAAATGAGATTGGCGTTTCCCCCACCGACTTTCCATCCAGTTTCTGATTCTTTCACGGTTTTCCTTGACGTATCATTTTTGACTTCAATACGGAACCCATCAAATACCGGACTCTCCATAAATGGTAAAATTTCGTTCACCTTCGCAAGAAGTAGATTTCCCTTCGTTTTATTGTAAAGGTTATAGTAAATCGATCCGCCGTTTTCGTAAGTTGAATCAAAGACCATCGTGTATTCATCACCGGTAAGTTGATCTAAAGTAACTACGTGCACTTCAATATCTCCGGTTCCTAATGAATTTCTTTCCGTAATGTAATTTGTGCTAGTAGGAAGAAGCCGGAAATTATCAACTTTTATATCTAAACAAGTGAAATATGCTGTATCGGCATTGGAAACGATTCGCCCTACAAGTATTCCTTCTCTTGTATTTGGAAAGTCTTTTGTATTCCAATTGCAAAGCGTGTCTGCTTGCGTAAACCCCGATGCGATGAGCAGAGGTGAGGTGTTTTTTCCCGGTTGATAAAAGAAACTTATCGAGCAGGGGTCGCCGTCGGCATCTCCACCGAGAAACGGGAATGAAATAGTTCCCGAGAGAAGAGAATCCTTTAATATTCCAACCGGATCTGGAAGAATAATTTCAGGTTTGCCCTGCGCGTGGTTGAGAACCGTAAAGAATCCGGATTCCGTAGAAAGAACAAATCTTTGCGTCACCGCGAATATTTTTATCTTATGAAAAATACCGTCATCAGAGAGTGTTGATTCCCAATTGACATATCCGTTATTCGAATGATCAACCGCAAGCAGTCCCCATCCGTCTTTTGGTGTATAATGATAAACAAAATAAGTTACCTCTCCCTGGTAATTTGTTAGACCATACTGGATTGGAGTTACACCGGAAAGTTTTTCATTTTTAATCGGATGAGATAAACCAAGGACGATGTCTCCCTTCTTATTCCCGAATTCTCCACAATTCGCGTTGTAAAAATGAGCAGAGAAAATAGCCGAGTTCAGCAAAGCTTGTTTATCCTCTCCAAGAACAATTGCAGATGCAATTTTGAGATAGTTAAATTTTTGAAAAGGAAACGGCCCCGTAGATATTACGACGTTAAAATTTGTATTTGTAATAGAAGTATCAGAAAAACCAGATGTCATTGCTTTCCAAACTGCTTCATCGTTTTTGGGCCACGGACATGTCGGCGAATCTGCAAGCGGGGCAAATGAAAAAGCGGTCAACCCAATTTCATCTGATTCATGTTTATCTGTAGCGTCAAAATTTGGCTCTCCGTGAGTCGGAATGCCGTCTCCCTCTCCAAAATCGTTTGTGTTGGGGACACCGTCCCCCCCAACGTCATCATTAAGCGGTTCCGATTGTGCATCCCACTGTCCGTTATGGTTTATATCGGTAAAGCTCACCCAATCGTAATCGTTATCTATTCCATCGTCTTGTCTTTCATCAATCAATCCATCGTTGTCGTCATCAATTCCGTTTGTACTGTTGGAAGGTGTTTCAAGAAATTCAAAACCCAAATATCCGGTTACCCAGTCACCAGGAACTCCTTTCCCCAAATGATCCCACATATACACTAAATTCAGATTTTTGTTATATCCACCATCGTCACCTCCACTGCTTGTGCCACCCACACCGGGATCAATGTAACAGCCTGCAACGAACTTGGCGTAATCAAAATCTGATATGTTAGCAACATAGTAAAGCAAAAAAAGTGAATTCTCAAGACCAACTTCCGTAAACTGAAGGGTGCGAGCGGTTATTCTTAACCCTAATCCGCCTCGCATCGAGTCTGAAAGTACCGGGAAAAATGAATAGGGAGTTTTGGTAAATTCTTTATCCTGCGAATCATCAGCAACAAAAAAAGTTTCATAAGCTCTTCGTGAATTGAGTCCGAAGTAGCCAGGAAAATTTCCGTTGTATTCTGAGGGGAACCCGGATGCAGCAGGCCATAATTGCGGTATTGAGGAAGGGATGTAATTTGAGGCAATAGCGGAACCATTTGAATATCCGGGAATCGGTTCCAAACCCCATAACATACCGTTGGTTGGATCTTTATCCATGTATTCTCGATAGTTGGTCTCAATAGGATGAATCACCGCTTGGTTTCCTGGCGCGGTAACCTCTGCACCAAGATACAATGCCATTCCGTCAAGATAGGAATGTCCCGTACCTTTAGGCCATTCAAGAGAAGGTTGAAAAGGCCAGTGACCAATTTCTCCGGTATTTTTGAAGAGAGTTCTAATAAGGTTTCCATCAAGAATAGCTTCTCTCTCATTTCTATAATCACCCGTTTGGTCATCACGATACCTTTGAATGGCATCGGGGACTTGAGAGAAAGTATTTATGGAAATGATAAGAAGAGGAATGAAAAACTTTAATGTGCGGAATAGTTCGTTCACAATAACCTCCGGCCAATTGTCTAAAATAAATTAAACTTTGGAAGAAAGTATAGGTTTTGATTTTTAGAAGCAACAGCAAAAGGAAAACAAAAAAGGCTGAGCTATTTACTCAGCCTTTTTATTTGAAACGGGAAATTGTTCTATTCTCTAACAACCCATACTTTAATGGTTGCAGTAACGGCATGATGTAATTTTATTTTTACATCATAAATGCCGAGAGCTTTAATTTGTTCGTCAAGTTCGATTTTGCGTTTATCGATTTCGAAACTTTTTTCAGCCAATTTTTCTGCAATCATTTGAGAAGTAACAGAACCGAAGATTTTGTCTTCTTCGCCAACCTGCATCGGAATTTGTACAGATACTTTTTCAAGTTCCGTAGCAAGCGCTTGGGCGTCTGAAATTTCTTTTTCTTTTTTCTTCTGCAGATGTTTTTTCTCTTCTTCAATAGCTTGTAAGTTGCCTTTGAGCGCAAGATAAGCATACTGCTTTGGAATTAAGTAGTTCAATGCGTAGCCGTCTTTTACATCAACGATCTCGCCAATTTGACCGAGGGTATCGATGGTTTGTCTTAAAATTACTTTCATTTTATTACCTCATCAATTACTTCACGGTGTCGGCAACATACGGCATTAAAGCCATGTGTCGCGCACGTTTAATGGCAAGAGTTAATTCACGATGATACTTTGCGCTTGTTCCGGTAATACGTTTTGGGATAATTCTTCCCTGTTCGGAAATGAAGCGCTGCAATACCTTCGTGTCTTTATAGTCGATGTAAACAACTCCGGCTTCGGTAAATCTACATACTTTTTGTGTTCTCATTTATATACCTTGTCGGTTATTATCATCAGTATTGTTAATTAAATGTGATTCTTCGGGTGATAAAAATTTATCGAAAGAATCTTCTGTGTAGTCAATTGTTTCATCCTCAAAGACCTCGGTTTCGTCGGTACCGTCGGCGGAATGATTATTTCCTTTAACATGTTTATTCAAAAACTGAATTCTTCGAGCTTTTATTTCAACTACACTGCGGTTATGTCCGTCTTCGGTTTTCCAGCTTCTGCTTTGCAGTTCGCCATCAACTAAAACGGCATATCCTTTTTTCAATTTATTCTTACAGCTTTCGGCTAGCTTGTTCCATGCAACCACCCCGATGTAACAAACGTCTTCCTGAATAAGGTTGGCGCTGTCGCGATATTTCCGGTTTGTAGCAATAGAAAAATTAACTACCGGAGTATTATTGTTCGTTGTACGGTAAACAGGGTCTTTAGTCAAGTTTCCTACAATAGATACATAATTGATTTCCGGCATTCTAAGATCAGCCATAAAAATCCTCCAGATTATTCATCTGATAAATTACTTGTGTCATACTACTTCTTTTTGTTCTGGTGCAGGTGCCGCCAGGGCATCTTCAGTCAGTTCAGCTTTCAAAGCTTGGTTCATGGTTTGTTTTTCAAGTTCGGCCAGAGCATATTTATCAAGCTTTAAAGTGATAAACCGAAGAATATTTTCTTCCAATTTATACATTCTTTCTAACTTCTGGATAAATTCTGATGGGGCTTCGAACCGGAAGAAAGCATAGTAGCCTACTTTATGTTTTTGGATCATATAAGCAAGCCGTTTTCTTCCCCACAAATCAGTATGTTTCAACTCGCCGCCGTTTGCTGCAATCAGTTCTTTAATTTTTGCAACAATCGCGTCAATCTGTGCGTCATCAAGCGTCGCATTTAAAATTACGCCGCTTTCGTAGTTATTGCGTCTCAAGGTTTCACCTCCCTTTGGACATTTAGGCCCTCATCCAAGATGAGAGCAGGGTTAATGGAAACTATTTTTTTATAAAATTGTGCTCAAAATTAGCGATTTTTCACTTAACGAACAAACCAATCGAAAAGAAAATGTCGTTCTGCTTATCAGCCGGATGGAACGACATATTTCAATTATTTGCTGATTTTCATGCCGTAGAATGTACGCCATACAAATACAAAGGCGGTTGCCAGGAAAACAAGTCCGATGTACGGAGCAGTGGCTCTAAAACGTTCATCAATAGCTATCTCCATAGCCAACAAACCAAACAAGGTTGTGAATTTGATAATGGGATTAAGCGCCACAGACGAAGTATCTTTAAAAGGATCGCCAACGGTATCTCCTACTACCGTTGCGTCGTGCAAAGGAGTTCCTTTTTCTTTTAAGTCAACTTCAACTACTTTTTTAGCGTTATCCCAAGCGCTGCCAGCATTAGCCATAAAGATGGCCTGGAACAAACCAAATAAAGCGATGGAAATTAAATAGCTGACGAACAAGGATGCTGATGAACTTACAGCGATTTTTACATCATCTGTCATGCCTGTAGCAAGTGCAACCGGGGCGGAAAGGAATGCAAAAGCAAGCGCGAAAGAAAAGATGCCGATAAAGATATTGAACATTCCCGACTGTGCATACTGGGTGCAAATTTTTACTACTTCTTTCGATTTTTCGGTAGAAGCGCTTTTGCTTGCATTTTCATCAAGCTGAATATTCTGTTTAATGTATTCAACTGCGCGGTAGGCTCCCGTGGTTACTGCTTGAATTGAGGCTCCGGTAAACCAATAAATAACCGCACCACCGGCAAGAAATCCTAAGATAGAATAAGGATTTAAGAGGTTGAGAATGGTTTCCGGTTTAACTCCCAATACATTTTGAATAACCAGGATGAGAGAGAAAATCATGGTGGTAGCGCCAACTACCGCCGTTCCGATAAGCACCGGTTTAGCCGTCGCTTTGAATGTATTTCCTGCACCGTCATTTGCTTCAAGATAATGTTTGGCTTTTTCAAAATCGGGTTTAAATCCGAAATCTTTTTCAATTTCTTTATCTACTCCGTCAATGGTTTCAATTAAAGAAAGCTCATAAATTGACTGAGCGTTATCAGCCACTGGTCCGTAGCTGTCAACCGCGATGGTAACAGGACCCATTCCTAAAAATCCGAAAGCGACAAGTCCGAAAGCAAAAATAGAAGGATAAATCATGAAAGCATCAAGTCCCATATTGCTTGCAAAGTAAGCCGCGAACATGAGAAGGATGAAAACCATTCCCTTCCAAAATGCGCTGAAATTTCCGGCTACTAAACCGGAAAGGATGGTAAGTGAAGAACCGCCTTCACTTGATGCGCTAACAATTTCATTTACATGTTTTGATTTTGGACTGGTAAATATTTTTGTGAACTCCGGAATTAACGCGGCACCTAAGGTTCCGCAGCTAATTATAATTGAAAGGGTAAGCCAAAGGTTGTTAGGCAAATTACTGATGAGTAGGTAACTCGTTCCAAACGTAACGAGAATAGAAAGAAGCGAAGTAATCCATACGAGAGATGTTAACGGCGCTTCAAAATCGAGATCATCTTTACCGCCGTAACGCATTTGACTGAAAACTCGATTGACGCCGAATGCCACAACCGAAGTAATGATCATCATAATTCTCATCGCGAAAATCCAAGTGAGCAATTCGGTTTGATTGGGAACTTCCTGTACGGCAAGAACGATAAAACTAATCAACGCCACACCGGTAACGCCGTAAGTCTCAAAACCGTCTGCTGTTGGACCGACACTATCGCCCGCATTATCACCAACGCAGTCTGCAATTACGCCCGGGTTGCGCGGATCGTCTTCTTTTATTTTGAAAACGATTTTCATTAAGTCTGAACCAATATCGGCAATCTTTGTAAAAATTCCTCCGGCAATTCTCAATGCGCTGGCTCCGAGTGATTCTCCAATCGCAAATCCGATAAAACTTGCACCGGCGAATTCTCTTGGTACAAAAAGAAGAATAATAAGCATCATGATAAGTTCAACGCAGATGAGCATAACACCGATGCTCATTCCGGCATCAAGAGGAATGTTTAAAAGTTTAATGGGCTTTCTTTCAAGCGACGCAAAAGCCATGCGGCTGTTCGCCAAAGTATTCATTCTGATACCGAACCAGGCAACGCTGTAGGAACCGAGGATTCCAACAACAGTCCAACTAAGAATTAAAAGCACACCGCCCGTCGAATTTCCCTGCAAATATCCAAAATAAAAAGAGACGCAGACAGCGATAAAGACAAACAGAACAATCAAGAGTTTACCTTGCTGTACTAAATATGTTTTCGAGGTTTCAAAGATAATCTGTGCTACATCAAGCATGGAGTGATGCGCTTTGAGATTTTTCACTTTGATAAATTGATACATGCCGAATCCTAAACCGGCTAAACAAACGATAAGACCTAACAGCAAAAGATTGTTTTGATCTGAAGAGAGGGAGGGGATTTTAAGATTTGCCTCGCTGGCAAAGGTGAACATGGGAGCAAAAAGAAAAAAAACGAAGAAAGAAAGCTTGTTCTTCATAAGTCCTCATACTGAATTTGTTAATCGAAACACATTTATTTTGTAAACTGAGTCATATTTGCTGCATCCTTTTTTTGAAGGGACGCAGTCAGATGTACCTTACATATCCAATTTATGTTTTTGGTTTTGTACTCGTATTCGTATTATTCAGCCGGCTGTTGATGTCATACATCGCTTTTTCACCGGATTCAATAAAAGCTTTTACCATATCAAATGAGGTTTCCAGAACGGGTTCAATCCGTTTCATGGCATCTGCATCAAAGCTGCTCAAAACAAACCGCACCATCTCACCGCTTTTAAATTTATTTCCAACGCCAATTCTCAGACGCGAAAAATTTTGTGAATTCAAATGATAGATAATCGACTTAATTCCATTATGTCCACCGTCTCCGCCGCTTTTTCTCACTTTAAATAATCCTTCTTCCAAATTAATATCATCATAAATAATTAAGATATCATCATAAGAGAGGGATAAGTTTTCAACAACTTGAGCGACAGCAACCCCGGAGAGGTTAACAAATGTTGTAGGTTTTATTAAAACAAAAGGGGCGTCTGCTAGATGCCCTCTTGCTTCTTGATAACTAAAGAGTGATGGCGTGAATTTGATTCCTAATTTTTCGGCAGCGTAATCTAAAAAGATAAATCCGATATTGTGGCGGGTTACCTGGTATTTGTCGCCTGGATTTCCTATTCCAATTATTGCCTTCATTGAACCTATGCTTCTTCAGCTTTCTCTTTACCCTTGCTAATAACTTCAGGTTCTTTAGGCCCTTCTTCACCAGGCTCGGTTTCTTTAACAACCTTCGGAGGTACAACACCAACGATAACCGCTTCTGCTGGATGCAATATTTCAATATCTTCAAGTTTCAGGTCGCCTATGTGAACAGAAGAACCGATTTTCAAATTAGAAATATTGATTTCAATTTGCTCGGGGATTTGATTCGGGAAGCAGAGTACGTTAATCTTGTGTAAAAATTCCTGAAGTTGTCCGCCTTCTTTAACTCCGATTGCCGAACCAATAAATACAACCGGGATATCGATTTCAATTTTTTGGCCTGCTACAATTCCTTGTAAATCAAAGTGAATGACTTTATCGGTTACCGGGTCAAATTGGTAATCTTTCAAAACGCAATCGTATTGATTTTGATCCAAAACTAAATTGATAAGATGAGTTTTGGTTGTAAAAACAAGTGAGTTAATAGCGGTTGAAGGAACTTCCAGTGAAATTGGTGAAATACCTTTTGCGTATAAAACACCGGGCACTCTGGAATCTTTTCGCATTTGTGTTTTAGCAGACTTGCTAAAATTTTCTCTTACTTGGCCGTTTAATGTTATTTTTTCCATGTCTTCTCCTTTGGTTAAACGAACGTTAACCTTTATCTACGTCAAACAATGAACTGATTGACTCATTTTTATATGTTCTTGTTATTGCTTCGGCAAAAAGATCCGAAGCGGTACAAATTTCAATTTTATGGGAGTAATGCTCCGGTCGTAAAGGAATCGTATCCGAAACAAACAACTTCTGAAGTTCAGAATCGTTGAGACGTTCAACAGCGGAACCTGAAAGAAGCGGGTGGGTAACCGCGCCATAAATTTTATTGGCTCCCTTAGCCTTTAAAGCCGCTATTGCAGCACAGAAAGTACCGGCCGTATCAATTAAATCATCAACGAGCAAAACGTCTTTCCCTTGCACATCACCAATAATGTTTGTTACTTCCGCTAAGTTTTGTTTCGGGCGTCGCTTATCAATTACAACAAGATTTGCCCCAAGCTTTTTTGCGTAAGCTCTTGCTACCTTTATTCCGCCAACATCGGGAGAAACAACAACTAGGTTATTGCTAATTCCTTCAAGGTTGCTTGAAAATATTGATGAACCGTACAAATGATCGAACGGAATATCAAAAAAGCCTTGAATTTGAGACGCGTGCAAGTCCATTGTCATCACACGATCCGCGCCGGCTTTGGTGATTAAATTAGCAACCAGTTTGGCGGTAATAGAAACTCTCGGTTGATCTTTTCTATCTTGTCTTGCATATCCGAAATAAGGTAAAACCGCAGTAATTTTTTTTGCTGACGCGCGCTTAGCGGCATCAATCATAATTAAAAGTTCCAACAGATTTTCTGCAGGAGGGATGGTCGATTGAATAATGAACATCTCCGAACCCCGGATATTCTCGCCGTATTTCACCCAAATTTCTCCATCACTGAAGCGCTTTGAGATAACACTTCCTAATTCAAAACCAGCTTTTTTAGCTATTTTGTCCGCCAGAGCCTTATTAGAGGAACCGGAGAAAATTTTTATGTTAAGACTCATTCAACTTTCTTATTTGGGTAAACTCAGTAAACAAATATAAAGATTAACCTTTGTTAAGTCAACAAATTTCGAGCCGTAAATCATTGCAAATTCACCTTAAAATCATCAAAAATGAAGAAATTTAAAAAGGCTCTTCAATAAAATGCGATTTGGCAATTAATTCGTTTTTTGATGAAATAAAAGATTATTTGGAAAAGAACCGCAGCCCCACAATTCCAGTAATAATCAAAAGGATAAAAAGGATTCTTATCAGTTCTTTTGATTCTTGAAATAAAAAAATTCCCAACAACGCAGTGCCAACCGCACCGATACCGGTCCAAACGGCATAAGCAGTTCCCACGGGAAGTGTTTTTACGGAATAGGAAAGAAGCGTCATACTGATTATCATTGCCAAAATTGTTAAAACAGACGGAAGAGGTTTGGAAAATCCTTCTGAATATTTCAAACCAATTGCCCAAGCGATTTCAAAAAGTCCGGCAACGAAAAGTATAAACCACTGCATTCGTCTTAAATCCTTCTTCTAAATCCTTCTCCTAAAACTTCGTGGACATTTGTGAGAACCACAAATGCGTCAGGATCAATTTCTCTGACTTGTTCTTTTAGCTCCGTAATCTTTTTTAAGGGCAGAATGGTAAACAAGACATTCTTGTTTTGTTTTGTGTAAAGTCCGGTTCCATGCAATGAAGTTGCACCCCTTCCGAACTGGGTGAGCACCAGTTCAGCAATTTCATCCTGCTTGTCTGAAATAATGTAAGCTGCACGTGCGTAGTCGAAACCCTCAATAATAACATCAACAATTTTACTTGAGACAAAAAGTAGAAACACAGCGTAAAATGTTAACGACAAAGCCGGACGAACGGGAGAAAGATGTTTTACCTCAATAATAAATCCGGCAAGAAGAATTACAAATATATCGATGATGAAGATTGCCTGACCCGGACGAATTCCATAACGTTTTTGCATAATAGACGCCACAATATCGGATCCGCCGGTTGTTCCTCTGAATTTAAATACAATTCCTAATCCTAAACCAAGCAACACCGCACCTATAAGGATTAGAAAAAAGAAATCTTTTTTGTACAAATCAAGAACAGCTTGCGATTTTTGAAGTTTGATGAATGATAGTCCCGGAATATCTCCGCGAAACAAATCGATAAAGATGGAGTTCAACGTAAATGCATAAAATGTTCTTACGCCAAAAGTTTTTCCCAACTCTTTTACACCCCATAAATAAAGAGGAACGTTGAGCACCCAGATGAGTAATCCCACCGGGATAGTATAGTTGGACAGATAATGAATGGCCATCGAAAGTCCGCTGACACCACCCGGAACTACTTGCGCATCAACTAAAAAGACGCCGATACCAATGGCCATAATTGCAGCCCCAACCGCCATTGCGGAATAATCTAAAAAAGGATGTTTGCTCAGTTTTTTTATCATAAAAAAGAATATTGTTCCGACAAAAGTACCGAATAAATTAGTTGTGGTAAAATGAGCAAACACAACGGATACTGCGGAAAGAAAAAAATTCGCTATTTTTGAACCCAAAATTGGAAAGAGCATGAAAACAAAATTAGAGATTGCGAAAAATTGGCTTCCCCGGTACACCGGAACCAACATTGACGAATTTGGAGACTACCTTCTTTTAACCAACTTTCATAATTACGTAACCAAGTTTGCCGACAAATTTAACTGCGAGGTTAAAGGTGAAGGCAAACCGATGCAGACTGCAACGAACAGTAACAGTTTAACTGTTATCAACTTTGGGATTGGCTCCGCAAATGCCGCAACAATTATGGATTTGCTTGTAGCTCGTCGTCCTAAGGGAGTTTTGTTTCTTGGTAAATGTGGTGGATTAAAAAAAACAACGGAACTCGGACACTTTATTTTACCGACCGCTGCAATTCGTGGAGAAGGAACCAGCAACGACTATCTTCTTCCGGAAGTGCCCGCGCTCCCGTCATTCAAATTGCACAAGTTTGTTTCCGATAAAATTGTACAAAGAAAATTAGAATACCGTACCGGTGTTGTTTACACAACTAATCGACGACTCTGGGAGTGGGATGACAAATTTAAAAAATATTTGAAGAAGCTTTCCACCATCGGAATTGATATGGAAACGGCAACCATTTTTGTGGTTGGCTTTGTGAATGAAATTCCCCGAGGAGCGCTCTTACTTGTTTCCGATGTACCGATGATTCCTGAAGGAGTAAAAACCGAAGCCTCAGATAAATTGGTAACAGAAAAGTTTTCAACACTTCATCTTGAAATAGGAATTGAAGCGATGACCGAAATCGGGAAAAAAGGAGAAAAGATAAAACATTACCGGTATTGAAAAAATAAAAGTGCTTAGCAAAAGGTCATTTCTACTAAGCACCGATGAAAAGCATTAGTTGCAATATTTTATTTTTCGGGGAGGAGCACCACCTTAACAGATCGTTCCGCATTGAGAAATTCCTTTGCGTAAGCTTTAATATCGTCGTTGGTTAGTTGGACCACCCACGAAGAATAGTCAAGCATTTGATCGGGATTCTCGTCATTCATTACATAATTGGAAACAACTCCAACCCAAAATCTATTTCGCTTTAAGTTTATTTCTCTTTGCCGCTTTTGGGTCTCTTTCACCTTCGCAATAGTTTCGGGAGTAGTGCCGAAATTCTTTAAACTGTCGAGTACACTGTAAACTGTTTTTGTCAATTCATCTACCCGTTTCGGATCGCAGCCGAATGAAATATTGATGGTCACTTTCGCTTTCGGAATTCTATAAAATTGATGATAAACGCTTACTCCGTAGGTTCCACTTTTATCTTCGCGTACAACTTCGCGCAGACGTATATTCACAACGTCAATTAGAGATTCCATCAAGTATTCATTTTTTCTGCTCCATTCAAAAGGAGAAGGAAAAGCGATGGCAACGGTACTTTTCTGTTCAATTCCTTTTTTTACAACTTTTTCAATTTTTGAGTTTACATCTGTCACATGGATATCGCGCCAAGTTTCATTTCTATGGAGATCGGGAAGCGCGCCGAGGTATTTCTCAGTCATAGTTTTGAATGCCGGCAGGTCAATATTTCCCGCAAAGATAAAAGTGAAATCGCTTGCATCGGCAAATCGTTCTTTAAATAAGTTGAATGACTTTTTTAAATCCATTTCATCAAGTCGGGCAAGGTTCCATGGACGAATGCGCGGGTGATAGTTGGACATTGTTACCATCAGGGTATCGTTAAATGCTACCCGCGGTTCATTGCTGTAGTTTGTAAGGTACGCTTTCATCTTTGCTTTGTAGGAAAGAAAAGCGGTTGAATCATAACGCGGAGCAGTGAAGGTTAAATAGATAAGTTGAAACATGGTTTCGGCGTCTTTCGGACTGCATCCTCCGTTTAGTCCTTCGGAATAATTATCTATATACGGTGATGCAGAAGCAACTTTTCCCGAGAGAGCTTTTTGTAATTCGTTTAAAGAAAAAGCGCCGAGTCCGGCTTCACTCAAAATACTAACTGCATCGTTCGATGCTTTGAAGGTAGCGTCGTCAACAAGCGAAGAGCCGCCGGGACTAAAAGCCGTAAAGGTAATTTCGTCGTTCTTAAAATCGGTTGGTTTTACAATTACCTTAATTCCGTTTGAAAGTTTCCATTCCGTCAAACCAAGTTTTTCATCTTTCGTTTCAGTAACAACTGTTCCGGTTTTCGGTAAGCTTTTAACCAGCGGTTGTTCAAGTGTTTTGTCTTCGTAGGCAGCAACTTTTTCTTTACTAACTTTAGCAAGTACCTTCTGCAATTCTTCTTCTGTAGGAATTTTAACACTTTCTTTTTCCGGAACGTTGACCAAAACAACCCTATTATCAGTAGAAAGTAACTCACCGGAAAGATTATTTACCTCATCTAATTTTATTCCGGGGACAAGCTCATTCATCAACTGGTATTCGTTCTCTATTCCCGGAATTGGTTCATCTTCAAGGTAATTGTTAACGAGTTCCCAAATTAAACTCGCTGACTCGGTTTTATCTTTTTCATCTTTTTGTTTTTCAATTTGCCGTAAAAGACTTTTTTTATGCCGATCCAATTCTGATTGTGTAAAACCATATTCACGAACTCTCTCTGCTTCGCGAAGTAAGGCTTCAAGTCCGCGGTTACTGCCGTTGTCTTTCACCATAGCTTGTAAAAAATTCACATTAGCAGTTCGAACCATACGCCCCCTGCCGGCAATGGCAAACGCAAACGGAGGATCGGGAAGCTGGGTTAATTCGCGAAGTCTTTCATTGAACATACTCGCAAACAACTGATGGACAATTGTTTTCCGGTAATCATTTATCGTTGAAGTTTGCACAACATTTTGTTTGTAGTAGAGAGAAACAGTGGAGTACATTGCCTCTTTATCCGAAGCAATCGCGAACAAAGTTCCTTTGTTTGGAGGAACCGGGAAGAGTTCTCTTTTTCTTTCCTGTGCCGGAGCCGGAATATTTTCAAAATGTTCTTTGATGAGTTTTTCAATTTCGGCTTTATCAAAATCACCAACCGCTATCACTGCCATCAAATCAGGCCGGTACCAGTCGTGGTAATATTGCGTAAGAGTAGGATGAGCGAAAGTCTTTATAGTATTGATATCTCCGATAGTTAATCTGTCAGCATATTTTGAATTTTTAAAGATGATGGGGAGTTGTTTATCGAGCATGCGCATTTGCGCACCCCGGCCGAGCCGCCATTCTTCAGTTATAACACCCCGTTCTTTTTCAATTTCGGATGAATCAAAGGATAGCCAGTGAGCCCAATCTTCCAAAACGAGAAAAGCTTTTTTCACTATTGCTTGGCTATCTGTCGGCACTTGCAGCATGTAAACCGTTTCATCAAAGCTTGTGAATGCGTTTAACTCCGGACCGAATTTTACTCCGATCGATTCAAGATAATTGATTAAGTCATTTTTCTTAAAATGCTGCGTTCCGTTAAACGCCATATGCTCAACAAAATGGGCAAGACCTTTTTGGTTGTCATTTTCCAAAACGCTTCCGGCATTTACCACCAATCGCAGCTCAGCTCTTTTCTCAGGTTTCTTATTCAGTTCAATGTAATAGGTAATGCCGTTTTTCAATGTTCCGATAGTTACGTTAGGGTTAACCGGCAACTTTTCGTTTTGTGAATAGGAAAGAAAGGAAAGGGAAAAACATAAAATGATAAACACTATTCTGAATCGTATCATAATACTGTCCTTTTAGTTATGAAAGAGTTACCAATAAAATAATGAAAAATTCTTTGATATAGCGGGGGAAAAGAAGGAAGAATTCTGGTCATCAGTTAATCTTTGAAACGTTGAGCGCATAATAACATTTGATGAAACGAGAGTGAATCTTTTGGTGTCAAATTTGAGAACTACGCAAGTTGGATTATCATTTTAATAAAGAATCAGCCTTTTACTTAATAAAAAATTTAAAGAACTGCATTTTAGACTGCGTTTAGCGCCTGTTTTAAGACACTGATATTTTGGTATAATTTATGTAAGTTTATTGCGCTTCTTACTTTAAAGAAGAATTGTATTAGAGAAATACTATCAATGAAGCGATTTTTACTAGCGATTTTTGTACTTCTACATGGTGCCCTTCTTGGACAATCAGTCGTTATAAACGAAGCGATGTCTTCCAATGCCTCTATCTTTTCCGATGAGGATGGAAATTTTTCCGATTGGATTGAATTTTATAATGCGACTGCCCAACCAGTCTCACTAAACAATTTTGGATTGTCGGACGATCCGTCTAATCTCCAAAAATGGAAATTCCCTCCTGTTGAAATTCAACCGAACAAATTTCTTGTTGTGTATGCTTCTGGTAAAGATAGGAAGGCAAGCTCCTTATTTTGGGAAACCTTAATTACCAAAGGTGATACTTGGAAATATTTTGTTCCAACATTCGAACCATCGGCAGCCTGGAGAAATACAGGTTTTAATGATGCTGCATGGAATAGCGGCGCGAGTGGGTTTGGGTATGGAGATAATGATGATGCAACAATCGTTTCTCAAACATCACTTTCGGTTTACGTACGAAAAACATTTACAATTGTTAACCCAGCAGATGTTGATACAGCTTTCCTTCATGTAGATTACGATGATGGATTTGTTGCTTATCTGAATGGTGTTGAAATTGCAAGAGCAAACGTTGGAACGATTGGAGTTCCCCCTGCATTCAATCAAACTGCTGCCGGAAATCATGAAGCAAATATGTACCAAGGTGGAAATCCTGACGCATTTTCAATTTCGAATATCCAATCGCTTTTAAAGGTTGGTGAGAATGTTTTGGCAATGCAAGTGCATAATGTCAATTCAAGTTCAAGTGACCTTACCCTTATTCCTTTCTTAACTCTTGGCTTTAAAACTGCTCCGACTAATCCGAGAGGGTTGTCTTCATTTATAAAACTGCCGACGTCAAATCTGCATACTAACTTTAAATTAAACGCATCGGGGGATCAAATTATTTTATCCGACTCTCTTGGAAATATTGTTGATCAAGTAACTTTGGGGTTCCTTCAGTCGGGTTATTCGTTCGGAAGAAAGCCGGACGGCACCGGGACGTGGTTTTATTTTTCGACACCAACACCGTTAGCCGCAAACACTTCTGCCGGTTTAACTCAGGCAATTGAACCGCCGCAATTTTCGAAAGCAGCGGGATTTTATCCTACATCAACGACCGTTCAAATAAATTCCGGTTTTACGGGCGGAACAATTTATTTTACTCTTGATGGTTCAGAACCGGTGCAGACTGGAACAAAATATACGGGAGCAATCAGTATAACAAAAACAACAACAGTTCGCGCTAAGGTTTTTGCAACCGGCGCAATTCCAAGCCCTACAACCACAGCTACATTTTTCATCAATCATGTTTCCGCGCTTCCGGTAATTTCATTATCCACCGATCCCAAAAACTTTTTTGATAATGCTTACGGTATTTATGCCATGGGTTCAAATCCCGGCGGTTATCCGTACTTTGGCGCAAATTTCTGGCAGGATTGGGAGCGCCCTATCCATTTTGAATTCTTTGAACCTGCCGATACCGCGGTTGTAAGTGTTGATGCCGGAGTGAAAATTAACGGCAACTGGAGCCGCGCATTCGATCAAAAATCTATGTGCCTCTATTTGAGGGGCGCCTATGGATTTAAAAAAATGCAGTATAAATTCTTTAGTGGAAAAAATTTAGAATCGTTTGAAAACATTATTCTCAGAAATGGAGGAAATGATTTTCAGTACGCACTTATTAGAGACCGTTATGTTAGTGAAATGGTAATGCCGTTGGGGATAGGTGCTCAGCAAACACGGTTTTGTGCTACATATTTAAATGGTAATTATTGGGGAATGTATACGCTCCGCGAACGTATTGATGAAAATTTTCTGAAGAATACATTTGACGCGGACGCTAAGAATGTTGAGTTGATTGAAATTACCAACGAATCGCAACTTCAGCAGAGTAAAGATTATTTTTCGCTTCATACTTTTATCAACAACAATAGTTTGGCAAGCAGTGTGAACTACGCATACGTTAATTCACAAATGGATGTTGAAAATTTTATGACCTATCAAATTGCCGAGCTTTTTATCGGAAATAGTGATTGGCCCGGGAATAATATTAAAGTCTGGAAAGAGAAAACAACCGGCGGAAAATGGCGATGGGTGATTTTTGATGTGGATTACGGCGTCGGATTAGCTCAATACATTTTTTCTCAACAGGATTACAAGTTTAACAGTCTTGATTTTGCAACCGCAACCGACGGACCGAGCTGGCCTAATCCACCATGGGCTACTCTTTTCTTGCGTAAATTTTTAGAGAATACTGAATTCAAAAATGATTTCATTCAATCATTTGCGCATCTGTTGAATACAAGGTTTTCTCCTGATTCCGCAAATGTACTTCTGAATAAAATTCATGATGAAGTTGCTGCCGAAGTTCCCAGGCATCTCTCGAAGTGGACAAATTCAATGTACGATTCGTGGGAGACGAACATAACCAAGATTCGCGATTATGTTACTAATCGATATTTGTACGCACGCGCTTTTATTAATTCACGGTTTCAACTTGGCGGTCTTGCGAACGTAACACTTATGGTAAATGATACTACCGGCGGGACAGTGTCAATTCAATCCTTTCCTGTAAACCATTCTTCCTTCACAGCAAAATATTTTAAAAATTGTCCGATAAGACTGACCGCTAAACCAAATCCGGGGTACGTGTTTGCTGGTTGGAAAGATGTTTCTCAAAATTCTGTTATTAACGTTACCCTTGCCGCCGATACGATACTTCAAGCGGTTTTTCTTAAAGATAATGTGGAGAATCAATCCGTAGTTATTAACGAAATAAATTATAAATCTGCTACGGATTTTGACCCCGGAGATTGGGTCGAAATTTATAACAATAGTAAAGATGCAATTGATTTGACTGGTTGGACAATGAAAGATGACAACGATTCACACATTTTTTCAATTCCTTCTGTTACTCTCAACCCGGATGCCTTTCTCGTGTTGGTAACTGATAGTACAAAATTCAAAACTCTTTTTCCCGAAGTAACAACCTTTGCCGGAAATTTTTCCTTTGGACTTTCTTCCACCGGTGAAACTGTAAGGATTTATAATCAAAATCAAACGCTGGTTGATTCTGTTACTTTTTCATCCTCCGCTCCTTGGGTTGCAGAACCGGACGGCACCGGTGCGACACTCGCATTAATTAATCCGGTTCGAGACAATACACTTGCAGAGAATTGGAAAGCCTCTCTGGCGCATGGAACTCCGGGAAAAATTAATGATATCTTTTCCGGTACTGAAGAAAGTAACTGGAATAAAATTCCCAAATCGTTTGCATTAAATCAAAATTTCCCAAATCCTTTTAATCCAAGTACTATCATTTCATATCAACTTGCTGCGCCCGGACTAGTAACTTTAAAATTATTTGATGTTCTGGGAAAGGAAGTTGCCACGTTAATTCACGAAGAAAAACCGGCTGGCAAGTATCAATTTCTCTTCACTACCGGGACGCCGCAAAGCGGAATTGCTTCCTTCGCGAGCGGAGTATATTTTTATCAGCTTCGTGCCGGAAGTTTTGTGCAAACAAGAAAGATGATAATTTTAAAGTAAAAAAGAATACGATTAATCAATACCAATTTCCGAGTTAGTAAATTCACCAATATGATAAAGAAAAATAAAGAGCGAAAAGTAATTATCGGGGTACTGGCTTTTATTGCGGTAGTTGTGCTTCTGCTTGTAAGCGGAATAAAAGTACCGAACTCATTAGGTATTTTTGCCGAGGTTCAACCGTTGCAGAAATGGCAGCTTATAAAAGGGACTGACGGACAATTAACGTCGGTACTTATGGATTACGAAACGGGATTTTCAAATGCGTTCGGAGTTACCCAGTTTCAGCGCGGCGAGTCGATGGTATTTACCTTTGCTGAATCGATAAAGAATAAACAAAAAGTTTCTGAAGGGGATACCATCGGAGTAATTCGCTCCAGTGATGTAGAAGAAAATTTAGTAAAACTTGAGGGAGAACTTTCCGTTGCCAAAGCCGAACTTCAGGCAAATAAAACTGGCGAAAAAGCCCCTCTGATAACAGAAGCAAAAAATCGTCTTGAATTTGCGAAAGCGAAACTCGGGCAGAAGAAAGATACTTTCAAACGAAACGAACAGTTGTTTCAAAAAGGATTTCTTCCGCAAGAACAATACGAAACAGACCTTTGGGAAATAAAACAACTTGAGATAGAAATTTCTATTTATCAGTCGCAGCTTGAAGCAATAACCAGCGGGTTGAAACCTGAAACACTCAATCTGCTCGAATCAAAAATAACAGCCCTTTCCCAAGAACTGAACGCACTGAAACAACGTGCCAAAAATTTTGTTGTGGTTGCTCCAATTAATGGTACAATCAGCCGTTCCTTTTCCTCCGACACACTTCTTTCAATTCTTAATGTTGACAATGTTGTCGTAAATGTTCCTTTAAAAGTAGAGTATAAAGATGTGCTGAAAGAAGGCTCCGCTGTTTCTGTTTCGTTTGCTGAATACGATACGCCGTTCAAAGCCCGGCTTCTTTCACTTTCAAAAGAAGTAAAAATGTTAAATCGTGAACAGGTGGTGGTTGCGGTAATTATGGTTGAAAATCTTGAGCGGCATTTGCTGCCCGGAATGATTACTCCCGGAAAATTGCATCTTGAGCCGGTAACGGTGTGGACGTATTTATCGAACTACATTTTAAAGTAAACGATGTCAAGCCGACTTGAGTATAAATACCTGGCACATGCTTCCTATCTTGATGATATTCGAAAAGAAGTAACCGTGTACATGAACCATGATCCGTATGCGGAAATTCGGCCTAAGAAAGAATACACGGTACGCAGTATTTATTATGATACGAACGATCTTTTGTGTTATGAAGAAAAATATGAAGGCTATAAGATTAGGAATAAGTACCGCATCCGTGTGTACAACGAACCCGATGAAGGAAGTATCGCTTTTTTGGAAATTAAACGGAAAAATGAAAATTTTATTTCGAAGGATAGAGCGAAAGTTTTTCTTAAAGACTTGCATGAGTTGCTGAAAACCGGAAACGCAAAAGCGTTGATTCTGCAAAAGACGGAACAAAGCGAAGATTTAGAAGCTGCCGAAAAGTTTTTATATCATTATTATTCAAAGAGATTAATTCCCCTCAGCCTTGTGGTGTATGAGCGGGAAGCCTTTATGGGAAAATTTGGTTTTGATTTGCGCCTGACGTTTGACAAAAATTTGCGCGGAGCCGTCTATCCCGGATTTGAGGATTTGTACAGTGAACAGCACTTGAAAAAACCTTTTTCAGATTACTTTATTTTAGAAGTTAAGTTTCACGAACGTTTTCCTCATTGGATTCCTCAGTTAATAAATAAATATAACTTGCAGCGAATGTCAATTTCTAAATACACTAATTGCATAGATGTTAATAAAAGCGGCATGCAGATAAAACGTGCGCTTGCTTGGTAAAGGATAAAAAAGATGATTGAAAATCTCCAATCAATAAATGTTTTTGCACCGACAATTTCAGAAATTATTGTCAATATTTTGGTGAGTCTTGTTTGTAGTTTCTTCATTACATTCATTTATAGAATCAGCTATAAAGGTCCCGGCTACTCCGATAGTTTTGTTAATTCTATAATTTTCCTGTCACTCATTACATCGCTGGTTATTATGGTGATTGGAAATAATTTAGCCAGAGCGTTTGGGTTGGTCGGCGCGATGTCCATCATCCGATTCCGCACCGCGGTTAAAGAAACACTGGATATCGTTTATATCTTTTTCGGATTGGCGATTGGTTTGGCAGCCGGAGTAGGATACCATCGTTTGGCAATTGTCGGGTCGCTTTCCATTGGCATTATTCTTTTCCTTTTTTCGAAAACAACGTTGTTTACGCTTCGCAAAGAACAATATCTTCTTCAGTTCTCTTTCTTTTTGGAAGAGAAAAAATCTGACTCGTACGTTTCGATTCTTGACACGTACTGCGGTCATTATGAACTCATTAATATCAAGTCAGCTGATGATCCCGCATATGCAGATTATGCTTACTATGTTTCTTTCAAACGGAAAATTAATCCGAATAAATTTATCGAAGAACTGCGTGGACTTCACGGAATAAAACACATCAATCTCTTTTTTGATGAAGAAAAAGTTTGATCGGCATATGAAACTCTCTGAAGTTATTTCACTTTTTCTTTTTTTGATTTTGCCCGTCAGCATTGTGGGGTGCGCGGGAATAAGCGATTCGGCAAGTCAACTTCATTTGGTGGCAACGTATAAACTCACCTTCGGCGAACCTTCAGGAGTAACTTATGACGAAGTTCAAAATGTTCTTTGGATTGTAAGCGGAACAACGCAACGGATTTACAAAACCGATACAACGGGAAAAATTTTAAAGACCTTAAATTACAAAGGGGATGATCTTGAAGGCATTACACTCGATAACTCAAAATCGTCTCTTTGGGTGGTTGAAGAGAAAAAAAGAGAGTTGCTTCAACTCGATTTCGACGGCAATGTTTTGGACAGCAAAGCCATCCCGATTTCCGGCCCGCTCAACAGCGGTTTAGAAGGGGTAGCACAAGACGAAAAGGGAACAATCTATCTACTCAATGAAAAAAAACCGGGAAGATTTATTGAACTGAATCCCGACCTCACCATTAAAAATAATTTAGTTATTTACTTCGCGGATGATTTTTCCGATATGGTGTATTCTCCAAAAGAAAAATTATTCTTTGTGCTCAGCGACGAAAGCAAAGCTATGTATAAATGGAGACCCGATTTAGGCGTTGTACAAAAATTCTCCTTGCCGCTAAACAAATTTGAGGGAGTTACGTTGAATGCCGCCGCGAATAAATTTTTTCTTGTAAATAATGACACCAACGAACTCTGGATTTATTCGCTTACGCAATAAGGGTTTGCTGACAAATCCTTAGCAACAAAATAGCGGTTACTCTCTTGCTAAACAGAAGATGGGATTGTTGTTAAGTTGAGTCTTAACGAATCCCATTTTTTGTAAATAGGAATCGTGTTTTGCATTCCCGGGGAGACTATAAATCTTCTTTACGTTTTTCTTCGCCAAAATATTTTGATAAACATACTCTCCTATTTTTAAATCACGATACCCGGGAATAACGTAATCCAATTCAACTATTAGACTTCCATCGGCTTGCTTTGTGGTATAAACCAATCCGGCCGGCACGGAATTTCTTAGAATAAAGAACGCGCTTGAGTTTTCTTTTTCCATTAATACAAAATTTGGCAAATACTTTTTAATATCCGGTTGATGAAAATTGAGGAAGTAGTGCAAGTACTCCGAATCGTGATAAACTTCGAGTACGCGGAAGTATTCCTTTGTTTTGAAAATATCATAGAGATAATAAAGATCAACAAGCGTGATAAATCCGTTTACAATTGCTACGGGAGGGGCGGCGATTAAAATTCCGTACAGGGTGAAGATAACCGCACCGAGAAGGTTGATAATTCTTAATTTTACAATTCCACTCATGGTAAGTGAAACGGCAACAAGCAGCGAGGCAAGGTAGCCTACAATTTCAGTCGGTTGAATAATAACTCCTTAAGGTAAAAATATTACGAATTTAAGATGTCCTGGTAGTAGGATTCATATTGCGGAACGATGATTGATTTGTCAAAAAATGTAACCGCACGGTTGCGGGCCTTTGCCGAGAAGGATTGATATTTTTTATCGTTGGTGAGTAACTCAACCGTATATTTCGCCATCCGGTCAACAGCACCAATTTCCGCGATGTACCCGGTTTCGTTATGCGCCATTAGTTCCGGCAAGCCGCCAACACTTGAGCTGACAACCGGTAACCCGCAAGCCATCGCCTCAAGCGCGGCAAGACCAAAACTTTCCGATTGTGAGGGAATGAGGAAGATATCTGCGCAATTAAGTATTTCTGCAAGGCCGTCTTGTTTCCCTAAAAAAATAACTTTGTCACAAAGTTGAAGTTCTCGGCAGAGCCGTTCGCATTCGGAACGGTCGGGGCCATCGCCAACCAAGACTAATTTGCTCGGAACTTCTTTGCTTACTTTCTCAAGAATTCGGATGGTATCGGTAACCCGTTTAACTGGTCTAAAATTAGAAGTATGGACAAGGATTTTTTCTCCGTTAGGAGCGATATGTTTTTTTAACGGACCGGCAGGACGCGGAGAGAAAACATCGGTATCTACAAAATTCGGAATCACTGCTATATCTTTTTCAATTTTGTAATTGGTGAGTGTTTGTCCTTTTAAATAATTTGAAACAGCCGTTACGCCGTCGCTCTGTTCAATGCTGAATTTTACAAGGTGCGAAAAAGATGGTTCAAGGCCAACAAGCGAAATGTCCGTTCCGTGCAATGTGGTAATAATTTTAATATCGCTTTTTTCTTTTATGATTTGCTTGGCGAGATACGCGCTTGTAGCGTGAGGAATTGCGTAATGCACATGGAACAAATCAAGATTTTCGTAGCGGGCAACTTCCACCATTTTACTTGCCAACGAAAGGGTGTAGAGTGAAAACTCAAAGAGGGGATAATTGCTTGTTTCAACTTCATGGAAAAAAATATTTTCAACGAAATGTTGAAGCCGGAAAGGAAGCGCGTAGGAGACGAAATGGACTTCGTGTCCTTTTAAAGCTAATTCTTTGCCCAACTCGGTAGCGATAACGCCGCTTCCGCCGTAGGTTGGGTAACAAGTGATGCCGATTTTCATAAAGTATCCGTAGTAAAAGTGAAGGAAAACTTCCATCACCGAAAGAAAATTAATTATTATTTTAAACTATCGCAATTTACGATGAAGATTAGAAATCAAAGAAAAGCGATAACCATAATTTTTAGCAAAGCAAGACTCAATGAACTTTATCAATAAAATGCTGGCGTTGAATGCCGGCACAAAAAAGAAACTCTTTCAACGCGAGATCGAATCCGCTTTTCAGAAGGGAAAGCAAATTAAGCTTCCGCCGCTTCCTGCTTACCAAGAACAACAACGTAAGTTCATGAAAAATTCCTTTCCGTTCGAAGAACTCTGCTCGGAGGAAAAACGGGAACATTTAAAGAATTTTTTGATGAAATCGGGGCTGCAAGAGCCCCTCCTTGCCTCCGCCTGTAAAGTTTTGGAAAACAAGTTTTCTTTTTACCATCTTAATGAAATTTCGCTCGGAAGTACTATTGATTGGAATATCGATTCACTTTCCTCTTTCACTTTTCCCGATTCACTTTTTTGGAAAATCGAACTTGAACAATTTCCTAAAGGAGTTGATCCTCAGAATGCGTGGGAAATTGGACGAATGCACAATCTCACTTCTCTTGGACTCGCATTCCTTCTTTCCGGTGATGAAAAATACTCCGAAAAGTATTTTGGTTTACTAGAAAGTTTCACAACCGCTACGGCAAATTATAGAGGCATTCAATGGACGAACGCTTTTGAAGTCGGCATACGACTGCTGAACATCATTTTTAGTTGGGGATTTTTCCTTTCATCTACACAAGTTGATGAGAACCGCTACCGGCTGATGCAGAAAATAATTATGCTTCACACATTTTACCTTGAGCACACGATAGAGCATGCAGAGGTTCGCGATCACCGATACTTGCTTGTGCATCTTGCGCTGCTTTCTGCCAGCGGCGTTATCCAAAATAAAGCCTATGCGGATCGTCTCTTCCATTTTTCTGTACTCCAATTTGAAAAAGAAATGAGGCGCCAAGTTTTTGACGATGGTGTCAGCTTCGAGCAATCCGTTCGCCTTCACCCTCTTAATATCGAAATATTTTTGCTTGCTAAATACCTGATGGATAAAAAAGGGAAAAAAGTCTCCGAAGAATATAACCGGAGACTTCATAAAATGTTTGAAGTTTTAAAATCTTATTGCAGAGTTCAATTGCATGATAATGACGAGATGGTAATTCCCAACATTGGAGATGCATTTACTTCACCGCTTCTTGCACTGCCTTCAAAAACATTGAACGACCATATTAAACAGCTTTTATTTGTGGGAGCCGCACTTTTTCACGATGATGCGTTAATGCCGATGGGAGATGCACAACCGTTATATTTTTCGGCGTTGTATGGAACAAATCAATTAGCGTCGTTGCAAGAAAAAATGGTCGCGGCTTCCGAAACCGTCTCGAGCGGTTTTCCGCATGGTGGGCATTTCATAATGAGAACCAAAGAGTTGGATCTTTTTATCCGCGCAGCCGAAATTGGGAAACACGGCGCCGGAGCTCCGGGACATAATGACACGTTCACCTTTGAATTGCTTTATAAAAACAAATTGTTCTTTGTCGATCCGGGAACGTATTCTTTTTATGCCGATAAAGATTTGCGGAACAAACTCCGTTCGGTTTTTAGTCATAATACTTTTTCAGTGGATAATACGCAGCTTGCAGATTTTTCTGGATTGTTCGATATCAAGGAAGATTTAACAAGTCCAAAAATAATAGAATGGCGGAGCGATAACGAAGAAGATGTTTTGATTGGGCAGCATTTCGCCTACGTGCGGCTCGCTGATCCTGTAATTTGCAAACGTGCTTTTTACTGGTTGAAAGAAAAAAAGAAAATTAAAATTAAAGATGAATTTATCGGCGGGCGGAAACATAAAATAGTTTCTCACCTTCATCTGCATCCCGATGTTGTTTGCGAAAAGATCGGAACGGAAAAATATCTACTTTCGCAAGACGGAGTACTGCTGCAAGTTACGCTTCATTCTTCAAGTGAAAATTTTGTTTCCACCGTTGAAGATGGTATGTACTCTCCGAGTTACATGGCGCTGTATACTACGACAAAAATTCATGCGGTGCTACACGAAACGCTCCCCACATTTTACATTATCGAAATTGATTTGTTATGAAAGTGCTGATAATAGGGCATACGGTGGAAGATCATATTGTTTTCCACGGAGTGGAGCAGGAAATAAAACCTGGCGGAATTTTTTATTCGGCGTCGGGATTTCATTTTCTAAAAGATGAAGATGACGAGTTATATCTCTGCACCTCAATCCAGAAGGAGAACTATCCTCTTTTCGCTTTCGTCTATGATCATTTTAAACACGATTATTTTACGACGGTGGAAAATATTCCAAAAATTCATCTCAATGTTTTTGAAAAAAAAGAGCGGCACGAACGGTATGAAAATATTACCGACACTCTTTCCGTGCCGACTCATACCCCGCAAGCTTTCGACGGAATATTTGTGAACATGATTACCGGATTTGACATTACTGTTGAAGCTATTCAAGCAATAAGAAAACAATTCGCGGGACCGATTTATCTCGACATTCATTCGCTTGCCCGAGGCATGGATGAACACTACCGCCGTGATTTTCGAAAAATTCCCGACCTGACGAAGTGGCTCAATTCCGTAGATATTGTTCAAGCGAACGATAGCGAACTTCTCACATTAAGCGATAAAACCGGTGAAGAAGAAATTGCGAAAGAAATTTTGGAACAAGGACCTTCTCTCCTTCTGGTTACAAAAGGAGAGCGCGGAGCCGCAATGTACAGGACAAAAGAAGGAAGCTTGAGCGCATCTTTTCTTGACGCAATTTCCGTTGAAACAAAAAACAAAGTCGGCTGCGGAGATGTTTTTGGAGCCGCATTCTTTTCTTCCTATATTAAACACAAACAAATTGATGAAGCTTTTGCCGCCGCAAACATTGCGGGCGGATGCATTGCTTCTTATTCCGAATTAACTATGATGAAAGATTTACGCAAGGATGTTCTCTCACGATCTTCTTAAAAAACGAATTTTGATTTTTGGGGCTAACGGCATGCTCGGTCAGCGGGTTCTCCATTTGTTATCCGGCTTCGGAAATTATGAACTCTTGGCTTCTTCTAGTGAACCTGAGCCTTTCTTTTTGGGAATTGAATATCAGCAAGTTGATTTTACCCAACGTGAACAAGTAAAAAATATTATTCTCAATTTTTATCCTGATGTAATCATTAATGCGGCAGCATACACAAATGTTGACAAGGCGGAATCTGATAGAGAGCTTTGCTGGAAAATAAATGTGATGGGGATAGAATACATTGCGGAAGCGGCGAGAGTGGTTGACTGCCATATTGTTCATATCTCAACCGACTACGTGTTTGACGGAACAAAAGGACCTTATAGCGAGATTGATATACCAAATCCTTTTGGATATTACGCACGCACTAAACTTGCAAGCGAAAACGCGTTGAAAATAAGCGGAACCTCGAACACAATTTTGCGCACGAATGTTTTATACGGAATAATCAAAACCGGCAGAGCGGATTTTGTCCGCTGGGTTGTTGATTCCGTTCGGCAGAAAAAACCAATTCGAATAGTTACCGATCAAATAAATAATCCGACGTTTCTCGACGATCTTGCATGGGCTATTCATCGCGTCTTTGAAAAGAAAAAATTCGGATTGTATCACATTGGTGGAAGAGAAGTTCTTTCGCGTTACGATTTTACGCTTCGCATTGCGGATTTTTTTCATCTTGATAAATCGCTTATTACACCAACCCTTACGCATGAATTACAGCAAGCTGCACCGCGCCCGCTAAAGTCGGGACTGATTACGATAAAAGCGGAATCGGAGTTTGGTTTTAAACCGAGTAACATCGAAGAATCATTCGAAAAAATGAAACAGGAATTAGCCTTATGATAAAAATATTTTTCACTTTCTTAGTTGGAGCTCTTCTCTTGACAACAACAGCTCATCCGCAAAAAGCTTTTCCCGATTGGGCAAAGGGAATTGTTTGGTATCAAATTTTTCCGGAACGGTTTGCTAACGGTGATCCTTCAAACGATCCGACGGCGGCTGAGGTGTTTGTTAATCAGAAAAAAATTCCGGAAGGATGGACAACAACCAAGTGGACATCAAACTGGTTTGCATTTGCGCCGTGGGAAAAATCGGACGACAAACGTTCCTGGCACAGATTTACTTCGAGAAGATACGGCGGCGATTTGCAGGGAATAATCAATAAGCTTGATTATTTAAAAGAGTTGGGAGTCGGCGCAATTTATCTCAACCCAATTTTCGATGCGGTCTCGATGCACAAGTATGACGGTTCTTCTTATCATCACATCGATCATACGTTCGGCTCCGATCCGGTGGGTGATAAAAAATTGATGGAGTCAGAAACTCCCGATGATCCTTCAACCTGGAAATTAACCACTGCCGATAAATTATTTTTCAGATTGATTAAAGAAGTGCATGCGCGTGGTATGCGCATCGTTATTGACGGCGTGTTCAACCATACCGGCGAACAGTTTTGGGCGTTCCGGGATATTGTCAAAAATCAACAACATTCGAAATATAAAGAGTGGTACAAGATTAAAAGTTTCGACGATCCTAAAACAGAGAAGAACGAATTTGATTACAAAGGATGGTGGGGAACAAAAACGCTGCCGGAGTTTAATAGAAGTGAAAACGATTTATATCCGGCCGTGAAGCAATATATTTTTAATGCGACAAAAAAATGGATGGACCCGAATGGTGACGGGAATCCCGAAGACGGCATTGACGGCTGGAGACTGGATGTTGCAAATGAAGTTCCGATTGGCTTTTGGAGAGATTGGAACAAAGTTGTGAAAACACTCAATCCGCAAGCAATCATCATCGGCGAACTGTGGCAGATTTCGAAAGAATATATTTCCGAAAACGGTGTGTTTGATGCATTGATGAATTACAATTTCGCTTACGCGGTGTGCGATCTTTTTATCAATAAAGAAAAGAAACTATCCGTTACGCAATTTATCGAGAAGCTTCAGGAGATTGACAAAGCTTACCCGCATGAAAATCTTTTTCTGCTGCAGAATTTAATGGACTCACACGACGTCGACCGGCTCGCGTCAATGATGGTGAATCCCGACCGGAAATTTGATAACGAGAACAACGGACAGAACCCCAAATACAGTCCGCGCAAACCCAACGCAGATGAATACGCGTTGCAGCAATTAATTTTAGCTTTTCAAATGACCTACCGCGGTGCGCCGATGATTTATTACGGAGATGAAGTAGGCATGTGGGGCGGAGACGACCCGCACGACCGCAAACCGATGATTTGGGCTGATCTGAAATATGACGACGAAGTTATTGATTCTACTTCCGGTTTTCAAACCGGTTTTGGCAGATATTCAGTAAACGTAAATTCCGATCTGCTTGATTTTTATAAAAAGATGACGGCACTGCATAATTCATCCGATGCCCTTCGTTACGGTGACGTTACGTTCGTTTATCAAAGCGATGACAAACCGGTTTTCGCGTTTACTAGAACGACTAAAAATCAGCGGATACTTGTGCTGTTCAACCTTAGTTCCAAGGAAGAAAAATATTCTTTTAAACTAAAGACAAAACAACTTGTTGACCTGTTGACTTCAGAGAATATAAAAGTTGAAAATCAACCGTTTAGTATCGAAATTCCGGGAAATTCATTTTCGGTTTACAGCTATTGATGATTGTTTTGGATGCGTACATTAGTTGAGGCGGAAACCGGATTCCTCTACAACCATGAAATTCGATGTGCCGCTCCCTCCGCTGGACGTAGAATCGAATTACTGAAGCCGGAGTGTTCGGTATAAATCTAAATTCTCCGGCAACCGATTATCACTTCCATTACAACTTTTATCCAATTTTTTGGTCTAACTGGCAGGTGACAAAGTAATTTGAGAGTAACCATTTAGATGTTTGGAACACAATGAAAAAAATGCTTCTTATTTTTCTCTTGGCCCTTACCGGATTAACATTTGCCAAGATCGACACCCTTTCTCATGCAATTAAAATTAACGCCATCAAATTATCATCCAAACTTTCAATCGACGGAAAGCTATCGGAAGAAGTCTACAACTATCCTCCAGCAACAAGCAGCTTTACACAACGCCAGCCTCACGAAGGCGCCCAAGCCTCTGAAAAGACTGATGTTTGGGTCTTTTATGACGACGATGCAATTTATTTTTGCGCAAAACTGTACGACTCCCATCCCGATTCGATTGTAGGATTATTGGGAAGACGAGATAACATGCCGAGTTCTGATGCGTTCACGGTTGCAATTGATCCTTACCATGACAAACAAACAGGCTATTTTTTTTATATCAATCCGCTTGGAGCAATCGGTGACGGTACAATGTACAACGACAGTTGGAACGATGATTCATGGAACGGTATCTGGGAATCCGGTGCTTCCATAAATGATGATGGCTGGAGTGCCGAAATAAAAGTTCCTTTTTCACAATTACGTTTTAATGCCTCCGATTCCATGCAATGGGGAATTAATTTTATGCGAGACATTGAACGGAAAAAAGAAGAAGAGTACATGATTATGGTCCCGAAAAAGGAAAGCGGTTTCGTTTCCCATTTTGCCGATCTTGATGGATTGGAAGGAATAAAAAATAAACCAAGGATTGAAGTGCTGCCGTATGTTGTGCAGAAGGCTCAATCATTAGTGCACGATCCGAACGATCCGTTTTACAAAGGGAATAGATATAGAACTTCAATCGGCGGCGATATAAAAGTTGGCTTGGGAAGTAATCTTTCTCTTGATGCTACCATTAATCCGGATTTCGGACAAGTTGAAGTTGATCCGGCGGTGGTGAATTTATCGGCGTTTGAAACTTATTTTGAGGAAAAACGACCGTTCTTTATTGAAGGAAGTAATCTTTTAAATTTTGGCTTTGGTGGAGTAAATAATAACTGGAGTTTTAATTTCAGCACACCAAATTTAGTTTATTCGCGCCGCATCGGTCGCTCTCCGCAATACTATCCAAATGCAAACGGATATGTTGATCAACCAAATGAAACCAGAATTCTCGGGGCAGCCAAAATTACAGGAAAGCCTGTTTCGAATTTTTCTTTCTACGGATTAACCGCGGTAACACAGCGCATGACCGCGCGTATCAACGATAATGGACTACAGTCGTCTCAGGAAGTTGAACCACTAACAAGTTACTCTGCGTTGAGAGGATTAAAAGAATTTAACAACGGCAACCAGGGATTGGGTTTTATTTTTACCAATGTAACCCGTGATTTGCATGACGGCAATTTAAAAGCTTCTCTTACCAAAAATGCCTTTGCAGGCGGGGTGGATGGCTGGACAATGTTGGACGAGGACAAAGAATACGCACTAAACGGATTTTTTACCGGTTCTTATGTTGCCGGTTCAACCGATGCAATAACTAAAATTCAATCCGCTTCGTACCACTACTTTCAGCGTCCGGATGCAACATATGCGAGACTTGACACCGCCAAAACTTCACTCTCCGGTTCCATGGGTAGAGTGATGCTGAATAAACAAAAAGGAAATTTTTATCTGAATACGGCATTCGGGTACATGACTCCCGGATTTGAATTCAACGATTTTGGTTTTCAATGGAAAGCAAATGCGATTAACGGACACCTTGTGCTCGGATATCGCTGGTTCGACACAGACGGCATCTTTCGCACGAAATCAATTTATACCTTCGCTTTTAAAAATTTTGATTTTGAGGGAAATCTTAACGGCGACGGATACGGCGGATTTATGAATCTTGAACTTGAAAATTATTACGGTTTTCGCTTTGAAACATTTTATTTCCCATCAACATTTTCAGCAGGCTTAACCCGCGGAGGACCAAGTGCATTAAGCCCTTCGGGGTATTCACTCTTTTTCTCAAATTATACCGATAGCAGAAAACCGGTAACCGCCTCAACATATCTTTCAGTTGTTGGAGATGAACTTGGCAGCCTCTCTTACAACGTTGGAACTTCGGTAGGAATAAAAGTCGGCTCAAACTTAACGCTTTCACTCGGACCCGATTTGACCTACTATTTGGAAAAACTGCAGTGGGTGACAAGAATCGACGACCCGACATTTACGCCAACGTACGGCAGTAGATATATTTTTGCCGAGATGACCCAAAAAACTATCTCGGCTAATATTCGTGTTAACTGGACTTTCACTCCGGTGCTAAGCTTGCAGCTCTTCGTTCAGCCTTTATTTTCAACGGGAAAATATGATACCTTTAAACAACTGCAAAAAGCCGGATCAATGGAGTATCAAGTCTACGGGAAAGACGGTTCAACTATAACCTATAGTCCTGAAATTGATTCGTATGAAATTGTTCCGTCTGAAAATACCGGAAACAACGACGGGATTGGTTCTTCCGGAGGATTTTTCATAAGTAATCCAAATTTTAATTACAAATCTTTTAAGGCAAATATGGTTTTGCGGTGGGAATTTAATCCCGGTTCAACATTGTATTTCGTTTGGACGCACGACAAACAGGACTTCCGAAATCCCGGTGTGCTACAATTAAATAAAGATTTTTCATCGTTGATGGAAGCGCCCCCAAACAATATCTTCCTCATCAAAGTTAGTTACTGGTTTGATGCTGCAAAATGGTAATTAAGTGATCAGTTTTCAGTCGGCAGTCTTCAGTTGGCAGTCCGGCAGTAGATGATAAATTGAAAATACCTCCGGTGTTTTTGAGACGCCGGAGGTTTTATTTTTTTGCATTTGACTTTTAACAAATGAAACTCTATGTTTGCCTTAGAACAAAATAATTAATTATCTTAAACCGCATTAATTATATGCGGGGTTACAAAAAACAACAAAATGAATACTACCGAAAAAAATAAATACAGAAACGAATTTGAA
>Ga0172370_10001678_pt1 | contig 33259 bp, 26 predicted proteins | sample LakKiv5m_FD_114538 | JGI IMG/M metagenome (GOLD analysis project Ga0172370, IMG submission 114538) | Freshwater microbial communities from Kabuno Bay, South-Kivu, Congo - kab_022012_11.5m | ecosystem: Environmental > Aquatic > Freshwater > Lake | place: Democratic Republic of the Congo...
ACGACTGTCAAAACCACTTGTGCCTGCCCGAAGGATAGCCAATCCTAACCTCGGATAAAGCCAAATCGGTATATTTGTATCCACAGCTCTAAAAGCGGCTTCAACTACAGATGGGAATCGTGTCCAATTTCGTGGAAATAGAATATTCTTAAATAATGCTTTGATTAGTATTTGTGCTTGTTGCATGCGTTGGAAATCATCTGCATACTCTCGGCTACGTGCAAAAGCTAACGCTTTCTTCCCATTGAGGTAATGCTTGCCTGCTGGATAACCAGCCATGGCTTCTGGAATATCAATTTCAATCCCCCCCAATGCGTTTACTACATCAATGAAACCGTTAAATTTGACGCGTATATAATATGGAATGCTGATTCCCATGTTCAGATTAATTGTATCAATCGTGGCTTGTGGTCCACTTCCAGGATTTTGGCTTTCAGCGAAAAAATGGGCTGTATTTATTCGGTTTTCACCAATATTGGGAATAACAACCCACAAGTCACGCGGGATTGACAGAAATCCAATATACGGTTCTAAAGGCACAAATGTGGATACTATAATCGTATCACTACGAGCGACTGGGCTATCTGAATCAGCATAGTCAAGCCCTAAGATTAATATATTCGTTCTGCTTGGATAGAGCAAATAAACTGCAGCTACCAAGAGCAACAAACCAATTGTAAGTAGAAATAAGCATGAGCAAAAGCTGCACCATGTTTTCCGTCTTCTACGGATTACAATATGTCGAGGATACTCTCCATCATTACTATCTTGAATTGATTTATCTTGTATAGTTCGATTAGTTTCGCGATAGTTATACAGAACAGAAGAATTGTATGATTGCATGTTTCTATTCACCTTTATCTCAACAGGACTTATGGGATCATTCATTCTTGTACAACTTGTTCTTGCCAATAAACAATCGCTGCTTTTAGAATATCATCAGTCGATTTATCTTCGCTTTGCATTATAAGAATATCCGGTTTAAGACCAAATTCCCCAATCGAGTTCTCTATCCCTGGTATCCACCATTTTGCAGCTGTTACTCGTATACTGGAACCGTCTTTTAAATCGAATATGAGTTGGATCGTATCTTTCCCATAACTTGGTTCACCAACTAAAATCGCTCTTCCATTGATTTGCAATGCACCTGCGGCGACTTCCGATGCACTGGCGCTATTTCTGTTGATCAACAAGACAATGGGTAAATCTGCGAATTCGCCACGTTGTGTGACTTTAAATTGTTGAACATCTTTGTTAGGATATTGTTGTTCCATGATCACACCATCACTCAAGAATAATCGAGCGATTTCTATTCCCGCAGACAAATAACCTCCCGGATTATCGCGAAGATCTAGGATAAAATGTGTTGCTTTTTGTGTTTTTAGTTTATCAACAGCCTCTAGGATTTCGTCTTTTGTTGTCGCTGCCATTAGATTGATCTTAATAATACCGATCCAGTGACTCTCGACATCTAAACGCCAAGTAATCGATGGTAATTGAATCTCAGCCCGATGTATAGTTTTTGTTATCGGAGAGAAATTAGGCGCTTGTCCAATGATAAGTTTTACTTTTTCTCCAACAGGTCCTCGGATTGCTTCTTGGATCTGATCAGATGTCCACTCAGAAGTGACAATATTATCATCAATCTCTAATAAACGATCTCCTTTTTGAATTCCGGCTTTCTCAGCTGGATTATCAGGAAAAGGAAAAAGTAACCAATTACCACCATCATCCATACTGATCTCAGCGCCAATCCCCCCAAATTTTCCCTCCAAAGACTGACTCAATAACTCATGCTGTTGAGGTTCTAAGAAAATCGTATATGGATCATCATATGCTTCAAGCATTCCGCGGATCATACCATATTCTAAAGCTGGATCAGCAGGGATATCTTTCATAGCATTGTCAATCAAGATTTGATGGGCTTGTTGTAGGATCGGAAAAGCATGTGGTAGCGATTGATTATCACGGTAATAATATCCTGCAAAAAAAACTAAGCTGATAAATGTAGTAACCAATAAAGACATGATGAACGCGCGTATAAATATTTTATATTTCATTTCTTCTTTTTGACACTTGGACCTGGTTGAGCGAGGATCTTTGCGATTGGTCTTAAACCAAGCCACCATTGTTCCTTGGGACGATGTTTGTCCTCTATTATCATCCGATCAAAATCTTGTAAATCTTGGAACTTTATTTCCTTTCCTAGTTGTCCAATAAAAGCGCCATCTGTACTCCCCATTTGCACCTTCTCGATGAGATAATCGATACAACGAGTGGCTAAACGAGTCGCCATAATTCGGTCAAATGGAGAAGGTCTGCCTCCCTGTTGTAAATGTCCTAGAATCGCTTGACGGACATCAAATAAATCTTTTCCCTCTTCTTCAAAAAGGGCGCACATAAAAGGCGTATTATAGACATCGTTAGCATTTTCATTCCTTATCATAAGACCAAGTCGTTTACCACGTGAAAAACCAAAAGTCAGATTATTGACATCATTTTCGAGGTCTTTAAGCGTTACACCTTCCTCATTTAAGTACACTCTTTCAGCGCCAGTTGCCAAGCCACTCATAAGCGCTAAATACCCACAATATCTTCCCATAACTTCGACGACAAAGCAGCGTCTGAGTGCAGTCGCCGAATCTTTAATCTTGTCGACTGCTTCGACAATACTATTTAACGCGGTATCAGCTCCGATACTAAGTTCAGAACCCGGCAAATTATTATTGATCGTAGCAGGAAGAAGCACAATGGGTATATTAAAAGCTGGATAGTTATTACGCGCTTGATACATCTTGAACGCCGATTCATATCCTGTCCAACCACCAATGATTAATAAACCATCAATTTTATGTTCTTCAATAGACCTAGCAATCGCGTAAAAGTCGCTTCCACTGGGAACTTTTCGGTTCGTTCCTAATTCAGAACCTCCACGAGACGCCCAACCATTGACGCTCATCCATTCCATTTCATACATATCCCCCTTTATTAAACCTTCAAATCCATTCCGAATACCGATGATATGATGTCCGCGGTCCATACCAATTCGTGCTGCAGCACGAACAGCTGCGTTCATTCCAGGCGCTAAAGCGCCAGAGTGCATAATACCCAAACGATACGCCTTGTGTCCTGGTTCGCTTTCGTGAGGAAGAGATCTCAACATAGTCCGCAATGTCTGGAATGATTCTTTAAAACTGCTTCCACGTAAATCCATCGCCATCTCATAATCTTTATCAGCAATTGCTTCAGCTACTTTATGAGTCTCTTCAACACATGCCATTAAAGGAGTATGAGTTATTCGGTTTCCTTTTAATCCAATCAATTGAGGTTCATCTTCTGGCTTTGAGTTAATCAAGGCTTGTACAGCCGCATAACCTAACTGTGTTCCTAGATTTCGATCGAATGCGCTAGGAGATCCTCCTCGTTGTACATGTCCCAATACAGTAACACGTACTTCTTCATCAAGCGCTTCCTCCAAAGCCTTTGCCACATCAGAGCTACCAATATAATTACCTTCCACATCATGAGCGCCTTCAGCTATGATTACGATCGTATCCCGACGCCCCGCTTTTCGTCCCGATCGTAATCGATCACCCATAACCTTCCGCCAATCATCTGTATCCGGTGGGTTCTCAGGGATTAAAACCCAATCCGCTCCAGTCGCCAATGCGCCCATAAGCGCTAGGTACCCACAATTACGTCCCATCACCTTCACAACAAATGTACGCTGATGACTTGCTGCAGTACTACTGATAGCATCGACTGCTTCAGTAATGCGGTGTAAAGCTGAATCTGCACCGATAGTCATATCAGTTCCTGCCATATCATTATCAATCGAACCAACCAACCCAACAATCCCTAGATAAGGGTTTCTATCAGCAGTTACTTGAGAAATCATTCCTTTTTCTAACAGTTCTTGGACCAAACTTCCCCATTCTTGACGAAAGATATTCGCGCCTGTCAGACTACCATCCCCCCCAATCACTACTAATGAATTTATTTCATATTCCAATAGATTTCTGACTGCTTTTAATTGCCCTTCCCTGGTACGGAATTCTTCACATCGAGCTGTACCAATCACCGTACCACCTAAATACATAATACCACCAACTGAATCCCAGTTCATTCTCCGGATCTGGTCTCCCCCGTCCACCATCCCTTGGTAACCCTCATAAATCGCATATACTTCAATGCCTGCATCCAAAGCAGTGCGCACAACGGAACGAACCGCAGAGTTCATACCCTGAGCATCGCCACCGCTGGTTAAAATACCTATTCTAAGATTCGGTCTAATATCCATAACATATCCTTTTCAGTTATATACAATACAGCATAAAGTAGAATCTGCGCATTCATCTACCGTCAATAAACTTGAATTATATCCGTATCCATTCTCCATTCATCACAAAAAAAATTTTTTCGATGAAAATTTTTTATAAATCTCTGCTATTATATCTATTATTGTTATGACTCACTAAAAGCATAGTCCTACTTACCCGTAGAGGTAATATAATTAAAAAAATATTTTCGATGGGAGGTTTGCGATGTATTCTGAAAAATTACTATATGCAATCATGGCTGATGAAGGTGACCTTGAAAACCAAGCAATGATCCTTACTCGAAGTATACGTTCTTATGCTGGAAAATATCACCATCATCCAATATGGATTCTCTTTCCAGATGAATTCAGTGACATACCCGAACATATTTTAACCGAATATGAGCAACTAAATGTTAGATTAATCCCCTTTTCAATCAAAAAATCATTCTTGAAATTCCCTTTTGCTGCTAAAAGTATTGCTGCTAGCATCGCAGAAGATCTTGCCTCAGATCATTTTGAAAGGATGGCTTGGTTTGATTCAACTTCTATTCTGTTTAACGAACCTGATCCATTGATTATACCCGACCACATCGTTTTGGGATATCGACCTGTTGATCATACTTTAATCGGGTCATCTTTCTATGAAGCGTTAGATGATTTTTGGAAAAATATCTATCAAGTCTGCAATGTATCCAATGAATCAATATTTCCTATGCAAACAATGGCAGATAATCAGATAATTCGCCCCTATTTTAATGCTGGCTTCTTCGTTGTTAATCCACGTATGAATTTACTTCAGAACTGGTCAGAAAATTTTAAAAATTATTATCAGCTTGATATCTTCCAATCCTTTTTCAAGACCGACAACCGATATGAAATTTTCTTTCACCAAGCTATTTTTTCTGGAACAATTTTGTCTAGTTTGTTACCCGAAGATTTCATAGAGATACCAAACACAGTTAATTACCCACTTCATATGCATTGGGAAATCCCTGAAGAACGGAGAATAAAAAATATCAAAGACCTCATATCAGGTAGATACTGTATGGATTACAATCCCACTTGGCTTTCTGACATTCCTCTCGAAGAACCGCTCAAAAGCTGGTTACTGCATCAATTTAAATTGCTCCAATAATAAATCAAACCAAACAATCAGTTGTTTGATTTAAAAAATATGATCAATCTTCAAAATGGAAGATTTTTATTGCGTCTCCATGATCCTGAATCAGGGTACTATTTGGATAACGAAGCAACCACAAACAGATAGCAATATCACCCACCGAACCTGATGCATTGAGTGTTAATGCATATATTAAGATGATCAGATAAGAGATTGGGATAAGCGATATTAGAACCAAACCAAGCAAAGTAATGAATATCAATGGTGCCATCCCAATAATTAAATAAACGTTCCGATAAATAAACCAATCAGGAGCTGCGGCATAAGCATAGGCGCCTTTAAAACCAAATTGGGGACGCGATCTTGTAAAAAACCAAAAAAAACCACCGTGAACAATTTCATGAGAAATAAATACAAATAGTGTAATTATTATGATTCCAAAAATTATAAAAAGATTGATCGGATGATGAGCATTGTTGAAGTCTGGGCGTTGGAGGATCGTTAAACGCCAAAATAACCACCAAAAACAAATGAATAGAATCAATCCAACAACATTCAACCAAAAAAGCAACTTAGGATCTTGATTTAAGTCTATATCACCAATCTTTTGATATAAGGGTGGAAGTTCTTTCACTACTAGTTGGTGCATAAAGATCAATATATTTGTTGAATGACAATTTGTCAAGTTGAAATTCTACATCTTTTTATATATCGTAAATCTATTGACGAAACGAAATACAGCCATTAAAATTTTTTTCTACCATAATTAGCACTCTTTTTTGTATGATCTAGATGGGATTAGAAATTTTTTCTATTTCACCAAATAAACAATACAATATTGGTTTGCTAGTATTTATTATCAAGTAGTTGATATTGAGGAGTACAAAAAATGGAAGAGAGGATCATTGGTAAGGTTAAATGGTTCAGCAATTCAAAAGGATATGGCTTTATTGAACGCCAAGATGGGCCTGATGTTTTCGTACATTACTCTTCTATTCTTTCAGAAGGGTTCCGCACATTAAAAGGTGGGCAAGATGTCGAATTTGCAATTCAAAAAGGAGATAAAGGGCTTCAAGCTATAGAAGTGAAACTTCTGTAAAATATAATTACTGAGGGAGTAATAATGACTAGAAAATCGATACTACCTATCCATTACCCTTTCAAGAACTTTGTTTTCCAAGGCGGGGGAATACGCTCCTATGTGTACCATGGCGCATTGCGCGTTTCAGAGGAAAAAGGGATTTTAAATCAAATTGAGCGTGTCGCTGGCACATCAGCAGGAGCTCTCTTTTCTACACTGATCAGTTTTCGACTATCAGCAGAAGAAACAATCAAACTCTATAAAACAATCGATTTTTCGAAAATGAAATCGGAGCCTTTGAATGAGGAATTTAAAGAAAAACAAACTAAACTGCTAGATATACCATTACAAAGACTACGGATAAATATGGTGAATCTAAATCGCTTTATCAGTAAATACGGTCTTTACTCCAGTCACTATGCTTATCAATGGATACAGAATATTATCGCTGAAAAATGCAACGGAAATGGACGCGCTACTTTTGGGGACTTTCGCCAATTGGGATTCAGAGATTTATATATCACTGCAGTTAATATCTCACGTCAAAGGCTGGAAGTTTTCTCTGCTGATAACACGCCACAAGTCTCTGTAGCTGATGCAGTGTTAATGTCTGGAACGATCCCATTATTTTTTGAGGCGCTTCAATTTGATGGTCACAGTTTCGGTACAGGAGATTATTACGTTGATGGTGGATTATTGAGCAATCTCCCTATCCATGTTTTTGATGATCCAAAATTTCAGAGATCAAGTAAACATTTCACATTTGGGATCAACTGGGAAACTTTAGGCTTTCGACAATATACACCAAAAGACTGCCCAGGAAGGACTTCAAAAATTTCGAATTTATTTGGTTATACAGAGGCTGTTTTTGAAAGTATGACTGAAGTTCAAAATATTGGTATTGAGCAACGCGGTGCAGATCAATATCGTTCAATTAAGATCAGTAATTGCTGCGTTTCACCGGTTGATTTCAATTTAACACCAGATGAATCGAATATAAAATACTTGGAAATGGTGCAGACCGGAGAAAAAGCTACTCGTGAATATCTAAAAAGTTATAAACTCCCCACAGATCGTTTCGCAGATGTGAAAGAAAAATTATACGAGATCTTTGAGATTTGGAGTTAGTGATTAAAAACTTGTAGATCAATGATAAAAAATCCTAATATTTTTGATATAATAAAATATCTATAAAAATTTATCACTCTAATTTGATTTCGAATTATTGGATTGCTTTACTTGTGAAGGGAGAGAGATGGCTAAGCAAAAGAAAAAAGGAAATAAGCAGGATAACGATGTAATTGCACAAGAAGATAATCAAGCACAAGAATTAGTCGAAAATCAAACAAGCGAACACCAAAGAGAATATTATAACGAAGAGATAGGAAAGTGGAAAAAGAAATTTAAAGAAGATGGAAAGCTAACTGAATCTTATTATATGCAAGAGCTAATCAAATTACAGGAGGAATTAGTCAAATTACAGTATTGGGTTAGAGAGAAAGGACTAAAGGTAGCTATCTTGTTCGAAGGGAGAGATGCTGCTGGAAAGGGTGGTGTGATAAAACGAATTACTGAACGAACAAATCCCCGTGTTATCAAAGTGGTTGCCCTAGGTATTCCCACAGAACGAGAAAAATCCCAATGGTATTTCCAACGTTGGTCAGCACATTTACCCGCAGCAGGTGAAATGGTTTTATTTGATCGCAGTTGGTATACTCGAGCTGTCACTGAACATGTGATGGGGTTCTGTACCGAAGATGAATATCAAGAATTTCTCCGTTCATGTCCTCAATATGAACGCATGTTAATTCGCTCAGGGATAATCCTTTTGAAATATTGGTTTTCAGTAAGCGACGAAGAGCAGGAATGTCGTTTCAGACAAAGAGCTCAAGATCCAAAAAGAAGATGGAAATTGAGTCCGATGGATTTAGAATCCTGGAATCGCTGGATGGATTATTCAAAAGCGAAAGACCGCATGATGGAATATACTGACATCAAACAATCACCTTGGTTTGTTGTACCTTCGGATGATAAGAAATTAGCTCGTTTAAATACTATCAAGCATATTCTAAATTCAATTCCTTATGAAGATATCTTGCCTGAGCCGATTGACTTACCTGAGCGGAGTGAACAAGGCGGTTATGTGAGACCACCATTTGATGAACAAACATTTGTGCCTGATTTCTACTAGTTGTACTCAATCGAAAAAGATTATTTCTGGATTTCAAGAATCCAATTACTTCTGAAACAACAATCGAAATATCAATCCTATACGAAAAAGTGAATTCTTGGATAAAAAAGATCTGCAATTAAAATCAGAAAGATACTTAAGGGAATTATGTGAGGAGATACCTACACGCGCGGTTGGTAGTCGAGGAAATCAAATCGCAAGTAAGTTTTTCCATCAGATCATCCAAGAATACGGATTTGAAGTTGAGAACCAAGAATTTGATTGTATTCATTGGATTCATGGCAAAGTAGAGCTTAATATTGATAATAAAACTTTTCCAATTTTTGCCAGTCCATATTCATTAGGTTGTGATGTAGAGTCTCCTCTAATCCAAGCATCAACCCTCGAAGCATTACGTTCTGTAGATATTGATGGAAAGGTTCTGCTATTGCACAAAGAGATTGCCAAAGAACAAATCATGCCTAAAAAATTTCCATTTTACAATCCACCAGAACATAAAGCGTTATACGATTTGCTTGAAAAGAAAACCCCTTCTGCAATAATCACAGCATCACCACCCAATTATGACATGACGGCTGCTTTATATCCATTTCCAATGTTTGAAGATGGAGATTTTAATATTCCATCCGTATATACAACAGAGGAAATTGGTGAATTCTTGACAGCCTTTGAAAATAAGGAAATTCGATTAGTATCTGAAACACGACGGATTCCATCCAAAGGCAATAATATTGTTGCCCGAAAAGGTGATAGTACAAGTCAAAGAGTAATTATTGTCGCCCATATCGATTCGAAAATCGGAACTCCTGGGGCATTGGATAATGCCAGTGGAACGGTCGTCTTATTGTTATTGGCAGAGCTACTTAAACAATATGACGGAAAACTTAAGATAGAAATAGTATCATTGAATGGTGAAGATTATTACAGCGCTTCAGGCCAAAAGCTATTCTTAGAACATAATAGAGATCATTTTTCGGATATTATATTAGCCATTAATATCGACGGAGTTGGGTACAAAGAAGGCAAGACGGCTTACTCTAGCTATCAATGTCCCAAAACAATTGAAACTACAATTCAGAAGGTTTTTAATGATCAAGACGTCTTTATACAAGGTTCTCAATGGTATCAAAGCGATCATTCAATCTTTATTCAGCAAGGCATTCCAGCAATGGCGCTGACATTGGAAAAGTTCGATTTCGCTTGGTCACAGATTGCCCACACAGAAAGAGATGTACCTGAAATAATCAAACCCAATTATTTAGTAGAAATATCTGTTGCTCTTTCTAATTTAATCCAAGCGCTCAATCATTCGATGTGATTAGTGTTAAAACTTTCAGTTCGCAAAACTACCCACGTGAAACGATGCACGAGATTTGGTAAAATTGTAATCAGATTGAATGAAGTACCTGAACTTTCGGAACCGAGCGGAGAGGTTCGTTTGGAAGGAAAATGTTTATCCAAGAAATTACTAGTTGTCTTTGGGTAAGATCAAGAATATCATGTCTTTCAGAATAAATGCTCACATGGTGGTCGTTGTTTAGATCCCGTACCTGGAACCCAAACTATTCAATGTTGCAGTATAGGGAAATCTACCTTTGACTATCAAGGCAATTTAATCTCAGGTTCAGCAACAGAATCTATTGAGGTTTTAGAGGTGCAACGGAAAAATGGGAAATCACATATTTTAACCTGATATATTTTTTTCAGTTCCATGTATAATAGTATCCAAATCCGGCGATGAATTCCAAAACCATAAAGAACTAATTACTTCGCTTAATTGAGGTTTTTAATCCAATATGCAAATTGAACAACCTATCGCACTGAATAATATCCCAATTACAATCGACCTCCCTTCAATAAAGAAAGAGCTAAGAATTAAACCTGGAACAGATTCAGAAAAAAGATTTGATGCATTAGCCAAAACAACCCAAGATATCGGAAGACCAAAAGCTATTTACAGGGTAGCCTATATCGATTCAAAAGGGTTCGATACAGTCACCATAGAGAACGTCACATTCACCAGCGCAGTCATGCGAAAAAATTTAGATGATGTCAATCGCGTTTTTTGTTATGTTGCTACCTGTGGAATGGAAGCTTTTGAGATCTCCAATTCAGTTACAGATTTTCTCGAAGAATACTGGTTTAGCCAATTAAGAATGGTACTGTTAAGAAATGCAGAAAATTTTTTGCACGAAGAAATTCAGCGAGTTTACCAGGTAAGTCCACTTTCTACTATGAACCCTGGTTCTGGAGAAGCACATATTTGGCGTATTGAACAACAAAGAGCTTTATTCTCATTATTAGGTGATGTAAAGGGAACGATCGGGGTTGAGCTTATGCCTTCCTATTTAATGCATCCAGATATGTCAACATCTGGAATTCATTTTGAGAAAGAACATAATTATACAAACTGTCAATTATGTCAGCGCGTCAATTGTCCTAATCGCCAAGCTCCATTTGATGAAATCCTTTGGGCAAAGATCCATTCCGAAAACAATTGACCTCAAAAATAATTTTCTGTATTCAGAACCTACTGAATATGCCCTCCATAAATTAATTAAGCTACTTTAAAAAGAACCAAGTCTGATCATTGATCAACTTGGTTCTTTGATACAAAATTGGTAATTTTAGACGTTCATCCCAATAAAACTTCTAGTCGATCAACCATATGAGCAAGAACGTTGAAGGTCTCTTCTACCGGTTTTGGGGTAGTAAGATCAACACCAGCGTTCTTCAATGTATCTAAAGGGAACAAGGAGCTACCTGATTTTAAGAATCCTAGGTAATCATCTACGGCTCCTGGTGTATCCTGCAGGATACGATTAGCTAACGCATGAGCGCCCGAAATCCCAGTTGCATATTGGTAAACATAGTAGTCCTCGTATAAATGACCGAAAGTTGCCCATGTAATGCCAACCCGATCATGATCAATATGCACCGAATCACCATAAGCTTCCTGAAAAAGATCTGCCATTAACTGGATCATTCCATCCGCGTTTAAACCTTCTCCGTTTTCAACAAGTCGGTGTATTTCTAATTCAAATCGCGCTAACGTCGGCATTTGCAAGAAATAGCGATAAAAATTCGCCATCGCTTCTTCAATTAGACTAATTTGTAATTCCGGATCTTTTTCATTTTCCAATAAATAAGCTCTCACCATTGCTTGGTGAAAGTTTGAGGCGACCTCAGCTACGAATAAAGAATAATCTCCATATACAACGGGTTGATTCTGCCAAGTTAGATAGGAGTGCATAGAATGACCAAGTTCATGAGCTAATGTGCTCATACTAAATACATCATCGGTATAACTCATCACGATAAAGGGATAAGTGCCGTGTGCCCCATAAGAGAAAGCGGCGGCTGATTTTCCTTGATTGGGGTATAAATCCACCCAACGATCCTCTACACAACCTTTTCTAACACGTTCCACATATTCATCACCCATCGGAGATAACCCTTCGCAAATCCATTGAATTGCTTTTTCGAAAGGAATGACAGGGATATTCTTAACCAAAGGGGCCCAAATATCATAGGATTCTAATTTTTCCACACCAAGGGCTTTACGGCGGATATTAAAATAACGTTGCCAAATATGAAGATTATCCCGGAAGGTATCAATAAGATTATGAAATACTTCTGTGGGGATATTATGTTCAAAAAGAGAAGCCTCTAAAGTCGATCGATGTTTACGCACTCGGGACTCAAAGGTGAATTGTTTAATTGAAGTCTCTAAATTACTCGCTAGGGTATTTTTATAAGCGAGATAGATATCCATATAATTTTCCCAAGCAGTTTTCCGCGCTTCACGATCTGATTCCGATAAGATCCTATCCAAACTACCCTGGGTTACTTCAAGTTCAGAGCCTTGGCTATCGATAGCTGGCTTGAATTGAAAATCTGCATCGGTTAGCAAGTTGAATGTTTTATCAACATTCGAGAAAGGCTCTGTTAACATTCCAAGGATTTCCTCGATCTCTGTGGAACGAATATGTTCTTGTTTACGGTATAGATTTCTTAAATAGAATTCGTATTCTTCTAGTCGTTTTTCCTGCTTAACCCATTCAAAAAGTTCCACTTCTCCAATTTCAAGCAACTCTGGTTCGATAAAACCTGCACTTGCCAGTACTTGTCCGAAAACGGCTTGTGCTTTTGCTAGCATTTTCCCTTTTTCCTGATCAGCTGTATCAACCGCCATACTCATAAACGCATACATGGTTGCGATATTAATTCTATTGATCAACCTGTCGCGTGTTTGCAAAGCATCTGCCACATAGGAAGGATCAATATTCAACTTACCATGATAGTCTGTGAGAGACGGTATGTCTTGAACAATTTGTTTTAATTCAGTTTCCCATTCCTTCTTTGATGGAAAAACACTTTCCGCATTCCAAGTATATTGTTTCTGAATTTCTTTCCTAGAGGGTATTTTAGTTTTGCTCATTTGATCTCCAATCATTCCCTAGACATCAGGGAGAATAATTCACGTAGTTGCATTATTGATGACACTAGAGAAATGAAGTATATCAGTTTTTTATTGATTGAATCAACCTAAAATGAATTGTGTTCGTTATTCCTTTAAAGCCTCTTTTACAGCTGCCTCCGCATGGATGATCGTAGTATCAAAAAGAGGTACTGGAGCATCCTCAGCATGAATAAGCAGCCCAATTTCTGTACAACCAAGAATGATCCCTTGCGCGCCTTCATTCACCAGGTTATGGATAATATGTTGATATTTACTTTTTGATTCTGAGCTAATCACCCCTTTCACCAATTCTTCAAAAATAACTTGATGAATCACTTGACGATCCTTATTGTCAGGGATTACAACCTCTAAGTTATGTTGATTCTCTAATTTTCCACGATAGAAATCCCCTTCCATCGTATATAGGGTACCCAAAAGACCCACTTTATTTAAACCTTGATTTTGGATTGCTTCAGCAGTGGCATCCGCAATATGCAGTAATGGGATATTAATCTGACTCTGAACTTCTGAAGCCATTTTGTGCATTGTGTTCGTACATATCAATACAAAATCGGCGCCACCATATTCAACCTGTTGCGCAGCTTGTACGATCATATAGGTCGCTTCATCCCAATTTCCAGTTTCTTGCAAAGCTTCGATTTCCGCGAAATCTAAAGACACCATAACACTTTTTGATGAATGAGTTCCGCCAAGTAATTCTCGAATACGTTGATTAATAATCCGGTAATATTCTATAGACGACTCCCAACTCATACCACCAATCAAACCTATTGTTTTCAATCTTGCCTCCTCAAATGATTTTTATAAGCAATCCTTCATGTGGAGCTAGGGTGACATCATCTAAGAATATTTTTTTAGGTGATGTCATATTTGTGGATAGTAATATTTCTCCCTGTTCAAAAGTTACACTTAGATCTATCTTCTCTTCAAGCGCCGAGAAGTTGATCAGGATCAGAAAAGTATCATTATCCAAGCTTCTTGTATATCCGATAATGGATTCTGGAATAGACTCAATAAATATTATATCCCCCCAATACAACGCATGTTCTTGAGATCTCAAACGTAATAATCGCTTATAGAAATTGAGTGTTGAAGTTGAGTCTTTTTCTTGTTTTGCTACATTCACTTCCATATAATTACTTGCAACAGGTAACCAAGGATCAACATTTGCAGGGCAAAAACCAGCATTCAGGTCATTGTTCCATTGCATCGGTGATCTTTCTGGATCACGTCCATCATTTGCATCAGGGTTCCGGATCGCGACAGGATCTTGATATCGCTCTGGAGAAATAGGGACATCTTCCATACCAATTTCATCACCATAATACATCGTTGGTACGCCATATAGGGTCAGTAGAAGCAATCCGGCTGATCGAATATTCTGCCTACCATAGCGAGTAGCTAATCTATGCATATCATGATTACCCAGAACAAAATTGGGTGTAGCTCCTTTTGGTAATGCTTGATAATATTTTTCAATAACATACTGTATTGATTTGGCATTCCACTCTTGGGTTAATAAAGTGAAATTGAATGGAAGGTGGATTTCATCTATATCTTTTCCATAATAGGTGACTAATTCATACGGGTCGGGAAACCAAGTCTCTCCAATGATGACACGATCTCCTGGGTAGGAATCGAAGATCGACCGAAATTGACGCAACTTTTCATGAACCTCGGGTTGATTAATATCATATAGATGACGTTGTTCTTGCAAAAGAACGTGATCCCGATTTTCTAAGATTGGGTTATCTGGCATGTCAGGGTGTTTCATTAAGAAGGTTACCACATCCATACGAAAACCATCTACGCCTTTATCCAACCAAAAACACAGTACGTCATGCATCGCATCTATTACTTCAGGATTTTTCCAATTTAGATCGGGTTGTTTATCTAAGAATAAATGTAAATAGTACTGTCTAGTGTGTTTATCCCAACTCCAAGCTGGTCCACCGAAAAAAGATTCCCAATTGTTCGGAGGGCTACCATCTTTTTTCGCATCACGCCAAATATACCAATCACGTTTTAGGTTCTGACGGGATGATCTCGATTCAACGAACCATGGATGCTCATCGGAGGAATGATTAGGAACATAATCCAGAATGACCTTTATTCCTTTTTCGTGTGCAGTATTCAACAGTTCATCAAAATCACTCATATCTCCAAATAAAGGATGGATATCCTGATAATTTGAGACGTCATAACCAAAATCCGCCATGGGTGATGAATATATCGGCGATATCCAAATAGCATTGATTCCTAAATCTACTAAATAATCCAATTTTTCAAGGATGCCTTTAAGATCACCAACACCATCTCCATCACTGTCCTTGAAACTGCGCGGGTAGATTTGGTAAATGACACTTTCTTTCCACCATAAGGATCCTTTATTCATAGATATTATCCTTTATTTTCCCATTCAAACCTGTATCGAGTCTTCAACTGATCCGCTAAATCAATCTGAATTATCAATTTGCCAATTGGCATAATCTTTGGATCTAATTCAAATTCTCCTCCAAAATGATCGATTGCAATGGTTATCCAAGTTTGTCCCTCATCAATTGAATAACGGACTAAGGCAGGAATTTTTTCAAATCCCCATTGCAGAATATTCTTTTTGGAAACAGATGCGATTACTGATTGACTTTCATTTTTTATTGGATCCTGATAAAAAGATCTCTCAGCAATACTTCTTCCTTCCTTAACCAGCCTCAATTTCGAGAAAGATTCCTCAGGAATAGGAAGTCTTCCCATAATCGATCTAACTTCAATTTCTGCCTCAGATGCCCAAAGTGATTTTACACCATGAGAAGCAATGATTTCATCCTTTTCGTTGATGAATTCCACCTCATATTCACTTCCTTCATCAATGATCGATGGTCTTCCCAGGAAGCCATACACTGGTAAAATCTCAAGTTCCCCATCTTCTAGAATATCTGCTCGAAAATACAATACTTCTCGTTGAGCCTGTTCAGCTAATAAGACACTTGAGGATGCGACCGAAACCTGATTTGCTAATAACCCTTTATATGTATAATCGGAGATCCATATTGGGTCACAATAACTCATCATATCGTAACGAGAATTAGGAATCACATTAAAGTTGCTAACTCTAAAACCAAATTCACCAATCGTACCATCACCATAAGGGTAGCTTGGGTCAACCCCACCCGGGTTACCACAGGGAGAATGTAATCGCCCGAAATTATGTCCGATCTCATGATTTGCAGTATCGCCACCATTTATTCCATAAGGTTCATAACTGGTAAGACCGATAGAGGCACGATGCCCAACCCAACCAAGCCCAACAACACCTCCCCACCACCATGAACCACCAGAAGAATTCTTCATGGGAATAAGTCCATAATAAACTTCTGATTCAGGTTTTCCTTCGGATTCCTTTAAATTGGTGATCTGATTTAATAAAATATTCCAATTATTGGTATCACTCAAATCTTTATTAAAATTAATAGGAGAGTGAACAGTAAGGTTTACTTGGCTTACAGGGTAAATCTTCAGTAATTCATCAGCTAAATAATCCGGATTTGGCGGTGCAAAGTAGCCGTAATTCGGGTCGGTATATTGGATCGGTACAACAGTGACGTTCAACGGCGCTACATATGTGAAGCTACGGCTTATGTCAACGCTGTTGTTAGATTCATTCTCTTCTCTATAGATATTCTGAGAATCGACTGCGATTACCATATCTATCGATCCAGATAACCAACTCTCAGGAATATTAAAATTGAAACTGGAATTACTATCACCACGCGACCAACTTGTTGGAATCGTTTTAGGTCCTACAATAAGTGGAGATTCAGGTAGAATATCACCATTTCGACTTGCAGTAATGGAAATAAAAACATTTTCTACTGCAGTAGGTTCATTGCTTTCTGCGTAAACCCGTATCGCTGTTTGCCGTCCTTCAACCAGGGGAACCTCATTTGAAAGGGTCTGTATGCCTTGTGTAATTTCTAGATTGGCAACCCGAATATCTCTACTAATCTCATATTTAATAAAAGGAAGAAATAATAAGTTATTATCCTCTTGTCCAAAAGGAATATCTGGTGGTAACTCATCATTCGAAATATCATTACCGCCTGACAATACGCTTGAATAGATAAGTAAATTAATTAATAATGTAAAAAGCAATGCTTTAAAAAAACCACATTTAATTCCATTCATGCAATTCCTCTGAGTCATAACCAATAAATATATCAATAGTCATAATTTCAGAAAAGTATAGCATGGTTTATAATTAGAAAGCTTACAGATGGCTTAATATCTCGGTAATATTTCCAACCGCTAGCACATAATGCAGAGATATTGTACAGAAAACCTTGACATATTCAGACTAAAATGGTATCCTTATCACGCTTTTTATTGATCTAATCATCAATACTTAACTGGGAATCTGGGAGGGGTTTTTCTATATGAAAAAAGTTATCATCATTGGATCGGGTATGGGGGGAATGGCAACTGCATTGAGATTGGCTTATTCAGGTTTTGAAGTAACTGTTTTGGAAAAACAATCAAGACTTGGGGGGCGAAGCAATCTCATTGAAGAGAACGGTTTCCGGGTAGATACTGGACCAACCATTCTCGTCATGAAAGATACTTTTGAAGAATTATACAGATCAATCGGACAGAATATCAATAAGCGGATTGATTTGATTCAACTTGATCCTAATTATCGGATTTATTTCAACGACAATACGTTCGTCGATCTGCACAATAATATGGCGTTATTAGCTCAAGAAGTTGAGAAAGTAGAACCAGGTTCTGCAGAACGCTTTTTTCGTTTTTTAGGTTCAGGCGCAATGAAATACGAATTGGGAATGGATTTTGTTGATCGTAACTATTATCAAATTACTGACTTGGCTAACCCTTTAGCGCTCTCTCGCCTTCTAAAAACAAATGCACACCATAATCTTTACAAACAAGTAAATAAATATTTCAATGGGAATGACAAATTAACCAAAGCATTTTCTTTTCACTCTATGTTCCTTGGATTATCCCCTTTTGACGCCTTGGCGATGTACAGTTTAATCACATATGCAGATCTAGCTTTAGGTATGTGGTTTCCTAAAGGTGGGATCTATAAAATTATAGAAGATATGTACTCAATAGGTTTGGATATGGGTGTGAATTATCATGTCAATTCTCCGGTTTCGCGGATAATTACTGAAGAAAATCGAGCTACCGGGGTGCAATTACAATCAGGTGAAAAGTTATTTGCGGATTTGGTTATCTCTAATGCAGACTTACCATATACCTATAAGGAATTATTAGAGCCAAAGATCCGAAAGGATTATACCGACAAAGATATAGATCGTTTCCAGTATGCTTGTTCAGGTTACATATTATTCTTAGGGGTGAACAAGATTTATCCGAAAATGCGACATCAAGCGCTTTATTTCGCTGAAGATTATCGTGCGAATCTCGATGCCATATTTGTTAACAAAGTCCTACCCAAAGAACCATCTTTTCATATGAATATCCCCACCATCACCGATCCAACACTGGCGCCACCTGGACATAGCTTGATCTATTTATTAGCTCCAATGCCCAATCTTACAGCAAATATTAATTGGAATTTTGCGCACAAGGATGTTAGGGACAAATTGATCCATAAATTAGAAACAATAATAGATCCGAAGATCAATCAACATATCGTCTGGGAACGCTCTTATTGTCCCACAGATTGGTATCGGGATATCAATGCATTTTACGGAACAGCTTTTGGATCACTATCACACACCTTCTTCCAATCCTCTTTTTTTAGACCACATAATCGCTCACATGACATAAAAGGATTGTATTTTGTGGGGCAAGGAACCTATCCAGGTATAGGTATGCCAATGGTGATAATTTCATCAAAATTGGTCACTGAAAGGATTCTTGAAGAATGGAATTGAATCAATCTTATTCAACCCAAGGACATTCATTAGAAACTCGAGGTGATTATTTATCCAACGTGGTTTCTGATGCAGATTATATATATTGTCAAAAAATTATGCGTGCGGCTAGCAAGAACTATTCTTTCGCTAGTCGCTTCTTCCCGTCTGATAAACTGCGCCATATTGAAGCCCTTTATGCATTAATGCGGATTGGTGATGATCGCGTTGATGTTTCTCATACTGGTTTTTCATCAGCGCTCGAAGCCATTGAGGATTGGGAACAGTCTTATTGGCATACCTTTTCTTCTGGTAATAGTCCCCATCCTGTACTCAGAGCTTATCTGAACACTGCAAAAACCTTTGATATCCCCGCTGAAATCATGGCTCCTTATTTTCAGGCGATGAAAGATGATTTATTAGTTAACCGCTTTCCCACTTTTTCAGATTTACTCTCTTATATGGATGGCAGTGCATTACCCGTGGGTAAAGCGATGACCCATATCTTAGGTGTAAGAGATCCTTTTACAATTCAACAAGCTTTACATCATGCCGATAGTCTGTCAGTTGCCATGCAATTGAGTAATTTTTGGAGGGATATTGGATATGATTGGAAAATTAACCGTGTTTATATCCCTCAGGAAGACCTCTGAGATTTTGGGGTTAACGAAGATGATCTAGCATCTAAACGAATTTCAAAAGAATTCATTCAATTATTAGAATTTGAATTTCACCGCACTGAAACATATTACCAGAATGCTAGAGAAGGGATACAAATGTTGGCAACAGGTAGGTGGGCAGTAATGAGTGGTTTGGAAATATACCGATCAATCATAAAGCAGATCCGTGAAAACAATTATGATGTCTTTAATTTGACTGCGGGGAGCTCAAAAACAATAAAAATTGGTTTAGCATTGAAAGCCTGGTGGAATATAATACAGTGACATATTTCTCGATTTTATTGATCTTCCTGGTTCCAGCAATCATTTCTCTTTTAGCGCTTATTTATTCGGATACCCTTCTGAATAAATCAAAGAAGTTGCTTCCTTTAAACCGAAACGATTATTTAGTACTTTTCGCGCATATCATGTTGGCATTGTTCTACACAACGCCTTGGGATAATTATCTCATCGCTAATCATGTTTGGTGGTATGAACCAAACTTGATCAAAGGGATAATTATCGGTTGGGTGCCAATCGAAGAATATCTTTTCTTTATTCTTCAAACGCTTTTAACGGGTTTCTGGTTCTTATTTGTTCAAAAATATCTCTCAAGATTTCTTCCGCAGAAGTTTTCACTCAATAAAAAATTATATTTAATTAGCTTCACTCTGGTATTGTTTTTTTGGTTTTTGTCATTATTGAGCTTAGCTCTTCCCAATGACTCCACTCGTTATCTCTCCCTAATACTCTCCTGGGCACTCTTTCCAATAATCATTCAAATCGCGTGGGGAATGGATATTCTCATACCAAAAGCAGGTACAATTCTAATTGGAATCTTACCTCCAACGCTTTATCTTTGGTTCGTTGACAGAATCGCGTTATACCATGGCATTTGGATCATCAATCCCCAAAAAATAACAGGGATGCATATATCAGGCTTGCCTGTTGAAGAGATGCTCTTTTTTCTTTGCACCAATATAATCATTGTTTTCGGGATGACACTTATGCTTTCACCGTATAGTCAAGATCGTTTTAAGCTTATACTTAAAGGGGTAATTGGTTATATTCTTCATTATAAGAATCACATTCTTCTCATCTTCCGCAGAAATCCTCGTTCAACCAAAATCTGGGGACTTGCTTTACTGATTTGGTTGATTGTGTTAATCGCAACTCCGGTTCTTATGTGGTTTCTTGGTGAAGGAGTATTTATTTATACAACAAATATTACCGTAGTTTCCCATTCTCTAGCAACATTAATCGCTGTACAATTAAAATGGTCAAATCTTCGAATATTCTTTGCGATTCTATTCATCAGTTTACTCACATGGGGAGTTGAATTCTTGGGAATAAGTACTGGTTTTCCATTTGGGAATTACCACTACACAGCGCTTTTACAACCACAAATTGCTTCTGTTCCAATTCTGATCCTATTTGCTTGGCTTATGATGCTTTTCCCATCCTGGGCAATTGCTGATTCAATACTTACATCCTATCTGAATCGTTCATCAACTTATTATCGGTTTGTTTTTAGCATCTTTTCAGGTATGATATTTACTGCTTGGGATTTGTATCTTGATCCACAAATGGTCGCACGGAATTTATGGGTTTGGGATCAACAAGGAACCTATTTTGGGATACCGTTATCCAATTTTTTAGGCTGGTGGTTGACTGCTTCCCTATTGGCATTCATCATACGTCCCTATCCAATTACCAGAAAACCGCTAATGACTATATATACTCTCACATGGTTTCTGCAATTAGTAGCCTTAGGATTCTTTTGGGGGCAACCAGGACCAGCAGTTTTTGGTTTTATTGGCATGGGAATCTTCGTAATCTGGGGATGGTACTTGGAGTATAAAAGATGCAATATGTCTATTGGACAGCAATCGGATTTCTCCTTGGCTCAATCCCATTCTCTGTAATCATAGGGTATGGGGTTAAAAAGGTTGATATCCGAAAATTTGGCGACCACAATCCAGGCTCAACCAATGTCATCCGAGCGATAGGATGGGATTGGGGAATAGCTGCCTTACTTCTTGATGTTTTCAAAGCCACTATTCCTGTCGGAATTGCTTGGTTTCTTATTCACATCCAAGGGTGGCAAATGATACCGATAGCTTTATCTCCTGTTTTGGGACATGCCTTTTCGCCATGGTTGAAATTTAAGGGCGGTAAAGCCGTTGCTTCGACCTTTGGTGTGTGGATAGGGCTCACGCTAGGGGTAATCCCTACTGTCCTGGGAATGCTTTTGGGATTAATGTACATCACCTTTAAAACCAGTAGCTGGGCAGTAATCAGCGCAATGATCTGTTTGGGAATCTTCATCTATTCTTACTATGGGAACCAATACCCTGAGTTAGTGTGGATTTGGTTTGGGATTTTCCTTATATTATTGTATAAACACAGAAGTGAATTGTCTACAAAGCCATCAATCCGACCAGGACTAATAAAAAAAATCTATAAAATAAAATGAATATCCTTATCATTCTATTCATAACGCCACTTATCGTAATTAGTTTTATTGCTATCTTGAATACGATCACCTTTCCTCGATTAAAACCAAATATTCCAGAAGGTGATTCGCCTTTTGTCTCAATATTGATACCAGCGCGTGATGAATCAACAAATATTCAAAGAAGCATAAATTCCATTCTATCGAGCAATTACCCGAATTTTGAGGTGATCTTGTTAGATGATCATTCACAGGATGATACAGCCAAATTAGCGCTTGATACCGCTGCAGGTGATCCTCGTTTTCGGTTGATATATAGCAAAACACTTCCTCATGATTGGATAGGGAAGAACTGGGCTTGTCATCAGCTATCTGAGGTTGCCTCCGGAGAAATCTTTGTTTTCACTGATGCTGATGTTTTCTGGAAAAAAGATGCCTTATCTTCTTCACTATGGACAATGAATCATTACAGAGCCGATTTATTAACTATCTTTCCTACACAAATCACAGAAACAAGGGCAGAACGCTTGATCGTTCCGATGATGATGTTCATTATTATTGCTTATCTTCCCGAATTACTGGTGCGCTTAAGTCCTTGGGCAGTATTTTCTGCTGCAAATGGGCAAGTTTTAATATTCCGTCGCACTGCCTATGCTTTCATCGGCGGTCACGCAGCAGTGCACAATAACGTAATTGAGGATCTTGGTTTAGCTTGGAAAACCAAACATTCCGGGTTGCGTTTAGTGATGGCATTAGGGGGAAACCATATCTTTAGTCGAATGTATCATAATTGGGTTGAAGTAAGCGATGGATTTGCGAAGAATATTCTCGCAGGGCATGGAGGAAAACCCTTCTATCTATGGCTTTCATGGTTTTTTCATTGGTCTGTTTTCCTTTTTCCATTTATCAGTTTAATATTTGTTGTTTTCATAAATAATGACGGAGACTGGATTTTGTTTCCATTAGCAATGATCAGCATCGGAATACTCATCCGCATGCTTACCGCAGCTATGACTCGTCAACGTTTAATAGATGCATTTACATTACCAATCTCAGTTCTCTTGATAAGTGCGATCGCAACCAAATCACTTTACTGGTATTACAAATATGGAGGTCCAATTTGGAAAGGGCGCAGTATTCAAAACAGAAAGTAAAAAAAAGAAGAAACCCCCTTAGATACGAAACACAATTTGTAATAGTATCGCTAGACTTTATTTTTTTGCACTATATAAAGAAAGCAATTCTTCTAAATGTTGTCTGTCCACATTATCTAACGGAAAAATTTTTAAACCAGTCCGGAAGAAATTCGGTTCTGTATCAGGTTTTGTCCACACAACTTGCGCGTCAATCTCAAGATAACGATCTGAAGGAATTTCATCAGGAAGATCTATTTGTAAAGTATATAATGTACTAATTTCCAATTCCCTATCACCAATTAATAATGCACCTTCGGGAGTCAAATCCACAAGATATCCCATTAGAAGTCCCGTTCTTCGATTTGTGACCCGCGCAAAGTACGTTAAATATTTACGATCGATCTTTCTTCGATTAATCACAATTTATTCCTATCTACGTCTTTCTTTTTTCAATTATAATCATATTATAGTCTTAAGAGATAAAATTTCAAATAGGTTCATTATGTTATAGTCGGCAACCTCATCTCAATTGAACTAATACATCTTCTAAAGGTAATATGGTTAATGATCCTTAATATGGAGAGCCTAGTACCATGACAAAATATTTTATAACGCGCATAATCACTGGCTTTATCTTACTTTTTATTTTTGTTTCAATATTATTCTTTTCTATTCAACTGGCATTGCCGGGGGATTATGTAAGTCAATATGTCCTAGGATTAACCGCTCAGCAAGCACAAGATCTACGCCAGGAATTAGGGCTTGATCAACCAATCCTTAAACGCTATTTTTCCTGGATATTGGATTTTCTCAAGTGGGATCTAGGCGATTCGTATTCTCCATTTGGATCTGGTGAACCAGTCTCCAAGGTAATTAATGCTACTTTACCTGTATCCTTGTTAATTTTCGGAATAGGTACACTGCTATCATTCTTATTAGGACAATGGATAGGTAAATTAACCGCATGGAAAGGACCTGGTCTATTTTCAGGATCAGCTACATTCTTATCAATCGCTTTATACACATCTTTTCCACCCTGGTTGGCATTCCTTGTTCGAGGTATAGCAAGCTTGATAAAGGGCCATACACCAACTCTAAATGTCCGCCAAACCTTTCGCGCTCCTGGTACGATAGACTCACCCATTATGGCTAAAATGGTTTGGGGATTAACGCTAAGCATATTGATTTGCTTAATGATCAATGAAATGGTGCGGCGTCTAAAAAGGCGATCGATGCCAACCTGGACTTTCTTCCTTGTGATCATTTTTTTCTGGATTTTATCTTGGTATATCTTGGGAATAGACATAGACGCAGTTAGAATCTTAGGAGATATCACCCTGCCCATAATAACCTTCACCTTGCTTTCATTTGGTGAAATCATGCTTATCATGCGTACATCGATGAATGATACTATCCGAGAAGATTATATTGTCACTGCGCGTGCTAAAGGATTGAAAGATCATCAGGTAAGAGATCGACATGCAGCTCGCACAGCTCTCTTACCAGTTACTAGCCGATTAGTGATCAGTCTGCCATTTATCTTTTCCGGGATGGTAATGCTTGAACAAGTACTTAGTGTTCAAGGAATCGGAACAACCCTATTTTATGCAGTTGGAATGCAAAATGTCCCCTTAGCCCTTGGCGCCATGATCATGATTGGGATTTTTTCTATGGGATCACGATTGATATTAGAGATTCTGCAAGCTTCATTAGACCCAAGAATTCGAATAAATAATAAAGCCTAAAGGATACAAGGTGGACTCATTGCTACCAAAATCAAATTTCCATACGTTAAATCAAACCGAGCGTTTAAAAATAAATTGGTTAAGTACTCTACGCAGTTTTCGAAATGGATGGTTTATATATTCGCAAAACAAATTAGCTACCTTCGGTTTACTCCTTTTAGTTTTTTTCATACTACTTGCCTTTGCTCAACCTATCTTACTTCATACAGTGTGGGATAAGAATATCTATGATCCTGTCATTGGACATGATATGAAAATATTTCCTCATCCCTCTGCCCCATCAACGAAGCATCTCTTAGGTACTGATACACTAGGAAGAGATGTACTTAGTATGTTAATGGCAGCCACTAGTCCATCCTTACAAATGGCATTGACGGCTGCTTTAACTTCAGCATTTGTAGGTCTATTGATTGCATCTCTATCAGCTTATTACCGTGGGACGCCCGATTTTATTTTTACTCATCTTGCAGACCTATCCCTCCTAGCTCCTGCTCCTATTGTCATGGTGATCATAGGTTTCCTTCTTGATATTCAGCCCTTCAAGTTTGGCTTGATCTATGGTTTATTAACGGGGATCGGAGCAGTAGGCGTCGTTTTACGAGCTCACGCTCTAACAATTATGAGCCGTACTTTCATATCAGCAGCAAGAACAGCTGGTGGGGGAGCATTCCATATCATGACCAGACATCTGATTCCCCATTTATTACCACTCGCTTCAGTCAACATGTTATTAACCGTCACAGGCGCGATCTTTGCGAATGGATTTATAGCATTTCTGGGACTATCAAGAGCTCATCTGAATTGGGGTAGTATGATCTATGACAGTTTTACTTTCCAACAAATTAATGCTACTATTCCCTGGAATGTACTCCTTCCATCTTCGCTTTCAATTTCATTCTTCGCAGCTTCTTTTTACTTCATTGCGCTAGGTTTACAGAATATCGTTGATCCAAGAGCATCGGAAAGCGCTCGCTACAATTACATGCGAAAGAGGTCTCAACCCTCACAGCTCGAAAAGATTGATGCAAAAAACGGATTTGAATCTGATAATTCAGTTGACTATCCAACCGAGCTGACTAAAGTGACTATCGATTCATCATCCGTAACCATACAACCCGAATCAAATAAATTTTTCCGCAATCTCAGCGTTATCGTTATTGGTTTTCCTCCCACAGACAAAGCTGATGATTATATTCCTGACCTTCAAGAATTAATTATCGCATTATTGAACGAGCAGAAAAACACAACAATCGATTTTTTACCTATCAATCAAAGAGCGTTTCTGGTTGTACATGGTCTGAATTCTAACATACCAGCAAGAATATCCGCTTTACTAGCAATAAAGATCAGTCTCGACTTAATGAGTAAACTTCGTTCTAAGGTTCCCGAAAATCAAAAAATATGTATCGGGATTTCTTCTGGTCAGCAAGAAATCCCTGTTGGATTAAATAATAAATGGAACAGAATCATTTTGGCGGGCGATCAAGGTCTTGTTGCACGTAGACTATGTGGCTGGGCTGAATATATGCAGAATGGAGGTATATTATTAGACCAGGTTACATTTAATAAACTAGAAACCATACATCATCATCTTACTTTTGGACGAAAGGGAACAGCAAAATTACCACCCGAATTCTATGAGCAAATGATCTATGAATTAGTTGGTAAAGATGATAATATCTAAATCTAAAAAATGTTAACTTGATGATAACATCCTCTTGATTAGCAGTTAAAAAAAGGGTTGTAGAATAAAATTATCAACACAATAATTAGACTAAAATGGTTAACTTTTTTCTCTTTCATCTTATCTTCGTTCTTATCGGTTAAACAGCGGTAAAAATCTGCCGCTGTTTTTCTTTAACTCTTTATCTATCGATCCTATGTATACATTACAATTTGACGGATTGTTTCGAAAAATAAATAACAGCAATATCAAAAATAATGAGTTTGAACTACATTGTTATGGATGGGTATTATCCGAGGAGGACGAAGTAATAGCACAAGGGTATGGCGCTTATGAATCACAGAGGGAAGGCTCTTCAAATATTGCAGAATATTTGGCTTTGATTGAAGGATTAGAAGCTCTTCTAGACCTTATTCAGATGGATAAAAGAATCAGAGTATATGGTGATGCAAAAAGCGTGATTGATCAGATGAGAGGAGTATCAGCTGTGAATTCGAATAGGATTTGGCGCTACTACGATAAGGCTATGAAATTGGCAAATAACTTTATCGCTCTTGAATTAATTTGGTTACCAAGAAAATATAATAAAGAAGCTGATAAATTATCCCGCATAGCGATGAAACAAGCTCGTTTCAATCACAAACATGCCATCAAATTAGATAAACGTATATCATATTATCCAGAATTTTATGGAAATAAACTAACACCGATTTACGATTTACGAATTATTAATAAGACACAGGAAAAAAAATCTGAATACTTACAAGCATTCCCAGAATACATCAATTGAAAAGAAGCTACGTGATTTATTAGTTGAAGATATATATGAGAAAGCGTTAAAAATACCAACTTCAAATCAACTTAGGAATTGGTTAACCCCCTTACTAAATCCCTCTTTTTTTAAAATAACCCGGATGGCGCTATTATTTGATGCACTAATTAATCAATATGGTTTTTGTGGCGCTTCAAGTTGGATATTACCAGAATTTGTAAAAACAATTAACATCAAAGGGAAGGATTTTATTCCAAGTGATAAACCTTTAATAATCGCCGCTAATCATCCAGGCACCTTAGATATATTTATCATTGCTTCAACATTCAATCGAAATGATATCAGGATTATTGCTAGAGGAAGCCCTTTTATTCGTCACTTTCCTAACCTAAGTAAATATATGCTGTATACGACCATTGAATCACAACAAAGGATGGGTGTGTTGAGGAAAGCGATAAACCATCTCAAGCACGGTGGAGCTTTATTGATTAACCCAAGTGGAACAATAGACCCTGATCCAATTTTTCAAAAAGGTGCAGAGGACGCAATTCAATCTTGGTCTCCAAGCATTAAATTTATTCTACAAAAGGTGCCAGAGGCACAGCTCATTGTTGCAATAGTTGGTGGTGTTCTTTCCCCCATTTCAATTAGGAATCCTATCGTAAAACTTAAACCAAACCCTTGGGACCAACAAGCAATCGCTGAAATTCTTCAGATGGTGTTATTATTACATTTTCCCAAATTATTCTCAATCTCTCCAATAGTAACCTTTTCTGAACCAATAACGTATTCTATGCTAGCCCAGCAATCCGACTATAAAGAGGAAATTATGCAAAATATTAGAATGTTGGCAATAGAACAATTAAGATCGTTACAATTATCTTGAAGACTATATAGGATGCACCTATGGATAAATTTTAATTTAAAGTCTAGTTCTATTATTTTTCTATTAACTTATTCCAACCATCAAATATTGAAATCTCTCATCTTCGTTGGCTTTAAAACAAAGAAGTATTTAGGTACTATTCACGGATATAAATTGGATTGCTATAAATCCAACCTCGACGAAGCCCCTGATATTGAATAAATACTTCAACTCGATAAACACCAGGTTCATTGGTTATAAAAGTACAATTTTCACGATTCTTCCATACCTCTGCGATCTCTCCATCTCGTAAAAGCCGGCATTCAGTAACCCTGGGAAGACGAATTTGAAGAGTGACTCCATCACGAATAGAAATTTGATCCCCCATAATACCTGATTGTTCATATCCCTGAGCTGTAAAACGGAAACCAGTAGTAGGAGCAGGTAAGTCATAACCAATAAACACATTTCCTCGCTTTATCGCACGAAGAACAATACGGCGATCATAATCCGCCTCACCACTTAGTGGAGAATCAACTAAAATATGTGTGTTTATACATTTGAAATGGAAATGATAAGGAAACACGACGCGTTTTAATGGTCCCATACTAGCTCGGATCGCATGTGCGTCTGAGCCTCCAATCGCGACCACTCGCTTGCCAGATTTTTGTAATTCATCCCATTTTCGCAGCACTTCGGGAAAAGGGCCTCTGGCAATCAGACTTGGATTAAAGACATAATGGATAGCTCGGATTTTGTTCGTTAACAATGATTTCAATTCTGAAAGTTGATTCCACAGTTCGATACCTGTAAAACCCTCTACATCCCAACTAACCCATGAAAGATCATCCTCATTAATAGCTGGCGCTTCTGGATCATATGGATGAGCAAGAAACGATAAACCACCAGATCTATTTATTCTATTCACTAAATTCTGTGGGTTTTTCGCTTCGGTAGCAAATTCTTGATCCGCTCCAATCGAAAGCAGATGATTCTTTTGTGGGACTCTAGCTTGATCATGTATTTCCTCTCCAACAATCATTAGGACTTTTCTTTCTCCATCATGATAATAATTATCAAATCCTTTTACTAATACATTATGATCACTTACAATAACAACATCTAAACCAGTTTCTAAAGCTGCTTGGATGATTTCTTGATGAGTACCATGACCATCCGAATAGATGGTATGCATATGAATATTAGCGATGAGTTCTTTCATTTTTCCTTTTCATTTGACTATTCTGAGCACGGAAGGTATAATCAATCTGTTAATGAGCTTAATACTTGCAGGAGGTTTCTGTGGCAATTTATCTTGATTTCGCATTGATTATAACGTCTATCGCATTGATTGCAAGTGTTATCTTGCAAAGCAAAGGCGCTGGATTAGGTGGACTTACTGGTGGAGATACCGGTGGTGTCTTTACAGCTCGCCGAGGAATAGAAAAAGTATTGTTTCGTATTACTATAGGTCTCAGTGTAGTTTTCTTCCTATTAGCAATCGCTGCAACAATGGTTTCCGGTTAGTTATTTATCTTGCTTATTGTAATAAAAAATTCCTTTCAATTTCCAATTTTCTATAAACCAGTGCACACTTGCCTGTTTTTCATTGATAAGTGTGCACATATTTTGTAATAAGTTTGATCACCCATCAGTTTGGGAAGACCATTATTCACCAATACAAGAATTTGTTTATTGATCTATGAAAAAACTTCGTTGGCAACTTCTCGTCGTTCTCCTGGCGTTAATCGCAATTGCTGTTCTTTTATTCAACCAATATCAAATCACACTGCCAGGTGAAGAAATTATTGAAGAACCTATTTCCGGTGGAATTTATAGTGAAGCCCTCATCGGTTCTTTCGGTCGATTAAATCCTCTGTTGGACATATATAATCAAGTCGATTATGACCTTGACCGTTTAATCTATAGCGGACTTATTCGTTTTAATGACCGAGGCTTGCCATTAGCAGATTTAGCAGACTCTTGGGGAATCTCACAGGATGGAAAAACATACAACTTTTCTATCCGACCAAATGCGGTCTGGCATGACGGAACACCTGTAACTAGTAATGATATTCTTTTTACCGTCAACTTGATTAAAGATCCTCTAGCACCAATTCCAGAAGACTATAAGACATTTTGGAGTGATATTGAAATCGAAGCGCTAGATGACAAAACTCTTCAATTTAGACTACCAGAAGCCTTTTCACCTTTTTTGGATTATCTCACATTCGGAATACTTCCTGAACATTTATTAGGAAACTTAACTGCAGAGGAATTGATCAATGCCCCATTCAATTTAAACCCGATAGGGAGTGGTCCTTTTCAATTTGAAGCATTTGAAATTGTTGATGGAAAGGTTACAGCGGTCGAATTATCTTCCTTTGATGACTATTATGGTGAAGCGCCATTTATTAATCGTGCAATCTTCCGATATTATCCCGATGAAACTGCTGCATATAATGCGTACGAACAAGGCGACGTTTTAGGAATAAGTCAATTTACCAATGACACATTAATAAAAGCTTTAAAAAATAAGGATTTAAAAATATTCACCGCTAGATTACCTAAGCTAAACATCATTTATCTAAACTTAGGCAATCCAGAATTATCCTTTTTCCAAGAAGAAGAAGTCAGAAAAGCTTTATTGATGGGGATTAATCGCAGATGGATCATTGATAGAATACTTCACGGTCAAGCGATTTTAGCAAAGGGTCCAATCTTTCCTGAATCGTGGGCTTTCTATGAAGGTATTCAAGAAACACCTTATAATAGAGAAGCAGCTATAGAAATATTAAAAGACGCAGGATATTTAATACCAGCTGACGGTGGAAATGTCCGTGTTAAAGATGGTATGCCTTTATCATTTGAAATGGTTTATCCAGATGAAGAGTATTATAAAGAAATTGCTCAATATATTCAGGAAAATTGGGCTGCTATTGGTGTTGAACTTTCTATAAATCCTGTACCTTACCAGGAGTTGATCGATAATTATCTTACACCTCGCACTTATCAAGCAGCTCTAGTTGAAATTAATCTAGCTCGTTCCCCAGACCCTGATCCATATCCCTTCTGGCATCAAACCCAAACCACTGGTGGACAAAACTATTCTCAGTGGGATGATCGACAGGTCAGTGAATACCTCGAACAAGCTCGGGTTGTCGATGATTTAAATGAACGTACCAAGCGATACCGAAATTTTCAAGTCCGGTATATTGATGAACAGCCAGCTTTAGAACTATTTTTCCCGGTCTATTCATTTGGTGTTAATGAACAAGTGATGGGTATCAGTATGGGACCAATTTATGATCTGAGTGATCGTTTCAATACGATTACATCCTGGTATATGGTGACAGCCTCATCTGATCAATTAGAAGTTACACCTACATACGAAGAATCAGAATAACGCTTCTAATACACAAAACCAGCATTTTGACATTAAGGAGTTCTATTGTATATTACGCGATACAAATTAAATAACTCATAAACCCCACGAATATAATTGCGAGTTTCTACAAATCTTACAACTTCCAAGAAAAGATCAAAATCTTCAGGCGCTGCATTCAACCAAATTGCTGCATTTCCAGGTCCACCATTATAAGCGGCTAATGCTGCATAAATATTGCCATCGAAATAGTCTCTTTGAGTATCAAGATAATCGATCCCGAAGAGTAAATTAACTTCAGGGCGTAATAGATCATCAATAGTGTAATTATCTGGAAAGCCTAAATTTTTCTGTATATCTGCACCTGTCGAAGGCATGATTTGCATCAACCCTCTTGCTCCTGCAGATGAAGAGATATGAGGATCAAATAAACTCTCTTGACGAACTAGGCTAAAAATTAAAAAGGGATGGAAACCATAATCATTCGCTAAGGGAATGATTGATTCCGTGAAATAACTACCGAATCGGATATGATTAAAATATATCGGCGCGCTCAGGGTACCAACATCATCCATCAACGCTAAATCTAAGACCTGCCTTGCTGAAAGAATTGCGACGCGGTAACAACCTAAATCGACAAGAAAATTGGTTAACCGGTAAGTATCGGTGGGGTCATTGGCAACATACAGGCGGACTTGTTCAAACTCTGAACGAGCCAAATCGAATAACCCCAATCGCCATAATTCTATACCTCGTTGTATTCGTTGATCATTTGCAAGTTCACCAAGGGTCGAGAGGTCTGTATCTGGCGGAATCGTAAAAGTCGTACGTAACCATTTTTCTGCTTCTTCACGCTCGCTTTGTAGATCATATACAAGATCATAATCTTGGGGTGGGCTAAAAGGTTCATGATCATGCAGGATATCACGTGCTCGTTCGCTGTAATATCCGGTTGGATCAATACTTGCTGCAGTTTCCCAGGATGCTTTTGCAGATTCTAAATCACCAAGCTCGTGCTGAGATTTACCTATCCACAAATTGGCAGCAGCACGATCTTCCAATGTTGTCACTAAGCTTAGATAATGTTGAAAAGTTCTCAGTGCATCCTGATAATTTCCTAAACGATACCTTGTAATCCCAGTAAGAAATAGGGATTGTGTAGAACGTTCATAATTTGGATAATGAGAATTCACTCTTTGAAAAAGCTCTGCAGCTTGTTCAAGATTTTCCGCTTTTTCCGCTATCAATGCAGCTTCAAATAGAAATTCTGCAGCACGCGGATGCCCAGAGGCTTTATCGACAAAATCCAATAGGGTTTGTGTTGCAGTTTCATATTCTTCTAGATATGCCCATTGTGTATAAGCCTTCTGCTCCCAAGCATCATCCCAAAAAAGATGCGCGGAATCATCTTGTATCACCTTATCCCAATAAATTATTGCCTGTACTGAATCTCCTATAGCACGCA
>Ga0172370_10001683_pt1 | contig 33206 bp, 29 predicted proteins | sample LakKiv5m_FD_114538 | JGI IMG/M metagenome (GOLD analysis project Ga0172370, IMG submission 114538) | Freshwater microbial communities from Kabuno Bay, South-Kivu, Congo - kab_022012_11.5m | ecosystem: Environmental > Aquatic > Freshwater > Lake | place: Democratic Republic of the Congo...
TCTCGCTGAGAACATTGTTTTTTTCATCTTCCAATGTTACTTTTATACTTTTAAGGGGTTCATTGCAAATTTCCGATTTTACATTTCCCATATATCTGTAAGTAGCTACCCATGCACCATACTGAGCCACAACTTTAGAAGTAAAACCAAGTATAAAACCCACTATAGCCAAGGTGTAGCCAGTTGTACGAAGCAAAATATTTTTCATCTGTAAATAATTTGTTTTTTATTGGTCAGATGGAATCTCGCATGAAAAATATTTTCATTTACAGTTTGTGTTAATAATATCATGCTCGATTTCATGTTTGATTGTTTTTAAAAAAGCCCGTTTTTATCTCAAAAACTGTGCTTGTTTTTAAATTATTGGGAGGATGCTTTAAAATTTCGCCTTTTTTACTCAATAATTATTTTTTCAACGGCCACTATTTTATCATCATCACATATTTTGAAAAAATAAATACCTTTTCCGAAACGTGTCACATTGACAATTAATTCAGTGGTTTTTTGCAAAGATTTATTTAAAATTAATTGGCCATTGGAGGCATATACCCTGAGGTATGGCTTAATAAGTTCAGTATCGGGATTTATGCTGACAGTAATAAAGTCTTTTGATGGATTGGGGTAAAACGAAATACCCTTTTTAGTTTGTTTGGGCACATAGAGAAATGAAAAATTAGGATTGCCACTCAGAATTGAAGTTTGGGAAAAATATTCAACCAGAAAAACCAGATTGTTTTTGCAAACCAGATTTTGAACACCATACATGTTGGTGTACATTCTATAATCGAGACCTGTGCGATAAAACCCTGTCTGTGAAAGTGTGTTTCTGTCGTATTGAAACAAGCCATTGAGTCTGTAATCCATGTACAAACCAAAACTATCGGCGGCCATGTATGTTGGCTCACCCAAAGGCAGTGTAAAAGAACCATCCTCATCGAGTGAGTAATTGCTTCCGTTAATATTAAGCGTGTATTTTACCATACCTTTATTGGTCACGTAAACAAACAATTCGTGACCATATGCAGCCATCATTTTTGCATCCTGGTTGGCAAGCAGTGTTTGCAATGCAACAACATTAAAATTACTGCCCGAAACATCGTAAACAATAAGGCTGTCGTTGTTGGAAATAAAAAGCTTGTCATTGGCAAGAGCCATGTCGTTGATGCTCATTGATACTGAAGAGGCAACAACCGGTGCGTAAGGGTTGCTTACATCAATAATATTTAATTTATTGTCGAGGCGTGAAAAAATTCTGTGACCACACACCAGAAAACGGCCATTGCAAACAGCCGCCTGAATGAAGCCTGTCTGAATAAGTGAATCGCGCCTGTAAACCCTCATGCCCTGATAGGTCAGATTGGTGGTATAAATATAATTGCCATCAGCTGAAAAGCAGGCATTGAAGCAAAATCCGGGGTCGTTTTTAACATTTATTAGCTGGATGTTTTGGGGGTCAGAAATGTTGTATAATTTAAAACCATATCCCTCATTAGCCACAGCCATATAATTGCCCCAGGCATCACTGCTTATGTTCCAGCCTCCGGTTAAAGTATTGCCCTCGTCAACAGGATTCATAATATCTGAGATACTAACGGTTTTAATACCATACCACTCAGAAGCCACATACATTTTGGAGTTGTGTACCGTCATGTCGAAATGCCAGAGTCCGGCCGGCAAATAGTTAATAAGATGCACATCTGATGTATCGGTGGCATCATAAGCCCTGATGTAGCAGGTGGTCAGATCGCCGGGTTTAAGGCCGCCCCAATTGGCCACATAGATGGTGTCGTTGTGGTTTTCAGCATTATATGGCAGGGCCATTGCTAGCCCATAAGCAACGCCCTGAACAGTATCGCCGAATATTTTTTGTGGCGCTGCCGGATTGGAAGCATCCAATGTAAAGAAATAACCCTCTACAGTATTGGTTCCTGCCATCACATGTAAAAGGTCGTTGTTGGTGCCCCAAATGACATTTTCCATTAAAAAACCGCCAACTGCATAAAAAGACAAAAGTGCATTGTTATTTAAATCTCTTATATAAACACCGTTCTGTCCACCTATCTGAGTAACTGTGTAAGCACACAAATTGTTTTTAATATCTATCCCGTTGATACTCCCAAAAAGAGGAGCCGTACACACATTGCTTATTTTTGTATAGGTGGCCCCCATATCCTTATAAGCGCATATTTTACTAAATTGGGCCAGATAAATGGTATCTCCTTTAAAAGCCACATCCTGGGTTGACATGTGGATACTGTCGGGCAAGATGTCAAATTTTTTAACAGGCTGGGCAGGGTTGGAAATATCCCATTTTGACATGCCGTCGTAATTGGCAGCCACATAGAGGTAGTGGTCTTTAATCGTCATACGGATAATCTGCGACACATAGCGGTACTCAAACACAGATTGATACGGGGTGGTGTGCCCTGCTCCTACATAATAAGCCCTTAATGTAGAGCCTGTGCCTGTAAAAACATAATCATTATAATACTTAATCGATTGGCAGGCTGCGCCTGTTGTGGCTGAAAGGAATTGCAGATTGTTTTGAGAAAAAACAATAAGATTTATTGATATGAACAATGAGATTAAAATTTGCTTCATTTATCTTAGTTTTTTTGTTTTAAATTTTAAATTTTTTGCTTTTAGTAAAAACAAAGTTATAAAATTTTAGGTTAATCAACTCTGATAAAAATAAAATTAAGTGCCTTAACATTAAAGCTGCCACGAAAGCACAAAAACACTAAGAAAGGACAAATAATAATTATTTTTTATGTAGTTTTATATTTTAATATTGTCTTTAAAAAAGATTAAAAGTTTAATTTGAAAACCTACGACATAATTATAATTGGAGCCGGACCAGCCGGACTCATGGCGGCTTGTAAAGCTTGTGAAATGGGTGCCGGTGTTTTGATATTGGAAAAGATGAATCGTGCAGGAAAGAAACTGCTAATCACAGGCAATGGTCGGTGTAATATAACAAATACGGCTTCAATAGCTGACTTTGTAAAGCGCATATATCCCAACGGCAGGTTTTTGAAGCATGCTTTTTCGCAGTTTTTCAATAAAGATATCATTGCTTTTTTGGAGGCAAATGGTGTGGCTACAAAAGTTGAAGAGAATGGCAAGGTGTATCCTGTAAGCGATACAGCCGGTGATGTGCTGAGTGTTTTTCTGAACAAAATACACAGAAATAATGGAGAGATAAAATACAACTGCAACGTGACAGGTTTTGAAGTTGATGAAAGCAGCATTATATCGGTAAAATATACAGATGAAGACAATGTGTTTTTTGCAAAAGCCCGATGCGTCATTTTGTGTACAGGAGGTCTGTCCTATCCGGCCACAGGGTCAACAGGCGATGGTTATACGATAGCCCGCACATTGGCACACACAATTACACCCACACGACCATCGCTGGTGCCACTGATTACAAAAGGCGATAAAGCCCAGATACTGCAAGGCGTTTCGCTGAGCAATGTGAGAGTAAGCGTGTGGACAAACAACAAGAAACACAGTCAGGGTAAAGGAGAGCTGTTGTTTACCCATTTCGGCTTGAGCGGACCCCTTATTCATTCGCTGAGTCGAGGGATTGTTGAGGCTCTGGATTTAAAACAGAAAGTAACATTAAGCATGGATTTAATGCCCGACAGTGATGAGGCAGCCACAGATAAAATATTACTTGCCGATTTAAACAGAAACGGCAAAAAACGCATTGACAATGTGATGAAATTGTGGCTTCAGTCAAAGCTGATTTCTGTATTTCTTTCAGAATGTGGTATTAATGCTGAAAAAGAAGCCCATCAACTCACCGCCGAAGAGCGCCGCAAAATAAGAATTTTACTCAAAGATTTTCGTTTTGAAATTACGTCCCACCGCTCTTATAAAGAAGCCATCATCACTGCCGGAGGGGTCAGCACAGATGAAATAAATGCTAAGACAATGCAGTCGAAACTCATTGACAATCTGTATTTTGCAGGTGAAGTCATTGATTTGGACGGGGATACCGGGGGCTACAACCTTCAGATTGCTTATAGTACAGGATGGGTGGCTGCGGTAGCTTGTTGTAGTAAATTGGGAAAGGAATGAGATCGTGGAATTATTTGAATATCGAATATCGAACACCGAATATCGATTTTAGAAGTATTTGAGAATTGAAAAAAATCATATAATGTTAATCAGTGTTCGTTATTCGAATTTCAAAAAATGATTTTTTATTTAACTTTTTTGTCCGTAGGACATTAATATTCATAGAAAATAAATATATCGAAAACAGCTTTCCCGTAGGGAATTAACAACAAAATGAATAAATTTTAACTTAAAATTGTAAAAAAATTGTAATTTTGAATTATGTTTATTAAAGAAGAAATATTAAAACAGTTAACGGAGTTTCAAACTTTATGTCAATTTCATAAAGTAAAATTTTTATATGCTTTTGGTTCAGCAACTACGGATAAGTTTGATGTTAATAAAAGCGATATAGATTTATTGGTTGAAATTGACAATCCAGACCCCATTGAAAGAGGTGATTTGCTGATTTCATTATGGGATTCATTTGAGCGTTTTTTTAAAAGAAAAGTTGATTTGCTTACAGATTCATCTGTTCGGAATCCCTACTTACGTAAAAACATTGATTCTTCTAAAATATTAATTTATGACAGAACAGGGCCAAAAGTACTTGTCTGATATTTTACAAGCAATTGTATTTATTGAACAGTTTACGACCAGCACTCCAACTTATAATGAATATATTGCAGATATTAAAACTCAGAGTGCTGTAGAACGTCAATTAGGGATTATTGGTGAGGCTGTAAATAAATTAAACATATTATTCCCTGATTTAAACATTGATCATTCGAAAAAAATTATTGGGTTTCGAAACAGGTTAATTCATTCTTACGACGCCGTTGATTCAACTATAATATGGACAATAATTAATAAGTATTTACCCTTGCTGAAAAAAGATGTAAAAAAAACATTAAAATAGTTGAAAAATATTAAAAATTATTTAGAAAAACCTAAACAAGATAATCTTTCTTTCGTGGTCAAGGAACAGACTGAGCTGATGCGTTTTCTTATACAACAAATGCCGGGTAAGAACAGGCACAATATAAAAACGCTTTTAGGCAACAAACAGGTATTGGTGGACTGCAAAGTGATAAGCCAGTTCAATCATCTGTTAAATGCAGGTCAGAAAGTTGAAATAGTATCGGGCAGGTTGTCGAAAGAAAAGCAATACAAGGGCATCAGCATTGTTTATGAAGACCATCAGCTGATAGTGATAGACAAGCAGGCGGGTGTGCTGTCGATAGCTACAGACAGTCAGAAAGACCACACGGCTTACAGCATGTTGAGCAGTCATGTAAAGGAACATGATGCTGAAAATAAAATTTTTATTGTTCACCGTTTGGACAGGGATACGTCGGGATTGATGTTGTTTGCCAAAAGCGAGAAAATAAAGGAATTTCTACAGCAATCGTGGAATGACACCATCATAGAAAGGACTTATGTGGCTGTTGTAGAAGGCAAAGTTAATGAACACGAAGGTGTCATCACATCCTATTTGAAAGAAAGCAGCACCTTTAAAGTCTTTTCGAGTCAGAATCCGAACAATGGACTGAAAGCGGTTACCCATTTTGAAGTGCTTAAAACAAACAAATATCTTTCTTTATTAAAACTGAATCTGGAAACCGGTCGAAAAAATCAGATACGGGTACACATGGAAGATATGGGGCACAGTATAATAGGTGATAAGAAATATGGGGCTAAAACAAATCCCATAGGGCGGCTTGGTCTCCATGCCATGGTGCTTTCCTTCACGCATCCTGTGACCAAAGAAGCATTACGGTTCGAAAGCCAAATTCCTAGAAAATTTTTAAGTTTGTTTGTTTAAATATTGCCCAAAGCTGACAGCAATAAATTAAAATCCACCGGTTTTGTGATAATGTCATTAAAACCCACCGAACTGATATTCTTGCTTAACCCTGCATAAGCAAAGGCTGTTACAGCAACAATTATTAATTCACGATTTGTTTCTCTGATTATTTTAGTGGCTTCAATACCATCCATTACCGGCATTTTAATATCCATAAGAATGGCATCAATTTCATTGTTTTCCTGACAAATCTGAACCGCCTCCAAACCATTTTCAGCCCTTATTACGATGGCTCCTGCCCTTTTTAAAATCATTCTGGCAAGCATGTAATTTCCATTATCATCCTCAGCAATCAATATGTGCTTGTCTTTTAAATTTGCAAGTACCTTATTTTCCTGTTTTTCGGGTAATAACTGTTCATCTTTTATATAGGGCAGGTTAAAATAAAAAGTTGAACCTACATTAACTTCGGACTCAACATGCAAATCGCCACCCATTCTTTCGATAAACTCTTTGGAAATTGATAATCCCAAACCCATGCCTCTGAATGTATTAAAGTCATTATTTACTTTGTAAAATCTTGTAAATATTTTTGATATTTCATCTTCTGAAATTCCAACCCCTGTATCTTTTACATAAAACTGAACGGTAGCATTGCCAATCACATTGCATCCCACTTCAACATAACCCTCATCAGTAAATTTTAATGCATTCAAAATCAGATTGTTTAATATTTGAACAAGTCTTGTTTTGTCAGCAACAACAAATCCTTTTTCCTGATTGCACTTACATCTTAATTCAATATTTTCTCTCAACAAGTCTGTTTTTGTTATTTCGTTTGCAGATATAACATGGGTCAGTATTTCATTAATATCAATACGCTCTTTATTAATAGTCATGGTGCCTGATTCAATTTTTGAGACATCGAGAATGTCGTCAATAATTTTAATAAGGACTTTAGAGTTGAAGCCTATGTAATGGGCCATTTTAGCATATGTAGAGCTGTCGGCATCTCTTTGCGACATTAAATTAGAAAATCCCACAATTGTATTAAGGGGGGTTCTGATTTCATGGCTCATATTGGCAAGAAAAGCAGATTTAAGCTTGTCATTTTCATCGGCAATTTCTTTGGCTCTTATTAGCTCATTAAGTGTTTTTTTATGAGCCTCAATTTCTTTTTCCAAATCAATATTTCTTTTCTCCAGTTTAGAAATAAGTCTTTCATTGTAAAGTTTAAGCGTCTCTTTGTCTTCTTTTAAAACATTATTTACAGATTTGGAATCAGGGTTTTCGGATACTTCTTTAATAATAGATAAAAGCACATCGGGCTCCTGTGGTTTTCTGATAAATTTTTGAGCGCCCAATGACAGTGCAAAATCCTCATCTTTCTGATCGATGTATGTCGCAGTATAAAAGACAAAAAGAATATCTTTAAGTTTTTCGTCGTTTTTGCACTCAATACAGAATTTAAAGCCATCCATTACAGGCATTAATATATCAGAAATAATAAAGTCAAATGCTTCTGATCTTAATTTTTCAAGGGCAATTTTGCCATTAGGCGCTGAGTCAACGGTATAATTGTTTTTTTGAAGCAAAAAACCAATCATATCAATGTTGTCCTGATTATCGTCAACTATAAGTATTTTCATTTGATTAAATTTTACTGTGTTTATGATTTATAAATATACCATCTTGTAAAAGGAAGAACATTTTGCTTGCTAAATATATTTTTGTATTTCGGCTATTATTGTTTCGGGTTCAAATGGTTTTTCGATATATGCAGAAAAACCGGCATCCATTGCTCTCTGCTTGTCGCCGGTCATGGCATAAGAAGAAACAGCAATGATTGGTATTCGGTTTCCTATTTCTGATTTGCGGATTTTTTTTGTTACCTCTAAGCCGTTTATATCGGGCAGTTGAATATCCATCAATATCAAATCAGGTTTTTCTTTCAGTGCTTTTTCATAGCCCAGCATTCCGGTTTCAGCCATTATAGCCTGTAAATTATTTTTTTCGAGAATAAATTTTATCATGTACATATTATCCTCATTGTCCTCAACAATTAATACCTTTTTCATTTTTTGTCGAATATTATTTATGTTTCAAATTTAAGAAATTTATATCAACAGCATTCTTTTACTTAAATATTTTTAACAGGTATAATAATAATAAATTCACTTCCTACTCCCAATTGGCTTTTAACAGCAATCTCTCCACCCAACAAGCCCATTATTTTTCGGCATAAATACAATCCCAGTCCGGTGCCGCTGCTATTACTCTTTGTAAGCGATGAATCAATCTGATGAAAAGGTTGAAACAAACGTGGGATTTCATCATCAGAGATGCCTATTCCTGTGTCTTTTACAATTATCTTGTATTTATTATAGGCCATGAGTTCGGAAAAAACCTGAATTTTACCAGAGTTGGAATAGTTAACTGCGTTGGTTACCAGATTTAAAACAACCTGTTTTAGGCGTCTGTAATCAGTTGTGATGGTGATGTTTTCATCGATGTAAGAGCTCAAATCAAGATTTTTTTCGCTGGCTTTTGGAAATAAAGTTTCAATAACCTCCTCGACCATTTTTTTTAACGGAAATTCTTCAATTGCCAGTTCCACTCTGTCGGCTTCAATTTTAGAAATATCTAATATGTCATTAATAAGGCTTAAAAGATGTCGTGCATTATTTTTGACCTTTGTCAATTGTTTGTTTTGCTCTTCGGTAAGATCTCCTGTCATGCCCATGAGGAGAATTCCTGTATATCCTATAATTGAGTTCAGAGGCGTGCGGAGTTCGTGACTCATACTGGCTAAAAAAACAGACTTGTACTGATCGGCATCTTTCAGCTTGGTATTTAACAGTTTTACCTCTTTCAAAGTGTTCTCAATCTCTTCTTTTTGTTGTGCCAGAATTTTTCTTTTTTGAGCATTTCTTCTATAACTGATATAGATACTAATACCCAAAGAAACTATAAGCAAACTGATAATAACAAGCAAAAACATAGTGTTTTTTTGTCTGGTAATGATTTTCATTTGGTCTTGCAAATCACTGTTTTTATTTTCCATCTCACTGTTTAAGTTCTCAATCTGGCTGTTTAAGGTTTCAATTTGGTTTTGTTTGGTTTTTAATACTTTTTCTTGTTCTTCCATCTCTTTAGCTTGTCTTTCAATCTCATTTAATTGATTTCGAAGGATGTTGTTTTTAATTCTGATTGAATCTTTTTGCGATTGAAGAATGCGTTTTTGATCAGCAATTTTATTTTTGTCTTCATTTATCCTGTTCAGGCTGTTGGCAATTATTTCTTTTTGCTCAGCAATTTCTTTTTGTTTGATTTTGATTTGTTTAATAGAAAGGGCTATATTGTTCTCAACCATATTAAGCGAATCGACCATTTTGCTCATTTCCTTCTGCAAATCTCTCAGATTGAGTTGTGATTTGCGATAAAGACCTGCAACATCAATCTCAGTGCCACCGGCAAGTATTATTTCGGGGTCGATTGAGAGGTTTTGATTAATGATATTGGCTTTATTTACTTCAAACATCACCTGCCCTTTTTCAGTTTTATAAAGATTAATCATGGTATTGGGTTTATCTTCATAGTCTTCGCTCACCAGCAAAATAGGCTTGCCCTCAATGTCATCATAAACATTTGAAACGAAATTTGATTTTTCTGATGTCAGAAAGATTATATGGGCATTGTTGGCATTAGTATAAGAAGGTTGTGAGTGCAAACTGATGGGTTTTTTCTTTATTTTTCGTTTTTTTGAAAACAATTGAAATTCCTTAATAACATCATTATTGTCTGTGACTATTACGATTCTGAAACTGTCAATTTTACTTTCCTGAGGCCATGTTGTGTAGTTGGCAAAATTGTTAATGTATGCTGCCAAAACTTTAGCTTTGTCGCTCTGAGAAAAAGAAACAAGAGGTGCAAAAAAAACAAGAAAGAATAAACTTTTGTATTTTAAAAAAAACTTCATTTCTAAAATTTAATTTTTAATGGCATAGCCTAGAGATAATAACACAGTGCGTTGCGATTGTCTGTATCTGTCAATGTCTCTGTTTGAAGTATGATAATATTCAGTATTTAAAATATTTCGCACTGAAATTTGTAAGTTAATATTTTTATAATTCAACATTGAAAGTGTCCCAAAGAAAATTAAACAGGGGTCTATATATTTACTATTGGTTGTTTCTATCAAATGTGGATTTTTTCTTTTACCAATATAATTGGCGCGCAAATTAATTTTCAGATGGTTATTAAAAGCATAGGTAATACTTGCATTGCCTGAGTGTTTGCTTATTTCCGGAATAATTACTTTATTTTCATTAACACTATTAGTAAAAGAGTAGCTTATTGATGACTTAAATTTATTGGAAATATAATGTAAATAAACATCTATTCCATCGGTATTTATTTGACCGGTATTTATCCAGCGGTAATCATCACCAATAATCTCTTTGTTTATAGCATTATCAAGATCGTTTTTGAATCCTATTAAATCGGCTTTATAATTGTCGGAAAAAGTAAGGGCTATAGCCGCTTCAATGGATTTCATTTTTTCAGGCAAAAGAGACCCATTGCCCAGCCCATCGGTATAATCCCATGGTTTAGGTGCTCTGAAAGCTTCTGCATAAGAGAGGCGAACAATCTGTTTTTTAAAATTATAGCTAAGACCTGCCCTGGGTGTGGTAATTTGTTCGTAAATACTGCTTTGATCGAAGCGCACACCTCCCGAAAGATAAAGACTATTAAAAAAGGTAAATTGTGGTTCTAAATAAGCACTTATCAAATAGTTGTCTTCCATTGGGGTTTTTTTTGGCGTTGGGGGTTTGATATTGAAAGAATCACTATTTGTTAAAGAATATTTTTGAGACAGTTGCTCAAATTCAGCTATTAGGCCACCTGTAATTGAAATATTTTTGAGCAGATTATAGCTTAATATGTTTTCGACTCCCGACAAATTATTGGGTCTGTAATATCCTATCTGGGCCGTGTCAACAACCCTATATATAGTGTTGTCCAATACTGTTGCATTGCGATTGTAAAGGGTTGAAAACAATGAGAGTTTATCAGTTATTTTTTTCTGATATTTAAGGTAATTATTTATAAATCTGATATTCCATGATGTGCCATAATCTTTATATATTGTTCCTACAGACTTCATAAGTGTAGCTGTTGAAGTTTCTTTTTGAATAAAATTGGCACCCAGTGTAAAATTGTTGGCCTGTACTTTTACATCCAGAGCATAATCATTCTCAAAATTATCCATTAAATCAGTCCAGTTATAATCTCCTTTAATGCCTTTTAAATCAGCCTTATCAGATGTTTTACACATGCCCGAAATAAGGACGCCCAGATTTTTCTTTTCATTGGTATGACAAAAATTAAAATCAATATTTTTTGTATTGAATGAGCCAGCCAACGTATTAATCTCCAATTGTTTTTCGAGTGGATTTTTGGTAATAATATTAATAATTCCCGTTACCGCATTGGTGCCATAGATCACAGAAGCAGGGCCATAAATGACTTCAATACGTTCAACATTCGATAAATTATATTGTGCTCCACCATAGTAGCCTCCGGAGTTAAGCTCGTTTATTTGCACCCCATCAATCAGTAATAAAATTAAATTGTTTTGATTAGGAATTCCCCTTTGAAATGAATAGCTGTTAATGCCTTGGATATTTCTGAATTGAAAACCGGGTAAATCGGAAAGTACATCTTCTAATGTAAAATAAGCCTTTTCTTTTATTTCTGCTGCTGAGATTACATATATGGTTGAGGCTACTTCACTGATAGTTTGCGGTGTTTTAGAAGCAGAAGTAATGATAATTTTTGATAATTGGTTAAAACTCAGGTCGTAAATATCGGCACTGTCGGTTTGAGAAAAAGATAAGTGTTGCAGCAATATGAGAAATGGAAAAAAGAAAATAATTTTTGTTTTCATTTTTGTAAATAAAATGTTTAAATGCAAAATAATTCCTATATATCAACTTCTTATTTAAATAAATTCATTTCAAAGATAGTGTTATATTTAATAGGTTTAAAAAATTAACAAAATTTGCTGTTTTTATAATAACAATGAGAAACGACCATAAGTCAAAGCTTAAAGTATCAATTTGATAATAATGTTTCTGACTATAATGTTTGTATTATGTAGAATATCAACGGTTTAAGCTATCGGTCAATGAGGCAGTGTGAAGCATAAAAAGCTAATTAACCTTTATTACTCAACGTTGCCGGTTTCATCATCCAACTCTTTAAGTATTTTATTCACATCTTCTTCGGTAGTCAACAGTTTTGATTTGCAAATCTTTATCAAATGGGCGGCTCTTTTCACTTTTTCGGAAAGGACGTCAACTGATATTTCACCGGTTTCAATTTCATTAACTATTTCCTGAAGCTCGTTGAAAGCTTTTTCGTAATTGATTTTTTCGGTCATGGTTTTGTTTGTTTTGAATTGACATTACTAATAATAGATCCATCAGCAAGTATCGTATTTAAAGTGTCTCCTTTTTTGACATTTTTATGGCTTTTAAGGGCTTTGCCATTATGTAAAGTAATACTGTAGCCTCTTTTAAGCACGTTTTCGGGGTTGAGTATAAAAACAATTTTTTCAATATTAATTAACTCATTGTTTCGGCTAATCAGCATATTGCCACACGATTGTTCTAATTTCTCTCCCGAAAGTGTTATTAATTTGGAATGAAAACCAAAAGAAACGCGCGAGAAAGTCATCAACATTTTAGTATTTTCTCTGATTTTTTCTTTTTCTTTTCTGAAGAGAAATGCTGCATTTTGAGACAGTGAGTTGGAGTGCTGAAGGATGAAGTTTTTATGTGTGTTAATAGCATTCAGGCTTACAGAGCGAAAAAAACGACTGTTGTGCTGCAACAGACTTTTCTGTTCAGTAATCAGAGCATTGGGCTTGTTTTTAAGCACATCATGTGCATAATTTATGGGAACAGAGAAGTTGTGGAACTGCTGAATGAGATATTCGGCCAATTTAGTAGGTGTGATGGCATTCTGGTAAGAAATCATCTCAGCAACTGTTTCGTTGGTGGCATGACCTATGCCCGTTAAAACAGGCAGGGGAAAACCGGCAATTGTGCGTGACAGTTCATAGTTGTTGTAACAAGACAGACCCACATCGCCGCCACCGCCCCGTATAATAGCCACCACATCGAAATGATGAATGACTTTACGTATGCGGTTTAACTGTGCTGTGATAGAATCAACAGCTTTTTCACCTTGTAAAAGAGATGGAAACAACATATAAAAAAACTTATACGCCCAGGGATTTTGCTCTAATACTTTTAAAAAATCGGCATAACCCTTACTTGTTTCTACAGAAATAATCGCTATACGCCTTGGCAATAAAGGCATTTTGATTATTTTATTCTTCTCAAACAGATTTTCATGTTTTAAACGGGCAATGGTTTCTTGTTTTTCTTTTTCAAGATCGCCCAAGGTATAAGCAGGATCTATATCTATTATCCTTAAGGACAGGCCATACACAGGGTCGAAAGAAATACGTGCAGAAAAGAGTATTTTAATACCGTCTTTAAGGGGTTCTTTTAAAATGCTTATGAAATTATTATTCACAGTCTCATAATCGTCTTTCCAAAGTATTGATTTGATCTGGGCAATTATTTTTCCGTCTTTCTTTTCCACTAATTCGGGATAGCAATGACCTGAATGCGAATAGAAATTGAGTTTATTCATTTCAGCTTTAACCCAGAAAACGCTGGTGTACCTCTGAGCCAAAGTTTTTTGAATACTCTGTGTTACTTCAAGCAGTGTAAAAATCAATTTATTGTCTATCTCATCAGGCATTAAAAAACAGATTTTATTTTATACATAAATACTGAAGCATTAAGTGAATGTGTTTATAAAAATTACTCTATCAAAAACAACTAAATTACTAAAATTTTATTCTTTTTAATGCATATAAATGGTTGAAAATTTATTATTTCAAATAAATATTTCAAATTTTAACAAAATTTATATTCAAATTGTCTATGTATTTTATAATTTAGTACTTTCAAAAAATTATCAAGTCTTTATAAACTATTTATTATTATATAAAGAATTAAAAAAAGAGTATTTGATTGCCATATGCTAAAAAGAAATTTGTTATTAACATGCATAATACTTATATATTGTTCGGCAGTTTTTGCTCAAACAGTCTTGGATATAGACAGCAACGGTTACAGAATACAGGCTTTAGGCTCGCAGGTATGGCTGGCAGAAAACCTTAGGGTAACAAGACTTAATGATGGCACGCCTATTCCACTTGTAACTGACAGTACAGAATGGGACAGTTTAACCACAATGGGATATTGCTGGTATAACAACAACGATTCAGCACACAGAATTCCTTATGGGGCCCTCTATAATTGGCATGCAGTAAACACAAGCAAGTTGTGTCCAAGTGGATGGCATGTACCAACCAATATAGAATGGGATACACTGGTATCCTACTTAGGAGGCAACTATCTGGCAGGGGGTATGTTAAAAGAAATTGGGACAACGCATTGGAAAAGTCCCAATACAGGAGCCACCAATGAAACTGGATTTACAGCGCTTCCTGCAGGTATTCGTGCCAATGGAAAAAAATTCAGTAATTATGGGTGCAGCACCTACTTTTGGTCTGCCACCGAATTTAATAAAGAAAAAGCGTTAAATAAAATTTTAATTTATTACAACAACACCATATACACCGATAAAAACATCTTGAACAGCGGTTTTTCGGTGAGGTGTATGAAAGATTGAAAAGGCTTTATTAGCTGGCTTTAATTTCTTTTACAGCCGCAATCATTTCGGGTAATACTTTTGCCAGGTCTCCGACTATGCCATAGTCGGCTGCTTCAAATATAGGAGCGTCGGGGTCTTTATTAACAGCCACAATGCACTTCGAGCCGCTGATACCTCCCAAATGCTGAATGGCACCTGAAATACCAAGAGCAAAATACAAGTTGGGTGCAATAATTTTTCCTGTTTGTCCGGTATGTTCTGAATGAGGTCTCCAGCCTTCGTCAGAAACAGGGCGAGAACAAGCGGTAGCAGCGCCTAGCAGGGCTGCCAACTCTTCAATACCACCCCAGTTTTCAGGTCCTTTCATGCCCCTGCCACCCGAAACAACTATCTCAGCATCGGTAAGTAATATCTTTCCTGTTACTTTGTTCACTTCTTTTACAGTAGTTTTTACTGTGACACCATTCAAATCGGGTGAAAAGTTTTCTATTATGGCATCTGTTTTATTTTCAAAAATGCCGAAAGAGTTCTGCAAAAGGGTTAATATTTTTACAGGAGAGTTGATGGTAACATTGGCCAAAGCGTTTGATGTAAAAGCTTTTTTGGTTACTTTAAAAGGCTCAACAGAGAGGGGGGAGGATAAAACGCCCGTTACCAATCCGGCTTTAAGCTTTACAGAAAGCCTTGGGGCAAGAGCTTTGCCATAATTATTATGTGCAAAAACAATCACAGTAGCGCCTTCTTTAGCCACAGCATTTGCAATCACAGCGTTGTAGGCCTGGTTGTCGAGGTTTGTAAGCTGCGGATCAATCACATTTAATATTTTTGAAGCTCCGTAGGTTCCAAGCTTTATCAATTCTTCATTGGCAACTGCACCAATAGATAAAGCCACTACAGAGGTGTTCATTTTCTTTGCAATTTCGTGGGCATAAGAAATCAACTCAAAAGATAATTTTTTGAATTTTCCATCCCAATTTTCGGTATATACTAAAACTGACATATTATATTTTGTTTAATTATTAGACTTAAGAAATTAGATAAGTTTGGCTTCGTGATGCAGTAAGCGGATAAGTTCTTTGACATTGTCGGGGTCAATTTTTTTACACGCTGCTTTAGGTTTGGGTAAGTCATAATTTTCGACACTTATCAACGATGCCACCTGAACACCTTCCAAAACCTGCAAAGGCTTTGTTTTGGCCATCATAATTCCTCTCATATTCGGAATTCGGGGTTCCTTGGCAATACCTTTCTGAACGATGCCCACAAAAGGACACTGAACCTGAACACTTTCCTGTCCGCCATCAATTTCTCTTTTCAGTTCAATATTTCCATTGTTAATATTCAGAAATGAAACAGCAGAAACAGAAGGATAGTCCAGCATTTCAGCCAGCATACTGCCTGCCGAGGCCCCATTATAGTCGCTGGATTCAATACCACAAAGAATGATATCGTAGTTGTCCTTTTTAATTGCTTCAGCCAACTGTGAAGCTACCTGGTAGGCATCAAGAGGCTCGGCATTAATACGAACAGCTTTATCGGCACCAATGGCCAAGGCTTTACGGATGGTTGGTTCGGAATCAATTAACCCCACATTCATAACAGCAACATTTTCGATACCAGTTTGAGCATCTTTAAGTTCTAAAGCCCTTGTCAAGGCAAGCTCATCCCATGGATTGATGATCCACTGAACACCGGTTTTATCGAATGCCGTATTGTTGTTTACAAATTTGATTTTTGTTGTCGTGTCAGGTACATTACTGATACAAATCAATATTTTCATACAGTTATAAAAAGTTAATTAATAAATTGTTTTAATAATTGGAATAATGGAAAGTTGGAAAACTGCAATTATACCAGATTTCCCATCATTCCATTTTTTCATCATTCCATTTTTTATCTTACTTCAAAAGAGAACGCGAAATTACAATTTTTTGGACTTCTGAGGTGCCTTCGTAAATTTGGGTTAATTTGGCTTCACGCATCAGTCTTTCTACATGATATTCTTTCACATAGCCATAGCCGCCGTGTATCTGAACAGCTTCTGTGGTAACTTCCATGGCTATATCAGCACAATATTGCTTAGCCATTGCGCTCATGATGCCATAGGGGATATGCTGGTCTTTCATCCATGCTGCTTTAAGACATAAATTGCGGGCATTTTCAATTTTAACAGCCATGTCGGCCAATTTAAAAGCAATGGTTTGATGATTAAAAATTTCAGTACCAAAAGCTTTTCTTTCTTTTGAATATTTCAAAGCTCTTTCGAAAGCTCCGGAAGCGATGCCAAGGGCTTGAGAGGCAATGCCTATACGGCCGCCATCGAGGGTTTTCATGGCAAATGAAAAACCGAAGCCATCTTCACCTATGCGGTTTTCTTTGGGCACTTTAACATCTGTAAACATCACTGAATGGGTATCGGAGCTTCTCATGCCCATTTTGTTTTCGTGAGGCCCCAGAGTAATGCCGGGCGTATTTTTGTCAACAATAATAGCATTGATGCCTTTATGCTTTTTTTCGGGATTAGTCTGTGCAATAACAATATATGTAGAAGCACAATTGGCATTGGTTATCCAGTTTTTGGTTCCATTTATCAGATAATGATCACCTTTATCTTCTGCGGTTGTTCTTTGTGATGTTGCGTCTGAACCAGCTTCCGGCTCTGACAATAAAAACGCGCCTATTTTTTCACCACGAGCCAAAGGTATGAGAAATTTTTCTTTTTGCTCTTCGGTGCCATAGGTTTCAATGCCCCAGTTTACGAGAGAATTGCATACCGACATGACAACAGCAACCGAAGAGTCGATTTTTGAAATTTCTTCCATGGCAAGCACATAAGAAACAGTGTCCATACCGCCACCATCATATTTGGGATCGGTCATCATGCCCAGAAAACCCAATTCGGCCAACTTTTGCACCCTGTCTGCAGGAAAAAGGCTTTTTTCATCTCTTTCTATAACATCGTGCAGTAATTCGCGTTCAGCAAAGTCTTTTGCTGCTTGCTGTATCATTTTTTGTTCTTCTGTAAATTCAAAATTCATAGTAAAAAATATTTAATTAATATTATGTAAATAAAAAATAAACTTATTCAAATAAGGTTTCATATAAAATACAAACCTAAGAAAAAAAAATAAAAAAGTTTCTATTTTTTTCTAAAATTGTGTTAAATATCCCCGCAAGTCCTTTTAATAAATGATATCATTTTTTCAAGAACCATCCTCGTCGCTTCAAAATGAGGCACATGACCGCATTCGGGAATGAGCAGAATTTCCACCTGAGATTTAATATTTTCCAATTTTGATGTTAACTGTTTTACAGAGCCATAGCAATCGTTTCTGCCTTGCATGGCTAAAACGGGACATTTTATTTGTGGTAAATGATTTTCAATACTCCAGTTAGTTTTTTCTTCACTGAGCCAGTAATTGCTCCATGAGTAAAACATTGAGTCTGTTTTTTCATCATGAAAACGTGATAATAGTTTTTTAAGACCACCGTTTTTGTATTCTTCTACAATGTTTTTCACTCCGGCCAGAGTAATAGCTTCACTCAGCACATGGTCGGCTTCGGTAATAACGGCCATGGTTTTTTCTTGAAACCTTGTAGCATAAAGCAATGCAATAGTGCCACCATCGCTGTGTCCAATAAGTATAACCTTTTCGTTAATCCCCGATTGTTTGAGTAATTCGGGCAAGAAAACAAAGGCTTCATCGGGCATGTAATCAGCGTTTCGGGTTTCGTTAATAGCTTCCGAATGGCCATATCCGTAGCGGTCGTAAACCAAAGCTGCACAGCCTGTTGCTGAGCTTACTTTATCGGGAAAATCTTTCCACTGTGCAACACTGCCCAGACCTTCGTGAAGAAATACAAGTACTGGCTTGACTTCATCTCTGAAATCACTATTTAATAATTTGTAGTGAATTTGCTTGCTATTCACTTTTACAATATGGGAAACAGTATTCATTTTAAAAATTAAACTACAAATTTATTATTTTAAAATGAAATATTAAATTTGCATAAAATATAATTGAATACTATTTTCTGTTGATGAAAGTTTGTTTTATAAGCCTGAAAGCCTATCCTCTCTTTGATTCTTCTGTTCGTGCCATGCATGGAGGCGCAGAAGTGCAAATGAGCATACTGGCAAAGCATCTTTCCAAACACCGTCAATTTGAAGTGAGTGTTATTACTGCCAAATACAAAAATTCAAAAAAAAAAAAGGTCGATAATATTTCAATCTGGCCAACCTTTAGTTTTGAACTCTTCACTTTATTTAAGATTTATATTTTTCTAAAAGTCTTTAACAAGGTCAATGCTGATGTCTATATTCAGCGGACATTAAGTTTTTATTCTTTCTTTTTAGCTGCCTATTGCAAATTTAAAAAAAAGAAACTGATATACATGGTGGCTCACGACAACGACCTTAATGGCAAAGAGGTTCTTTATAAATATCCCTTTGGCAAATGGCTTGCAAAAAATTTGTTTGAGGGGGCTTCGGCGGTTATTGTTCAGAATGAATACCAATATAAGTTGTTCGGAGAGCGGTTTCAGAATAAGAATCTGTTTATTATGAAAAAAATAGCTGAAGTATCAGAGAATTCCAGTTTTTTTGAACATTACGCCCGTTACAGTTGTGTGTGGCTTGCAAGAGCCGAATCGTGGAAACATCCAGAAAAATATATTGAATTGGCAGATTTAAATCCGGGTATTAAATTCCTGATGATTTGTCCCAGTCTGAGTCTTTCATATTCCTCGAGAAAATACAAAAAACTACTTGAGCAGCTTAATAAAAGAGTTAACATCACTTTTCTGCAGCATTTGCCCTATGAATCTATTTATACAGTGTTGAAAAAATGCAAGGTTTTTTGCTCCACTTCGTCATGTGAGGGAGATCTTCCCATGAGTCTTTTGGAGGCAGCAACCATAGGTTTACCTGTGCTTTTATTGTCAATCAATAATTTTAATGATTCGACAGATGATAGTATTGGCATTTATTGCAATGATAGTGTAGAACAAATGAGCGACTGGCTCCAAAAGCTTGTCAGCGATGATGAATTATATAAGGATTACAGCGATGAAGCTAAAAATTATATTCATAAGTACCACAATAAAGACCTTATTATTCCACAGTTTATTGAAATTTTAAATACTGTCAATAACTCTTAATAAAGCATCCATGAAATTTTTGTTTCTGTCGCCGGTTGTATGGAATTTCTACCCTTTGCAAAACCAGAATCTGGCTATTTCGCTTGCTGAAAGGGAGTTTGAAGTTTTTTATATAGAGCCTGTGCGTTATAAAAAATGGCAATACCATATTCGTTTTGCCAAACTTACAGATAATAAAAAGCCGGCAGGTCTGACAGTTGTAGAACAAAAAATTAATATACCTAAATCTTTTTTTGTTTTTATTTACGAGAATTTTAAAAATGTTAAGCAGATAAAGAAATACAAGCCCGAAGTTGTCGTGTGCTATGATCATCTGATGGGCTTTATGCCCTGTATTTACTGTTATTTCAAAAAGATAAAATTTGTATTCAACGTCAGCGATGATTGGGATAATATGCCACAATCGAGGGCTTCGCAATGGATGTGGAAACACATTATTAAACCGGCAGTTGCTAAGTTTTCATATGCTATTGCTTCAATAAGCCACAAACAATTGGCATTGTTCAAAAAGAAAAACAAAAATACTTTTATTTTACCCAACGGTCTTATTTGTAATTTTATAGATAATATCAACTCTTTTGAAGAAAATAATAATAGTAAAACCGTTAACTTTATAGCCAATCTGCGCGACTGGTATGATTTTGACCTGCTTTTTGATGTGTTTTCAGAATTGCCTGAATTACAGCTTAATATATATGGTTTAGGGCCCTTATATGAATCATTAAAAGAAAAATCAGAAAAATATTCCAATATTCATTTGCTTGGCAACATTTCGCAAGAAGGCGCTGCAAAATTGCTTAAAGACACTTTGTTTGGCATTCTTCCTCTCAAACCAAATATTTTAAATGATTCAACAAGCCCAGTCAAGCTATTCGACTACTGGGCGGCTCAGAAAGCAGTAGTGGCCACACCAACACTTGAGCTGAAATCAATTGGTGAAGATTGTATTTTATTTGCCCAGAACAAGCAAGAGTGGCTCAAGCATATTCGCTTTCTGATTGATAATGCTGGCAGAAGAGAATTTTTAGGAAAAACTGGCTCTGAAAAAATTGTAAACAAATACAATTATGAAGATATTACAGGGTCTTTCTTAAAGAAAATCAAAACATCCTAAGTGTCAGTTTTTTGATTTATTAACGATACAATTTGAAAGATAATTGACATAATAGGTGTTGAATTTCTCATTGGGGTGAATAGAATCGTGAATTGGATTAACAATGTAATCCACCCTGTTTTGCTTAAAATCGGGCGGGGTTGGCACATTAATTACAGTCACTTCGGGATTGAGAAATTTCACCCATGCTGTATCAGTTACTTCATAAAAATTGGGAAACATACCAACATAAAAATTACCCTTTGGAAATAGCATAATATATTGTTCCGCAATATAATTGATAATATCTGCAAATCGTTTGTAATAGCTTTCGGTTTTGGGGTACGAAAAATTAAAATTAAAATATCTCATAGTTTGTGAGTCCTTAAGAAAATCGGCTAAAAGCAAACGGTATTTGGATCTTTTTTTACTAACCAACTTTTTGTCAATGACATAAACATCGGGTGTCATGTGACCATAAGAAAGGTACACAGAGCCGCCATAAACCCTGTTGAGATGGTCATTGATAAATGTGTAAACAGCAAATCCCTCCTGTTGTTCTACAGCTTCATTATTAATGGTGTTGACACCATCCTTGAAAAGCAGTGCTGATTGATGGGGACCATAGCCTTTATAACCATAGTTATATGATTTATAAGAAGGATTGTTTTTTTCAAACAAATATGAAAATGTGGACTTAAATGGCAAGCCTTCGCCAAAAGTATAGGAACAACCCAAAAACAAAGCGTGTTTGGTTTTTAGAGTGTCGGTATCAGCAGTGTCAATTTGTTCAGCTATCCGGCGACTGTATTTATCTGAAGAATAAAGCGCACTATAAACAGTATCATTACCTATTCTTTTGATAGATCTATAGCTGTTTATATTGGACCGTAATCTGTAGCCTATTATTGAATTATCTTCATTGTAGGTGTCTTCATCAAATTTGGCTCTTTTTGATTCATTTCTGTAGTTTAATCGTCCAAAAACCATTTCAAAACAGATAAAAATAACAAGCAACAATCTCAACAAATAAAATAAATAGCTTTTTTTCAGTAAAAAAAGACTTTGTATTATAAAACAAAATACAAAAGCTACAATTAAATTAAACGTATACTTATGGTCAATGCCCCTCAAAAATATTAAAAGTGTAAAAATCAAAACAAAAAAATGAAGTATTCCTTTTTCTTTTAAAAGTGTTGCAAGTGTGTTAATATATTTTTTTAAATATTTCATTTTATTTATTTTATATAAAAAACCGACGGGTTTACCCGTCGGTTTTCTTTGATTTAGTATCCGTTATCTTTCATTTGTTGCTCACATTGCTTAGTGCAATCTGATACTTTTTTAATTAACAACAAATTTTTGCGTTTTAAAATCATTCCCCGATTTTAGATGAACAATGTACATGCCTTTGGCATAAGATGAGAAGTCGTAACTTGTTGTTTTCAAGCCATTAGTGCTCATGTTTTCAGAAAAAATAAGGTTTCCGACCAAATCGTAAACACTTACATTTATATTTTCTTTATAAGGGCCATTAACACAGAAGTTAACAAGGCCATTAGAAGGGTTAGGGAAAATGTTTACGTCATTGCCATTAACCGTATTTAAAATATGAGCACCAGCTGTTAAATCCTGAAATTTCAGTATAGAATTAATAGCGCCACCCTGATCGTAGTTGCCTACCCAACCTACCTGCTGACTTGCAAATCCGACACCAAGACACTGAATATTACTTCCTGCGGGCTGGAGCAAAGTATTAAGGTAATCGGTCCATGTTAAACCGCCATCAGTGCTATAAGCAACGCCCATAATGGTATTAATATCAGGAGAAGTGGCTACGAACATATTGACAGAGCCAGGCACATAACACATGGCAAAATTATAAAAAGGTGCAGATGGTGCATACGGATTCCATGTGGTGCCACCATCAGTAGTATACTTCCATGTCCAGGTAGTAGTTGCTGTTACATAAGTAGCGCAAATAATATAATTGGCGCTGGATGCATAAATTTTATTACTTCCATAAACCGCTGAAGTAAAAGGAGCAGTAGCTGTGGGTGCCCATGTAGCACCATAATCAGTGGTTCTTAAAACACGACCGTGGTCGGTCATTATAAATGCAATGCCACCGGGCACAGTTGCAGAGCACTCAAAGCCATTGTAACCATATTCCGATGCAGGTGAAGGTGCAGGTGCATTGGTGTTTTTTGTCCAGGTAATGCCTCCATCAGCAGTGGTGTAAATTTCAAAAATGCCACCGTCAGGGTCACCATAACAATATCCCTGTAAATTATTCCAAAACCTTACGCCATCAACAAAAGAACTTGAGCCATTGAACATGGCCGTTTTTTTAACCCATGTTGTGCCACCATCTGATGTAGCCCAAAAAGAAGTAGCCGAGCTGACAGTATCCATCACAACCACATAAGCGCTTGTATCACTTGAAGCAGCAATGACATAAGGCATTTCTGTTGCACCAAGTTGTGTAAAATGACCCGATGTCCAGTTGGCACCACCATCGCTGGTACGAGAAAAAACTTTAAGTTCTCCACCGGTACCAGAACCGTTAAAACCTTTTACCCAAACCACATTTTCATCTACTACCGATACCTGATCTACACCAATAGCAGTGGATAAATCGGTAAAATTTGTGTTTTGTTGAATCCAAACCGCCTGAGCTTTGAGGCTGATGTTCAGAAAAATAATGGCGCTCAAAAACAGTAATTTTTTAATCATAATTTTCATTTTTTAAATTAATAATTGTAACATGAATTGCTAATTACAAAGATAAAAAATATTTATTTATAATAAAAAATGATTTTATTTAAAAGCAAACTTTCACCCTTACGCATTTCAATTAAATAAATACCATTTCTCAAACCGTTCATGTCGAAATAGGTTTTTACCTTACTGTTAATGAGCTTTAATTCTTCAGAAATCAGCGTGCGCCCCAGAATATCTTTAATGTCAACACTAACATTATTGGCATTAGGAATTATAAGATCCAAATTTAAAATACCATTTGTTGGATTGGGATAAATATTTGACCACAAATCACTTTCCGTATTATTAACACCTACATTCACCACAGTATAAGGTACTGAGAGACCGGAGCAATTGTTAAGTGTAATTTCAACGGTATAACTTCCATTTTGCAAAGGAGTATAATTTTGTCCTGTCGCACCAGAAATCAGGATGCCATCCAAATACCATTGGTTTCCTACAGCATAGTTGGAGGTAAGCACCCCGCTGTTTTCAGTAATGGTTGGTGTTGGAATAGAATTGACTGTAATATCAATAGTATCTCTGCTGACACATGCATGATTATCGGTTACAACAACAATAAATGCAACATCCATTGACAGAGGATGGGTTTGTGGGCTGCTTAAATTGGCATCGTAAAGCAATCCGGCTGGTTGCCATGCGTAGCTGACAGCCCCTGAGGCGGAAGCTGAAAGAACAATACTGTCGCCAAAGCACACAGACTGGTCGCCGCTTGTTGTAATCTGAGGCAGGTTGTAAACCACAATTTTTACACTGGCTGTATTGTAGCAATTGCCTGTAAATGAAACAGTTACTGAGTAAGTTGTTGTAATTGTGGGTGACGCTACAGGCATCTGAATGAGGGCATTATTGAGAGAGGCAGCAGGTGCCCATGTGTATGAAAGAGCTCCGGAAGCATTGGCCGCAAGATTTGTTGTTTCCCCCACGCAAAGTGTGTCACTTTGAGAAATCATCACTGCCGGAGGCTGAGAAATTGTTACATTTATAATGTCATTGGCAGTACAGCCGTTATTATCGGTTACCTTTAAAGTATAAGTAATATTTGCTGTTGGCGTTGCCACAGAATTTGCAAGGGTGTCATTGTTAAGATATGTGGCAGGCGTCCATTTGTAATGGTAGGGAGAAGTGCCGCCGGATGCCACAGGTGTGTCGCCCAAAATAACATTATTGCCCGAACAAATACTTTTATCAATACCGGCAAAGGCCAGAACTGCTGAGGGGTTAACAATATTGACTGAAGCAGAGTCTTTACATCCGTGAGCATCTGTTACAATAACCTTAAATGCGCCCTGAGCCAGATTAAAAGCAGTATCGTTGGTTTGAACAGGGATGGTATTCCAGCTGTAGCTGTATGTGGGTGTTCCTCCTGTAGCCACAGCAACAGCAGTCCCATTATTCTGGTTGTAGCAACTGATGTTATGACCTGTGGCCGTAACATCCAAAGCAGAAGGTTCTTCAATTATTATCTGTTTATCGGCAGAGCAACCATTATAATCGGTAATAGTGACGTTAAAAGTGCCGGCAGGCAGATTTAATACGGTATCATTAGTACTGATGTTAGGCAACCATGTAAAAGTGTAAGGAGGGGTGCCTCCATCGGGTGTTACTATAATGCTTCCATTGCTGCCTCCATGACAACTCACATCTGTTTTTACTACTTGTGCGGACAGGGGACAGATTTTTCCTGAAAAAGCATCATAAGTGCCATAACCACTCACATTTACAGTTCCGAATGCAGCCGAACTATTATAAAAGCTCCCGGCCACATACACACCACCAAAAGTATCAACTGCAACACCATTGCCATCGTCATCATAAAGTCCCCCACCGGCTATAGCCCACAGGACATCACCAGTAGTGTCAACCTTTGCCACAAAAACATCCTGACTGTTAGTGACACTTGAAACAGACAAACTATCGAAACTGGCATCCACTGCAAAAGCTCCCGACAGATAAACCGCATCGTAGTATTTATTCAAAATCAGGCTTTTGGTGTAATCGAGATTGGTGCCGCCATAATTTTTAACCCATTGTAAGGAGCCATTGTTAGAAAGCTTTGCCAAAAACACATCATAACTTCCATAACTGTTGAGTGTTGTCGTCTGAAACAGCGCCTGTATTTCAAATCTTCCCGACACAAAGCAATTGCCGCTTGTATCCATTGCAACTGCATGGCCATAATCGGTATTGCTACCGCCAAAAGACTTAGCCCAACCCAGAGTGCCTGATGTATCGTATTTGGCCACAAAAGCATCGCCCCCGCCGGCGCTTGTGAGTTGTGTGGAGCCAAAAGTACCTGTTGATTCATAATATCCTGTAATGGCCAGGCTGTTCTTAATGACGGTAATGCCATAAGCCCTGTCCAAACCACTTCCGCCCCCTTTTTTTGCCCAAAGGCATGTGCCGCTGGTATTGTATTTGGCGACAAAAGCATCCAAGCCTCCCGAGGCTGTTAAACTGAGTCCTGTTTTGAAAGTAGCTGTATTTCTGAAATAACCTGTAATATAGCAATTGCCTGCGGCATCCACATCAATACCTGCCCCTTCGGCATCACCCGTCACACTGACACTTTTTGCCCAGGTCAAAGCACCATTGCTCGTTGCATACTTGGCTATAAAAATATTCTTACCATTGGTACTTGTAAGATTAGTGCTTCCAAAAGAGGCTGTGCCCATAAAATAGCCAGTCACATAGCAATTTCCCGAAGCGTCAACAGCAATACCCAATCCCTCATCTGTACTTGTTCCTCCGGCTTTTTTTGCCCATTGTACCGTGCCCTGGGCATCATACTTGACAATAAAAATATCTTTCAATCCTGAGTTTGTGAGTTGTGTGGTGCCAAAAGTTGCGGTGCCTTCGTAAGAACCCACCGTGTAAACATTTCCGGTCAAATCAGTAGCCACACCATAAGCATAGTCGGAGGCTGTACCTCCGGCAGGCTTTACCCATACCCACTGCTGGGCATTTAGCACATTAGCCAACAGGCAAAATGTCAATGATAATGTGTAAAAGTATTTCATAATATTTCGTTATTAGTTCTTTGTTTTTTAATTACAATAGCCCAAGCTCTAATTGGGCGGCTTCCGACATCATATCAGTGTTCCATTCGGGTTCAAAAACCAAATCAACAGTGCATGATTTAACCCCTTCAATAATTTTAACTTTTTCATTTACTTCAACAGGCAAGCTTTCTGCCACAGGACAATTGGGGCTTGTTAAAGTCATTTTAATACAAACGTTTTTGTCATCATCCACCTTTATTTCATAAATTAAACCCATTTCATAAATATTGACAGGGATTTCGGGGTCGTAAATATTTTTTAAAGTATCTACTATCTTCGATTCGAGAGATAAAAGATTTTCTGAGTTTTCCATATCATTTATTTTTTTTAAAAGATTTGTCCTTTATATAAGTTGCTCATCGTAAATCTACATCATTTTTTTTGAATACGCTTCATTTTTTCAAAAAAAAACAAATGCATCATTTGCTCACAATTAACTTTTTAATGATATTTTGTCGGTGAATTATTTTAAAAAAAAGACAGCCCCATTTCTTATCATCACAAAAAAATCTTCATGGGCAAAAAGTAAAATCTTTGACAAAAATTGCGTTACTTTGTAATAACCAATTTTCGAAAATGAATATTTACAAGCGGTTTAAAACAAAAGAAATTTATATTGGCAACCTGCCATTGGGTGGTGTGCATCCTATTCGTGTACAATCAATGACCAATACCAACACCCTTGATACAGATGCCACGGTAAAACAATCGGTAGCGCTTATTGAAAGCGGTTGTGAGTATGTGCGAATCACTGCTCCGGGGAAGAAAGAAGCTGAAAATCTTATGATTATAAAAAAACACATCCGGCAACATGGCTATAATACCCCCATTATTGCAGATGTACACTTCAACCCCGAAATAGCCGAATATTGTGCTCGTTTTGTTGAAAAAGTACGCATTAACCCCGGCAATTATGCTGATAAAAAATCATTTAAAAAGTTAGAATACTCGGATAATGAATATTTTGCAGAACTCGAACGCATATCGCAAAGAATCAAACCTTTAATAAATATTTGCAGGGAATATGGCACTGTGTTGCGAATAGGCACCAACCATGGCTCGCTCTCCGACAGGATTATCAACAGGTATGGCGACACGCCCAAAGGCATGGTGGAAAGCACCATGGAATTTTTACGTATTTGTAACTATCTGGGGTTTTCCAATATCGTTGTTTCGCTCAAAGCCAGCAATCCCATTGTTATGATAGAAGCCAACAAGCTTTTGGTACAGCAGATGATTGAAGAGAATTTATGCCTGCCCATCCACCTTGGTGTTACCGAAGCCGGACAGGGAGAAGATGGCCGGATAAAATCAGCACTGGGTATTGGCACGCTTCTCAACGAAGGCATTGGGGATACTATTCGTGTTTCATTGACTGAAAGCCCCGTAATGGAAATACCCTTTGCAAAACAATTGGTGAAAAAATACAATGAAGTGCCGGCTTACACATTTTTTGAAAAATATGAACCTTCAGACGCCCTTATTGTTCCTGATTTTAAAAAAGAGGTTGTAGATGACAGGCCTTTCCCTTACATCATAGCCCACTTGAAAGACAATGATGAAAAAACACGCGCCGCTGTTTTCACTTTCAATGAAACAAATAAATGCTTTGAAAAGCACCCGACATCACCCGATGCCATTCATTTTGAAAAAACTAATTTAGTCTTCAATTTCGACAGTTCAGTAGAATGTATATTTAATATTAAAGATTTTAATAATTCAACGGATGGTCGAAATGCTGTTTTTGCATCAACCGGAGAATCTGTTCCCGAAAAACATCGCACCGTTTTTCTGAAGGCAAGTCTGGATGAAATAGACACAATACTGTTGAACAAAAGCCCCATACTTAAAAAAGACATTTTCTTAATAATAGATGAAAAGGCAAGTCATCAGCTTATCGAAAAAATATCTGATTTGCACCTGAAGTTTAAATTGGCAGGCATAAACATACCATTGCTTTGTTCGGTCAAATACGACAGCACAGCCCCGGAACAATGGCTGACGGAGAGTTCCGTGACTTATGGCCGTTTGTTATTGGCTAAATATATTTTTGGTTTGTATGTAAATGCTGAAGCACCTCACATGCCTACCGCATTAAATGCTTTGTTTGGCATCATGCAGGCTGCCCGTGTGCGCATAAGCAAGACCGAGTATATTTCATGTCCCACCTGTGGCCGCACATCCTTCGATATGGAAGCCACATTAAAGACCATCAAAGAAGCAACCTATCATTTGCCCGGGCTTAAAATAGGTGTGATGGGGTGCATAGTGAATGGTCCCGGCGAAATGGCCGATGCTGACTATGGATACGTGGGTAATGCCAATGGCAAAGTGAATCTTTATAAAGGAAGGGTTGCCGTAAAGAAAAACGTGAATCAGGAGGATGCCTTATGTGAGCTCATTGAACTTCTGAAAGAGGATGGTAAGTGGCATGAGAAAGAGTAACAAAAAAGGTTAATAATTACAAACTCCCTAAATAAGACACAAAATGCAAAATAAAGTATTTTCAGTTGTATTAATTCTATGTGCCTTATTTTACATAAGTGCGTGTAAAACAAAAGCATCAAAGAAAAAACAAGAAACCGTTATCAGTATTGTCAATATAAAATTATCGGCCACCGACAGTATTTACAAAGTAGGAAAAGCCAATGACAGTTATTTTATTATAGAAGTAAAAAACAACAGGGAAAATCGCATTGAAAGTTTTTCTTTCAAAAACAATATTGTTTTTTATGCTAAGTGTGAACAATGGCCTGAGCCTTTACGCCTTAATATTTACAATGACATTATGTTGACCATGGTTAAAGATATTTCTGCCAATGGTTTTTTTCAAACAACACTTAAATATGACGACCTTTTCAAAAATAAAATATACACAGGAAATAAAGCTCAATTAAATGCCGGATGGTACTGGTCTTGGTTAAATGAATTGCCTATGCCCCCATCGCCTATAAACATTGACAAAGACAAGCTGTGTCAGGAGGTTTTTTTCTGGTATGTTGTCAAAATTTATGGTAAAGATTATCTTTCTAACAAGGTAACAATCAAAATATTAAAGTAAATGCGTGCCAACAAGAAAAAGACAGTGAAAAATATTGAAATATTTCTGCCCGATTTATCCACTTCATTGGAGTTGCCTTTGTTTGCGCCTCCTGTATCAGCAGGGTTTCCATCACCTGCGGAGGACTATACCGACAAATCCATAGACCTTAACAAAGAACTTATTAAAAACCCGTACTCTACTTTTCTGGCGCGTGTTAAGGGGTTTTCGATGAAAGATGCAGGCATTGAACCTGATGACATCCTTGTGATAGACAAATCGCTGGAGCCCGAAAACAACAAAATAGCTGTTTGTTTTATTGATGGTGAGTTCGTGCTGAAACGCATCAAAACAGACAAAAACTGCGTGTGGCTGATGCCCGAAAACAAGGATTTTAAACCGATAAAAATTACTGAAGAAAATGATTTTTGTGTGTGGGGTATTGTTACTTACGTGATTAAAAAACTATAAATATCATGTTCGGACTGGCAGATTGTAATAATTTTTATGCATCCTGCGAAAGGGTATTCAATCCCGCATTGCGCAATAAGCCCGTGGTTGTGCTTTCCAACAACGATGGCTGTGTAATAGCCCGAAGCAATGAAGCCAAAGCCCTGAATATACCCATGGGAGCTCCTGCCTATCAGATAGAGAAGCTTATAAAAACACACAATGTGGCCGTTTTTTCAACAAACTTTACCTTATACGGCGACATGTCCAACAGGGTGATGAATACGCTGGCCTCCTTCGTGCCCGATTATGAAATATACTCTATAGATGAGGCATTTTTAAGTTTTCATGGTTTCGAACATTTCGACCTCAACGCTTACGCCGCTAAAATAGTGAAGACTGTTGCCAAAAACACGGGTATTCCGTTGAGCCTGGGCATAGCACCTACTAAAACATTGGCCAAAATAGCCAACAAAATAGCTAAAAAGAATGGCAGGTTTTATTGTATTTTAAATACCGAAGAGGAAATAAAACAATCGTTAAAAAACACGGCTGTTGAGGATGTGTGGGGCATTGGCCGCCGATATGCCGTTTTTCTGAGGAAGCACAACATCCAAACTGCCTTTGACTTTACACAAATGCCCGAGGCTTGGGTCAGAAAGAATCTGAGCGTGGTGGGTCAACGCATGTTTAACGAGTTGAAAGGAACGCCCTGCTATACCCTTGAGACGGGAGTTCCTGCTAAAAAAAACATCTGTACGGCACGCAGTTTTGGAAAAATGCTCACTGCCCTCACAGATATTGAAGAAGCAGTAGCAAACCATACCGCCCGATGCTGCGAAAAACTACGCAAACAGAAAAGCTGTGCCAATGCAGTAATGGTGTATATCCATACCAATCAGCACCGCAAGGATTTGAAGCAGTATGCTAAAAACATTGTCATACAGCTGCCACAAGCCACCAACTACACACCCGAATTAACAAAACACACCACCGAAGGTCTGAGGCGCATTTTCAAAGAAGGGTACAGCTATAAAAAAGCAGGCGTTATTGTCCTGGACCTAATACCCGAAAGCCATGTGCAAGGCAACCTCTTTGTTGATGTAAACAACGACAAGACCCAAAGTCTGATGCATACTGTTGATGAACTCAATGCCAAATACGGTCGCGATGCGGTGCGCTTTTCGGCACAGGGCTACAGCAAAAAGTGGAAACTACGACAAGAAAAACTCTCGCCTTGTTATACCACAAAAATGGATGATTTACTCGACATACAATAAAAGCTAAAGTTTTACGTAAAAGATATAAACCGTATATACATGAAGTCATATTTACTAAAAGCAATAGGATTTCTCTCCATATTATTCTTACTGACGCTTGCATCCTGTAGCAGTGGAACCCACGAGATTTCTCAAAGAAAATCGGACATTCTGCAAAAATATCTCGACGAAAAAGTAATGCAACCTATATGGGGTGGGAAGGTTTTCAGTGCTTTTAAAATTTTCGAAGAGGTGGGCGACACGCTTTACATCTGGGCTTACATACAGGAATACTACAAAGAGGAAAACAATATTGAATTGGGCACAGGGTGGTCGGTTCCAATGGTAATAAGTATTGAAGATACGCTTTCGGAAATTACTATTAAAAAACTTTTTATTCCGGGCGATGGGGATATGTACGAAAAAGACATCAAAAAGAATTTTCCGGGCAACATCCAAAAAGAAGTACTTGATTTTCAGAAAACACCCGACATAAAAGAACTGACAGAAGCCTGCAAGAAAAGAGCAGAAGCGTTTTACAAGTAAGAGGAGGAAGTGTGGAGTGCCTAAAGTGAGCTAAAGTACTTAAAGTTAATTAGCCTGACGGCAGCAACAGAAAGGATCTATAATGTTTTTGAACATTAAGTAATTGCTGTGTGGCGAAGCATTTGCTTCGTCGTCTTTATTTCTTATAGCTTTCGCTATTTCAATATTGTTATTAGGTGTAGCAAATGCTACTGAGACCTGACGGCAGTAACGAATATCGAACACCGATTAACGAATAATGATTTCAGATGTTTTAAAACCTGACGGCGGCAAGAGGAAGTTTGGAGTGCCTAAAGTGAGCTAAAGTATTTAAAGTTAATTAGCCTGACGGCGGCAACGGGGAGTAACCACAGGTGCACAGAGAAAATTTTAAAAAACAAAAATTACACACCAGCCTGTCGGCCAGACAGGTGGGGTGATGTAAATTGCAAATAAAATAAATATTTGTTCGTTCCATTAAGTATTTTATATATCTTTGTAAAAATATAAAATTCAACTTATGACAGAGGTAAATAAAGCATTGAATATTGACTGGAAAGTTCGTGCTATAGATCGCAGGCTTGAAAATAAAGCTCTAAAAAAGAGGATTAAAGAATTAACAATCAGTAGAGATGGATGGCGCAAGAGAGCCGTTGATTCTAAAAGCGAAAATGTTGTTTTATTATCAAAGCTAAATGCAGTAAAAAAAAAGATAAATCAGATAAACGAAATTTAAAAAAGGATAAGCCTAAAAGTTCGCATTTCTGTACTATTATTATTAGACTGTTTGTTTCAGCCAAAATTATGACTTCGGTTAGCTTTCGAAGCATGAGTGGAATATTTGAAATATTCAGCGTCTGCATTGCATTGGGACGCAATACCCCCTCATATTCTTCGGGTATGCTATGGGTTAAAAAAATAGGGTATTATTGTCTTAATCAAACTAAGGTTATCGCTGATGATTGGATACTTGTTATAGATGAAAGCATAGGCATTGGGCAAGAAAAACTACTAGTAATTTTAGGCATAAGATCCAGTCAGGTTGATTTTACCAGACCGTTACGACTACAAGATATGGAACCAATTATTGTAAAATCAAGCAAGAATTGGACAAGTGAGGATGTTTATGTAGAACTAGAGAAAAGCAAAGAGCTGCTGGGCAGAGTTATATATGCAACAACTGACGGAAGCTCTATGCTAA
>Ga0172370_10001689_pt1 | contig 33181 bp, 27 predicted proteins | sample LakKiv5m_FD_114538 | JGI IMG/M metagenome (GOLD analysis project Ga0172370, IMG submission 114538) | Freshwater microbial communities from Kabuno Bay, South-Kivu, Congo - kab_022012_11.5m | ecosystem: Environmental > Aquatic > Freshwater > Lake | place: Democratic Republic of the Congo...
AATTTTGAAGAAGACTTGCGGAAGATTGACGGTATGTTCACCGAACTGCTTGATAAACGCAGCACGAACATTGAGGATTTAGCAAGTACTGTCAACGCAATGATTAACCGTTACGATGAACCTACACCTCCCGAAGAAGCCGCTAAACAAACCGATGTTCCGAAAATCCTTTAGTGGAAGATTATAAACATTCTCAAATTATTGTAACACGGTTATTGAAAAAAAATAATTTTACATCAGTCGTGGTTGTAGAAAACGGCGCCGAGGCGGTTGACCAGGTTTCAAAGCAAAAATTTGATTTAATCTTAATGGATATGCAGATGCCGGTAATGAACGGTTTTGAAGCCACTGAAAAAATTAGAACTATACCTGAATACAAGGACACACCGATAATTGCACTCACCGCTTTTGCGATGAAGGGTGATAAGGAAAAGTGCCTTGAATCCGGGGCGACAGATTATATCCCAAAACCGATTGACAGCCAAGAGTTTGTTGAAAAAGTTAAATTTTACACCTCGGAAAAATTTATTCAAAAATAATTCCCTCCTTAATGAAGTTTGTGTATGATAAATAATACCCCAAGAGTCCGTTTTGCGCCAAGTCCAACAGGTTATCTGCATGTTGGCGGGCTACGAACCGCCCTTTACAATTATCTCTTTGCGAAAAAAAATAACGGTAAGTTTATCTTACGGATTGAAGATACAGATAGAACTCGATACGTTGAAGGTGCCGTTGAAAATCTTATCACTACATTGCAGTGGGCCGGGCTTGAGTATGATGAAGGTCCTGGAAAAGAAGGAGAAGTTGGACCTTACGTACAATCAGAACGGTTAAAACTTTATAACGACTTTGCTCAACAGCTTATCAAAGAGAAGAAAGCTTATTATTGTTTTTGCAACTCTGAGAGATTGAAAAACCTAAGAGATGAACAACAAAAAGCCGGACTGCAAACAAAATACGACAAGCACTGTCTTACTCTTTCACAAGAAGAAATTGATAAAAAATTAGCTGAACAGCAGCCGTATGTCGTAAGGTTAAACGTTCAACCGGATGAAGAAATTTTGATAAAGGATCTCATTCGCGGTGACGTGATATTTAATTCCAACGTCGTGGATGATCAAGTACTTTTAAAAAGCGACGGCTATCCAACGTATCACCTTGCAAATGTAGTTGATGACCACCTGATGAAGATTACGCATGTCATTCGTGGTGAGGAATGGCTTTCATCTACTCCGAAACATGTTCTTCTCTACAAATTTTTCGGATGGGAAATTCCGGAGTTTGCGCACCTCCCTCTCCTTCTCAATCCGGATAAATCGAAATTAAGCAAGCGTCAAGGCGATGTAGCTGTAGAAGATTACCGGGCAAAAGGATATTTAAAGGAAGCGTTGGTAAACTTTGTAGCATTACTCGGCTGGAGCGCCGGAGACGATAAGGAATTCTATTCCTTAGAGGAACTGAGTAAAGTGTTTTCACTTGAACGGGTGAACAAAGCCGGTGCGGTCTTTAACATTGAAAAACTCCAGGCGATGAATTTTGAACATTTACAGAAAAAAAGTGATACCGAACTCGTAGTTCTTTTAAAGGAAGAGTTAAAAAATTCAGAATTTTCTACTACCTCACTTTCCGATGAAAAGTTGACGCTGATTATTCACGCGATGAAAGAAAGAATAAATTTCATAAAAGAAATTCTCATTAATGCACCTTATTTATTTTCAGCACCAACAAGTTATGATTTGGATGCCGTAAAAAAGAGATGGACCGCCGACAGTTCCGCACTGCTTCAAAAATATGCCGATGCGATAATCATGTTGGTCGATCCCTTAAAAGAAGCATACGAGGAAGCACTCCACAATATTGCGGCAGCGGCTGGAGTGAAGAATGCTGCGTTGATTCATCCGCTCCGGATAGCGGTCTCCGGCGTTAGCGGTGGTCCCGGTTTGTATGATATTTTTCTTATCATCGGAAAAGATGAGGCCGTAAAAAGAATTAAGACAGCTATTGAAAAAATTAGCGTATAACGTTTTCTATTACATCGTTCATAGATTCGAAAACATTTTTATTTAACAACAGAATTATTTCTACTTATTTGGATTTATCATATTATTCCATTTTCGTCCCTCATATCTTGTTCGGATCTGCAGGTGATGCTCATGATAGGTTGAAGTCAATTCATCTCAGCATCACATAATGAAAGACAACTCAATGACAAATTCATTTAATGAATTAGGACTCTCCCAGAAACTGCTGCAAGCAGTTCAAATGAAAGGATTTGAGGAACCTACGGAAATTCAAAGTAAAATTATTCCGTTGGTACTTCAATCAAAAAACGATATTATCGGGCAAGCGCAAACCGGCACCGGAAAGACTGCGGCTTTCGCACTTCCGATTATCGATCTTCTAAAAGAAAACGCCGGTTACTTACAAGTATTAGTGCTTGTTCCTACGCGCGAATTGGCAATACAAGTTGCAGAAGAATTCAACTCGTTACGCGGCAAAAAATCGGTGCACGTGGCGCCTATTTACGGCGGACAATCGTACGATATTCAACTTAGGCGAATCAAAAAAGGTGTCGATGTTATCGTGGGAACTCCGGGACGTATTATCGACCTTCTTTCCAAAAAAACTTTTTCGTTAAAAGATGTTTCGTTTGTTGTACTTGACGAGGCCGACGAAATGTTAAACATGGGATTTATCGATGACATTGAAGAAATTTTAAGCTCAACTAACCCGGAAAGAAGAACACTTCTCTTCTCAGCTACCATGCCGCAAAGAATTTTTTCTCTCGCACAAAACTACATGAAAGAGCATCTGGTTGTAAAATCAAAAAATGCAGGACAAACAACATCACTTACAGATCAACTTTATTTTGAAGTACGCGAATCGGATAAGTTAGAAGCGCTCTGCAGAATTATCGACACCACTCACGAGTTTTACGGAATTGTTTTTTGCAGAACGAAAGTTGATGTCGATTATATTACCGCAAAACTTCACGACCGCAATTATGACGTTGAAGGTTTGCACGGAGATATTTCTCAAGCTCAGCGCGAAAAAATTCTTTCAAAATTCAAGAAACGAAAAATCAACATTCTTGTTGCCACCGATGTTGCCGCCCGAGGTTTGGATATTGACGATCTTACACACGTAATTAATTACGCGCTGCCGCAAGACCCGGAAGCTTATCTTCATCGCATCGGCAGAACCGGACGCGCCGGAAAAGAAGGAACCGCCATCACTTTTGTTTCTCATGAAGAATACCGGAAATTAAAATTCATAAAAAATATTACTAAGACCGAGATTCGCAAAGGCCGCATTCCGCATGTTCACGAAGTAATCTCCTTTAAAAAAGAAAAAATAGTTTCGGACATCAAGGGATTGATTGAAAAAGGAAGTGCCGCTTCTTATGTTGAATTAGCAACCGAACTGCTGCTTCAAAGTCCCGCAGAACACCTTACCGCGGCTCTTCTACAATTAGCATTTCAAGATTCACTTGAAGAACAAAATTATTCCAAAGTACAGGATGTTTCATTCTCCGAAGGAACCCGTTCCGAAAAAAGAGGTCGTGATAGAAAGAGAAATCGAGATCGTGAAAGACCCCGTGACCGCGGAAAAAATCGGGACGAGGAAAGAAGCCGTGACCGCGACCGAAAAAATGATCGCGAACGAAATCGTGGAAGTGAACGAAAAGATGAGAAGGAAAAGCGTCGCGATAAACAGGAACCACGTGAGGAACGAAGAGGACGTAAAGGACAGGAGCGGATGTTTTTTGCTGCCGGAAAGCGTGACGGATTGACTCCGAAAAAATTAGTACAATTCATTATGAAACAGACGAAGTTGGAATCGCGATACATCGACGATGTTCAGATTATGGACAACTATTCATTTTTTTCTGTCTCACCGAGAGATGCTGAGGTAGTATTAAAAAAATTAAATCCGAAACAAAAAGGTGAAGAGCATTTAGTTGAACGCGCGAAGGACGCGCCGGGAAAACGCCGGAATTAACGCACAAGCTCTTTAGTCTTATTTTCATTTTTTTTACATTTGTGACATCAAAACAAGAAATGATATGCAGGAACAGTTTACTCCAGAAGCTTCCTCCGAAGCTTTAAAGAAAAAAAACTTTATCTATGAAATCATAGATGACGATCTTAAATCCAATAAGTGGAATGGAAAAGTGCACACCCGCTTTCCCCCGGAACCAAACGGTTATTTACATATCGGACATGCGAAATCAATTTGTTTGAATTATGGAATCGCAAGGGATTTCAACGGGAAATTCAATCTCCGTTTTGATGATACAAATCCCAGCAAAGAAGAACAAGAATATGTTGATTCGATTATTGAAGATGTGAAATGGCTTGGCGCTGATTTTGAAGGACGAATTCTTTTTGCGTCGGATTATTTTGAAGAGATGTACCAACACGCTGTTTCCTTGATTAAAAAAGGGAAAGCGTATGTATGCGATTTATCCGGAGAACAAATTCGAGAAACACGAGGCACGTTAACTGAACCGGGGAAAAACAGTCCGTACAGAGAAAGAACAGTAGAAGAAAATCTCGATTTGTTTGAGCGAATGAGAAAAGGCGAGTTCGGCAACGGAGAGAAAACACTTCGAGCAAAAATTGATATGACCTCGCCAAACATTAATCTCCGCGATCCTATCATGTACCGGATCGTGCATGAATCTCACCAGCGTCAGGGTGAAACATGGTGTATCTACCCAACCTACGATTGGGCTCACGGATTGGAAGACTCAATCGAAGGCATCACGCATTCAATCTGTACGTTGGAATTTGAAAATCACCGCCCTCTTTATGATTGGTATCTCAACGAACTTGGTGTATATCATCCTCAACAAATTGAGTTTGCTCGATTGAATTTAAATTACACCGTGATGAGCAAACGAAAATTACTTCAATTGGTGAAAGAAAAGTATGTTGATGGTTGGGATGATCCACGCATGCCAACTATCTCGGGACTCCGCCGTAGAGGATATTCGCCTGAATCAATTCGTGATTTTGCCGAAACAATCGGTATAGCAAAACGGGACGCGATGACCGACCTTTCGCTTCTTGAATTTTCTATTAGAAACGATTTGAACAAACGGGCACAAAGAGCCATGGCTGTTCTCAAACCGTTAAAAATCGTTTTGACCAATTATCCTGATAATCAAGTTGAAGAATTAGAAGGAGTAAATAATCCGGAAGATGCTTCGATGGGAAATAGAAAAATTCCTTTTGCGAAAGAGTTGTTTATTGAAGCGTCCGATTTTATGGAAGTTCCGCCGAAGGGATTTCACCGGCTTGTTCCCGGTGGTGAAGTGAGACTTCGTTATGCCTATATTATAAAATGTGAAGAAGTTATTAAAAATGACTTCGGTGAAATTATTGAACTTCGCTGCACATATGATATTGATACCAAAAGCGGAACAGGGACAAGCAACAAAAAAGTAAAAGGAACAATTCATTGGGTATCTGCTTCTCACGCACTCCCCGTTGAAGTTCGACTTTACGATCGATTATTTACCATAGAAAATCCTGCGGCAGATGATAACTGGCTGCAATCGCTTAACCCGAACTCGCTCGAAGTACTTACAAACGCTTTGGTAGAACCTTTTCTCGGAAGTGCGAAGGTTGGGGATTATATCCAGTTCGAACGAAACGGCTATTTCTGTGTTGACGCAAAAACAACAACAGCTGAGAAACTCGTCTTTAACAGAACGGTAACGTTGAAAGACAGCTGGAACACAAGAAAATAGTCTCCTATTTTTGACGTTCGCTTTTCGGATTTCCAATCAATGGGCTGGCGTTGATTGTTTCAAAAGTTATTTGAACCTCATCAAGCGTTTCTTTTATTTGCTTCAAGAGCGTGAGAAACTGTCCTTGCTGCGTTACAAGAAAATCAGAAAATTTATCAAGCTTTGGCAGCATCTCGTTCAGGGCATTAACCGTCTTTTTTACAGGTTCAATTATTTGTTTGCCATCGGGGTCTATCATTTTGGCTGCAAGTCCATCCGGTTTACCGTAATTGATCAAAACTGTATCTAATCTCACCAAAGAACGGTTAATCAACCCGGTCATAATTCTTAACGAATCAGAAATTTGAGAAACATTCAATACCAAAGAGGCTAAAGGACGTTTTCCATCTTTGTTCGGCTTCGAAATACTTTCAAAATCAGTATTCAGATTGTCCGTAATTTTCTTCATTCCTTCCGCCGCATCTGCCATATTAACGAGGACGCGGAAGAAGGCTCCTTTATCAACGTTATTATCTTTGTTAATATTTTCTGAAAACTCGGCCAGATTGTAAATAACCGTATTCAGTGGATCACCGGTTTTTTCCACCATCTTCTTGGCAAGTAACCGTTCACCTTCCGGAACATTAATAGAAGGAATAAAACTTCCTTCCGGTAAAACATTTTTGTTATCCGGCCCTTGAAGAAACTCAATTGTACTTGTAGAAGTTAAAGGATTAACACTTTTAAAGAGCGCGGAGTTTTTTACAATCTTATCTTTGAATTCATCATACACCATAAAATTTGCGATGATATAATTGTTATCATCAAGCTCATAATCTGAGATATATCCGATTTTAAATCCTTTAAATTGAACAGGTGTGGTGGCAGATAATCCGGCTGCATCAGCAAATTTTGCCCGGAACCGGTGTTTTTTCTCTAAGGATTTGTTGTGCATTACCATAAATAACGTTGAGGAAATAATGATTATTAACGTAGTCGCTAAAAATGTTCCGACAATGCGGTTGGAATAACGCATTTTAAATTTCATAATCTACTCATCATATAAATTTGAGATAAGGTCATGAATGAAATCATCACCTGTTGCTTTTAATTCATCTAACGTGCCTGTCATGTAGAGTACCCCGCTCTTAAACACGAGAATCCGGCCGGCAATTCCGAGCAATTTTGTATCGGTGCAATCACTAAAAATTTGAAGACAATTCTTTTCCCTTTGAGTTAAAATTAATTCCATTAAAATATTTTTTAACTGTAGAGTGCAGTTCATAAACGGATTATCGTAAAAAATTATTGTCGGTTCAACCAGAAGCATTCGAACGAAGAGCAATGCTTTCCTTACAGATACGGACAAACTTGCGGGGCGATGGTTCAAAATTTCTTCCTTCAACGCGAACGAATGGAGCATCAAATTAATTCGTTCTTTTTTTTCTTCCAACGGGATCTCGGGAAAATGAAAGTCAAAAGGCAATAATAAATTTTCCATGATACTTAAGTTTGCCAGCAATCCGCCAAGTTGAAAGACAAATCCTATTTCTTTTCTTACAACTCGTTCGCTTTTATCGAAAGAAGTGAAAACGTTTTTGCCTTCAAGGGTAACCGAACCGGCGGCTGGTTCAAGTAATCCCGCAAGGACTTTTAATAAATTTGAGTTCTCGCCCGGTTGATCGGTAAGAATTCCATATATACCTTTTTCAAAAGAATATGAAAAATTGGTGAGAACCGGAATTCTTGTGGTAAGAGAAATATTTTGCGCTTCAAGTTTTTTCATTAGAGTAGATAAACAAACATGGTGATAATGATGTCGAAAATAAGCACCCACGTTAGTGAAAGGACAACACCTTTAATCGTCCGCTGCGGTACTTCTGTAGATGCAAATTGCACCTGGAGTCCCTGATAACTTGACACCACGGCTACTACAAAACCAAACACAAACGATTTTACAAAACTTGAGAGGATGTCCCGCATCGAAATTGTATTGAATAAATTGTCCAAATAATCAGCGATGGGAAGGGGTGTAAACAAGTGAGCCAAGAACCAACTTCCGGCAAGCGCTGCCGCATTAAAATAAATTGTAAGCGCAACAACGGAAAGGACAACTCCTAAAACTCTTGGAACTACAAGATAAAGCACAGGAGATATTCCAAAAGAGACGAGTGATTCAACTTCGTGATTAACAACCATGTTTCCTAACTCGGCTGCAATAGCCGTCCCGGATCTCGCGGTAATGATGAATGTCGTTAGCAACCCTCCGAGTTCCCGAACCAACACGACAACTAAAATTGAATAGAGAAGCTTGCTCCTTCCAAAATCGGGAAGCATCACATTTCCTTCAATGATTATAATTCCCCCAACGGCGAACGCAATAAAGGCGATAAGGCCAAGCGCTTCAAATCCGGTGAAAAGAATTTGTCGTATGAGAATAAGGCGGGTGATTTTCCGTTGATGAAAAAAACTTTTCATCTCGTAGAGAATCTCAAAGACGAATGAGGTCACCGCTATCGCTTTCTGCGATACTGTAATTAGTGGTTTAAATAGCTTTAAAACTAACTGCTGCACTGCTCCTCTTTCGGTAAAACTTTTTGCCTCGATGAATTAGCCACGTCGGTGAATGAACTTAGAAAACATTTTCAGAAAAGAAGAATCATTCTCCACATAAACTAAATAATTTTTGCTTATATGCGAACAGTAAAATCAATTTTTTATGACACCCAGAGCTTCTTTTACCGCATCAAGCATAAACCGGGCACTAACCGGAGCTCCGGTGGCATGCATCATCCAAATATCAGGTGCAACCGCACCAAATGTCGCCATTCGTTCAAATTCTTTACCGAGATTTCCATGGTTCCGAATCTGTTGAGTAATCTGAAACGAAATGATATGGCCTAAAGGATAATCGGGTAAATACAAAAATGAATCAATCATATGCGAGTAAATGGCAAGTAAAGTAACGTCTTGAACGTTGAATACAGGCGCGTAGTATTCATTCCATATTGATTTTGCAATATTCAACACAGCTTTTTTCAGCTCCGCTTTCGTTGCATTTGGATGTTGATACATCCAATGCCATACTTCCATATCAACAAGCGCAACGCCGGCTATTTCATAAGTCGACCAAAAATCTTGCAACGCTGCTAGCGCTTCGCTGTTTTTATCCTCTCCTTGAAGTTCAAGCAAATAAAGGTCTTGATGCTGAAAGAGAAATGCGCATGCTTCCGTAAATGCTGTGTTGGGAACTCCTTGCAGCATATAATGATCAATAAAATTGAGCGAAAATGTTTGCTCAATATTATGTCCAAGTTCATGAATTGCGATATTATATGCTTTATAATTCATTCCATTTTTACCGACTCGAGTCCGTAAATGAGCTTTCTCAGAACGCATATTCGCGCCCCAAGCGTGACCTGAACCGCGTGCTGCATCAACTTCAATGTTAGCCGCAAGCAGGTTTGCTTTTGTTTCACTAAATCCTAGGTTCATAAGTACGGAAGGGATATCTTTTTTAAAAGCTTCTGTTGTCGGATATTTTTTTGCAACTATACTATCAAGAGTCCTTTCATCGTAAGTAATTTTAGGTTTGAAGCCATTGTACCAAATATCGAATGGTTCAAGTTTTCTGCCAAGTCTCGTTTCAATGAGTTGAGCAGTCTTTTGAACAAAGGGTGAAGCCAGAACCGATATAAAGATTTCTTTAACTCTTTGTTCTGACATTTCCCGCCCTTCATTAAACTTTCGGTCAATAAGCGTAGGTGCTGTAGGCGAAAAGGGATCGGCAAGTTTTGCGGCTTTGAAATCATCCAGCAGCATTTGATAACGTACATCGTCTTCCCGTTCCTTTGATATTGATTTAAAGGAAATATCAGCAGTTGAATAATCGTCAACCCAAGACTTTTTAACTTCATTCGTAAAAGGATTCCAATCGATGGTGGGATTATCAATAACGGCTTCCGGAATAGTTTGATCTACTATTCGCTCCATAATTTTTTGAATCGTTTTCTGTTTTTGAAACCCGACTTCTCCAGCTTCGTAATTAGATTTTAGTTCATCGCGTAAATTCCAGTGAGAAAGAAGCCGCATTTCAGGTGGGAAAAGTCTTTCACCATTTCCATTAATGATATGATGCATCCAAATGTTGTAGCCCGCAATGTAATTGCCCGATTTTGCTGAAGCCTCGGAATACGCGAGGTTAACGTTTGCCGGAATTCGTTTTGAAAATCGTTGCGCTAAACGAGTTTCCGCCCATTGTTCTCTTGTCCAATCTTTTCCTTGATTAATTCTTTCATCAAGTGTTGTAAGCGGAAAATTGAGCAGAACCACAAAAGCAATTTTATTCTGAAAAAGATCATCGTTAAGATGTGCAGATGGATCATAGCCGGCAAAAAGTTCATCAACGGGAAGCACCGGACCGATTTCCAAATCTGTTTGCCGCTTATAATCTAAAGTTAATTTGTTAAAGTGTCCGTCTGTTTGCTCAAGCAGATATTCGAAACGATGCAAAAGTTCATCATGAGAATTTTTATCTCCAGCGAAATTTTGCAATACAAATTCTTCAAATTGATTTTCATTCCCGTCTTCTTCAAACCAGAATTCTGCAACTTGACTTAATCCTTTCAGAATTACAGTTCTCTTCGATTCACCAAATTTCACAACGAGTTCGTCTGACATTTTTTGAACTGCATTTGTCATCCAAGATGGTTTAGTAGTTTGAGCATTCATAGAAGTGGTCCAAATAATTAAAAACAAACCGAGGAAAGAGATAAGAACAGATTTCATCGGAACCGCCGGGTTTAATCGTTTAAAAATTTTCCTATTTCTTCACGGCACTTTGCTAATTCGCACCCAACCGCGAGATGTCCGCAATCATTTTTTAGGATAAGCAATTTTGCATGTGCCGCTTCGGCAAACTCAACCGCCGGTTTTGGATTTAGGAGTAAATCCGTTTCGGATACAATAATAAAAAACTTGGCGGAAACGTGTTTTGCCGTTTCAACAAAAGAGCTACGGTAGTCCCTCGTGATATCATGATTAACCATCGCTCCAAGTTGAGCCAAATAACACGCTGATGTGAATACGGGAGAAGGTCGCTCAAATCTCTTTTCAAGCTCTTTGAATTTTTCATCCGGGTAGGTCCGATTAACATGTTCCGGCGTTCGCGCGAGCAGTTGAATAGTAATATTTAATTTTTTAATAATCTCATCCTCGGGCTCACCGTACTTTTTACCGGAAGTAATTATTTCGGTCATCAAACTGAAAATAATTTTATCATTTGAAGTTACTTTAGGTGAAGCAGCATAAGGAATAATTTTATCAACAAAATTTGGATAGGCAACTGCAAACTCAAATGCTTGCATACTCCCCATAGACCCGCCAATTATGGCGAAGAGATGGTCAACACTTAAAATATTTTTTAAAAGAAGATATTCGGAATTCACCATATCGCGAATTGTTATCGATGGAAATTCGTCTCCGAAATAATTTGTAGGTGATGTGGAAATACCATTCCCGAGTGCGTCAACTACAACAATAAAATAGTCGGTGGTATCAACCAGTCCTTGTGGCCCAAGCAAATTAACAACTTCTTTGCTTACTCCGGCAAACCAAGTCGGAATCAATATGGTATTTGATTTCTTGCTATTTAAATTTCCAAAAGTTCTGTATCCAACTTTGCAATCCTTGAGCACTCCTCCTTTTTCAAGTTTCAAATCCCCAATCATTCCGAACTGCTGGATACTCTCGGCAAAACTCAGAGGTAAGAGAAAAAATAGAAGAAGGAGAAAAACTTTTTTATGCATCGCTTAGACTTTCACGATCTCGCGGCCGATACTATAGTACGTGAAATTCAATTCTTTCATTTTGATTGGATCAAAAATATTTCTTCCGTCAAAAATCACTTTATTTTTTAATGAAGTTGAGAGAACGTTAAAATCGGGATTTCTAAATTCATTCCACTCCGTAAAAACAAGCAGCGCGTCGGCATTCTTGAGGGCGTCGTATTCATTGTCTGTGTAGGTAATTCTCTCTTGTAAATAAAATCGAGCCGTTTCTGTTGCAACAGGATCATGAGCTGCTACTGTTGCGCCGTGTTTCAAGAGTTCGTTAATGATGACTACTGAAGGAGCTTCACGCATGTCATCGGTATTTGGTTTGAATGCCAATCCCCAAGCAGCAAAATGTTTTCCTTTTACGTTCCCTCCAAAATGTTCAAGCACTTTTTTCACTAATACCAATTTCTGAGCTTTATTTACTTGATCGACACGCTGTAGAATCGTCAACAGTGCATCGTTTTCTTCTGAGGTTTTTATGAGCGCGTTCACATCTTTTGGAAAACAAGAACCGCCGTATCCAATTCCCGGAAACAAAAATCTTTTCCCGATTCGATTATCAGTTCCCATTCCCCGGCGAATCATATCGATATTCGCGCCAACTTTTTCACAAAAATTAGCAAGCTCATTCATAAAGGTTATTCTCATAGCCAAGTAAGAGTTAGCCGCATACTTTGTCACCTCGGCACTCGGAGTATCCATTGTTAAAATTGGGTTCCCTTGACGCACAAACGGTTCATACAACTCAACCATTTTTTTCTTTGAATAATCATCGCTCGTACCGATAACGATGCGGTCCGGCTTGAGAAAATCATCAACAGCAAATCCTTCTCTCAAGAACTCCGGATTTGAGACGATTGAAAAATTTGATACTCCGGCTTTTGCAATCTGTGCTTCCACTTTTTTTGCCGTACCAACCGGTACTGTACTTTTATTTACGATAATTTTAAAAGTTTTTGAATCATTTTTCTTCAAAATTTTTCCGATTTCTTCTGCAACACCAAGAACGTACTGCAGATCAGCGGAACCGTCTTCCCCTTGCGGAGTTGGTAGAGAAAGAAAGATGATTTCACTTGAAAGAATCGCCTCTTTTAAATTATCACTAAAGAATAATCTCCTCTTAGCAATGTTGCGATGAAAAATTGTTTCCAATCCCGGTTCATAAATTGTTACTTCTCCACGTTGAAGTTTCTTCAATTTTTCGGGGTGATTGTCTACACAAATAACCGAGTTCCCCATTTCAGCAAAACAGGTTCCCGAAACTAACCCGACATAACCGGTTCCAATAACAGCAAGATTCATACATTTCCTTCAACTAATACAAAAAATTCGAATGAAAAATAACCATTTTCTCTTCCACAGAAAAACCGCAATAAGAAATAGAATTTGCGAATCGTTACTGTTATTTCCTCCAAATTCAGTAATTTTAACAAACGAAATTTGTAATCTTAGCGAATAAAGGAAAGCATCATGAGCATTCTGGTAGATAAAAAAACGCGCTTGGTAGTTCAGGGAATTACCGGCGGTGAAGGTTCTTTTCATACCAAACAAATGATTGAATATAAAACAAACGTAGTTGCCGGGGTAACTCCCGGTAAAGGCGGAACTACATTTGAAGGAACTAAAGTCCCTATTTTTAATACAGTGGCAGAAGCCGTAGAAAAAGCAAAAGCTAATACTTCCGTTATTTTTGTTCCGCCTGCATTCGCTTCGGACGCAATTTTAGAAGCTGCTAATGCAGGCATCAAAGTTATCATTTGCATCACGGAAGGAATTCCCGCAAAAGATATGACCACAACATACAATGCAATTAAAAACAAAGATGTTGTGCTAGTCGGGCCAAACTGCCCGGGTGTTATTTCTCCCGGAAAAGCAAAAGTTGGTATTATGCCGGGATTCATTCACAAGCAGGGAAAAATCGGTGTCGTTTCTCGTTCCGGAACTCTCACGTACGAAGCCGTTAAACAATTAACAGACTTAAAAATCGGGCAATCAACTTGCGTTGGAATCGGCGGTGATCCTATAATCGGTTCACAATTCAAAAAAATTATTAAAATGTTTAACGACGATCCGGGAACAGAAGGAATCGTTATGATTGGTGAAATTGGTGGAAGTGCGGAAGAAGATGCCGCGGCATTTATCAAGAAAACTGTTACGAAACCTGTCGTCGGATTTATTGCCGGAAGAACTGCTCCTCCCGGACGCAGAATGGGACATGCGGGCGCAATTATTTCAGGCGGAAAAGGAACAGCCGCCGAAAAAATGGCCGCAATGAAAAAAGCCGGTATTCATGTGGTTGAAAGTCCTGCCGAAATTGGCATTACTATGAAAAAAGCTTTGGATGCAATGTCCGCAAAGAAGCAACCGGTGAAAAAATCAAAAGCAGTTGTCGCAAAGAAAAAAAATACGGCTAAAAAATCGAATAAAAAATAATAGATCAAGAATTAAAAATTTTCACGCGTCATCCCCAAAACGGGTGACGCATTTTTTATGAATAAAGGAGAATAAATGACTAACAGAACATTCGCAATGATTAAACCCGATGCTGTGGAAAAAAACTTCACCGGCCAAATTATAACGATGATAACGAATGCCGGATTTAAAATTTTAGCTATGAAGATGACCCACTTAACAACAGCATCAGCTCAGGGATTTTATGAAGTCCACAAAGAACGTTTCTTCTATAACAAGTTAGTTGAATATATGACTTCCGGTCCCGTTGTTGCCCTTGCTCTTGAAAAAGAAAATGCAGTAGCTGAATACAGAAAACTTATCGGCGCTACTGATCCTACTGTTGCCGAAGAAGGTACCGTAAGAAAACTCTACGCGGAAGATAAAAGCCGCAACGCAGTTCACGGTTCCGACTCAGACGAAAATGCGGCGATCGAAATTGCTCATTTCTTCTCCAAAGACGACTTGTTAAATAACAACCAATAATAAAAAGTACGGATGTAAACGTGCTGCACTGGAAGAAACTTTCTTCTACAACAAAATTCCGGAACGACCACTGGAGTTATATGATTGATGAATTTGCTCTCGAAAACGGAGAGAAAGGAATTTATCATTACGTTCATACATTCGGCTCGTCGATGGTTATTCCGGTAACCGAGCAAAAGAAAATTGTAATGGTGAAGCAATACCGTTACCTCAACGGGCGGGAAAGTATTGAATTCCCGTGCGGAGGCGTTAAAGAAGGAATTTCCTACAATGATAATGCATTGAAAGAGCTTCGTGAAGAAACAGGATTTTCCGCTGAAGTATTAACTGAGATTGGAGAGTTCGCTCCTTTTACCGGTGCGGCAGATGAAATCTCTAAAGTTTTCCTGGCAGAAAAATTATTTCATTCACCACTCCCAAAAGACGCAACCGAAGAATTTCTTCTCCTTGAATTTTCTCCTTCAGAAATAGAACAAATGATTGATGAAAATAGCATTTGGGATGGATTGACACTGGCGGCTTGGTCATTAGCAAGAAAGCATTTCGTAAATGATAAATAAATTTATATTCCTTTTCTTTTTGATGGTGACCTCCCTTTGGGGTCAAACTAAAATTGAATTTGCTTACGGTGCCGATGTCCTTCTTACCGAACATCTTTCCATGTTAAAAGGAAAACATCTCGGAATAATTACAAACCATACTGCCCTTCTTTCGGATGGAAAACACCTCCTCGATGCACTCAATGAACATCGCGATCAATTTACCATTACAGCATTGTTTGGCCCTGAGCATGGTATCCGTGGAGAAGCTCCGGCGGGACAATCAGTTGAAAATCTTTTTGATAGTTTAACTCACGCACCTATCTTTTCTCTTTACGGTAAAAACAAAAAACCGACCGCTGAAATGTTGAAAAACGTTGACCTCTTAATTTTTGACATGCAGGATGTTGGTGCTCGTTTCTATACTTATCTTTCAACACTTTATTACTCGCTGCAGTCAGCGGCTGAAAATAATATTCCAATTTTGGTACTTGACCGCCCGAATCCGATTGGAGGTGTGTATGCAGATGGACCGATCCGGCAAAATGAACTCACATCCTTTGTCGGCATTGCACCGATCCCCATTGCACATGGCATGACTTTCGGCGAGCTTGCAACATATTTCAGCAACGAAGGACTTCTTGGAGATAATCTCCACCCGAAAGTAACAATACTCAAAATGAAGAATTGGAAACGCAGTGCATTTTTTGATGAACTTGATACCAAATGGATAAAACCGTCACCAAACATTTCCTCAGTGGAAACAGAAATTATTTACCCCGGAACTTGTTTGCTTGAAGGAACGAATATTTCCGAAGGAAGAGGAACCGACAACCCGTTCTTAACAATCGGAGCACCGTTTATCAATGCCAAGCAACTTGTGGAAGTATTGAATAAAGCACATTGTTCCGGACTTGCATTCGAGGTTAAAAAATTTATTCCGCGTGAAATTCCGAGGACGGCAGTTCATCCTAAGTATGAAGACGTTGAGTGTCACGGAATTACAATCCATATCACCGAGAGAACTCAAGTTCGTGCAGTTCAATTTGGCATTACGTTAGTTAGCACCCTGCATAAACTTTATCCAAAAGAATTCTCATTTAAAGAGAAGTCGTTCGATTTACTCTCCGGAGACAGCATGGTGAGAAAACACATTTTAGAAAATACTCCGCCGCAAACCATTATAGCTTCTTATCAAAAAGATGTAAGTAAATTTCTGATCACGAGACAAAAGTATTTATTATACTAAAGGAACACCATGAAAAAATTAGCGCTTCCGCTGCTCATCATTCTTTCTCTCTATTTGGGCTGCAGTAAAAAAGAAGAACCCCAAAAAGCCGAAACAAAGTTTTCAACAGCATTTGATTCAACTGAAATAAAAACCGTTCCCATAACAGACGGTTCTCTTTCATCCGTAAATTTAAAATACACGTTGGGGAAAGGGAGTGAGTACAACTACCGGCTTACAAGCATCACCAATGATGAACAGTCGATAACCGCCGATACCACAATTGAGCAGAAAGTATATCAAGCATTAACCTATCTTCTTAAAGTAGTTGTTAAGGATATCGATAAAGACGGTGTAATGGAAATTGAATTCACTTTTACCAACGTAAAACTCGATGCAAAAGGAAATGGCAAAACGATTACGTATCAATCGGGACAAGCACTTACCGGCGAGGATAAAACCAATTTTGCTGATTATGAAGCACTCTTAAATAACTCATTCACAGGACGTGTAACATCGAAAGGCGATATCATTGAGTTTTTCAGAACGGATAGAATTGCAAATAGATTATTAGAATTAAAAGGATTAAAAGATTCTGTTTCGCTTGAGGAAAAGAAATTACTTCAGCAGCAAATAGCAGACGGTGCACTGCGTCCGTTGCTCTCCCAAATTTTCCGTAAACTTCCGGACGGTACCGTGAAAAAGGATTCATCATGGTCACAAACGAATCCCCTTGCAAAACTTCCGTTCTTCGATATGACGAACACGCTTCATTTTACTATTTTAAGTTATGATAAATTTAACAATGACAATTTAGCGGTAATTGATGCGGGTCTCACCTCAACATACAAAATTTCCGAGAGAGCAAAGCAAGCTAAAGTGCAGGTAAATTCTCCTTCTTACAAAGGCGAAGGAAAAATTTATTTTAATCTTTCCAAAGGACTTGTGCAAAAGTCGAAAACGAATCTCTATCTAAATCTCGAAATGAGTATGATGGCCCCATCACGAAAAGGTGGGATGCAGAAAGTCACTCAGCGCCAATCGACGAAGACAACAAATATTTTAGAACTGTTGTAATTCAGTTTAAAAGTGAAAAGCCTAAGCAAAAACGCTTAGGCTTTTTTTTTGAACAAGAGAAGTTTATTCCAATCCCCTTTTCTTCAACAATGCGTCAACTTTAGGCTCCCTCCCTCTGAACTTTTTATATAATGCCATGGGATCATCGGAACCGGCAGTTTGCAGTAATTGTCTAAATGCCTTTGCCGTAGCTTTATCAAACACATCATTTTTTTCTTTGAAAGCTGCAAACGCATCCGCATCAAGAACAGCTGCCCAAACATATCCATAATAACCGGCAGCGTATCCGTCATCTGCAAAAATGTGCTGGAAGTTGGTGCTCTGGTAACGCGATTCGATTTGTGGAATCAAGCCATGTTCCGATAATGAAGCTTTTTCAAAAGCCAGCGGGTCGCGCTCTACCGTATCGGTTAACGAATGCCAATCCATGTCGAGGAATGAAGCTGCGAGATATTCAACGGTTTCAAATCCTTGATTGAAATGTCCCGCGTTTACAATTTTAGCAATCAGTTCTTTGGGCATAGGTTTTCCGGTCTTGTAATGTTTCGCGTATACCTTCAAAACTTCAGGATCGGAAGCCCAGTTTTCCATAATTTGTGAAGGAAGTTCAACAAAATCTACCGGAACTCTCTTGGCCGATGGGTAAATTGATTTTGCCATAAGATAATGAAGCGCGTGGCCAAACTCATGGAACAACGTATTCACATCATCAAAACTTAAAAGAGCCGGTTTATCTTTTGTGGGTTTTGTAAAATTTCCCACGTTATAGAGAACCGGAGCAATGTACTTCCCGTCCATGTCCGATTGACTGGTGAACTCACTCATCCACGCACCGTTACGCTTGCTGTCACGAGGAAAATAATCGGTAAAGAGAATACCAACATGTTTTCCATCTGCTTCCTGAACTTCAAATACTTTTACGTCAGGGTGGTAAACCGGAATGTCATGCCGTTCAACAAACTTTAATCCATATAATCTTGTCGCCACTTCGAACGCGCCATTAATTACATTTTCAAGCTTGAAATAAGGACGAAGCATCTCTTCATCAAGAGCATATTTATCTTTACGAACTTTTTCAGCGTAGTACCACCAATCCCATGACTGTAATTTGAAATTACTTCCTTCCGCGTCAATCATTTTCTGCATGTCGGAAACTTCTTCTTTGGCTTTCTTAATTGATGGAGTCCAGAGATCATTTAAAAGCTGATAAACGTTTTTCGGATTCTTTGCCATGTTGACTTCCAATTTAAAATCAGCGTACGTTTTGTATCCAAGCATCTGAGCTTTTTCAACTCTTAAAGAAGCCATCTTGGTAAGAATCTTTTTTGTGTCGAGTTCGTTATTGTTGTTCCCACGGTTAGTGTAGGCTTTAAATAATTTTTCTCTCAAGTCTCTCTTCGTGGAATATTGAAGAAACGGAGTCCAGCTTGGACGCTGAAGCGTAAAAGCCCACTTCCCCTCCAGCCCCTTTTGTTTGGCAGTTTCGGCCGCACCTTGAATAACGCCTTCAGGCAAACCAGCAAGATCAGCTTTGTTCTCAATTACCAATCCTACAGTATTCGATTCTTTCAAAATATTTTCTGCGAATTTTACTCCAAGAAGAGAAAGCTGTTCATTAATAGATTTTAACTTTTCTTTCTCAGCCGGATTGAGATTGGCGCCGCTGCGGACAAAATCCTTATAGTAGTTATCGAGCACAACTTTTTGTTCGGTGGTCAGAGTAAGTTTTTCCCGTTCGTTGTAAATGCTTTTTATCCGCTCAAAGAATTTTTCATTGAGATAAATTTCGTCAAAATGTTTTGAGACAAGAGACGCCGTTTTTTGAGCAACGTCTTGAAGTGTTTCATTGGTGTTTGCACCGTTCAAGGCATTAAACACGTTGTTCACCTTCGTAAACAATTTTCCGCTTTGCTCAAAAGCTTCAATTGTATTTTTGAATGTCGGTTTTTCTTTATTGTTGATTATCGCTTCAACTTCCGCTTTCTGCTGTTTCATTCCCTCTTCATACGCAGGAAGAAAATGTTCATTCTTAATCAGATTAAACGGAGGAGTCCCGAAGGGAGTTTTCCATTCTTGAAAAAAAGGATTATTCATTTTCCCCTTGTCCGATGCTATAATGAGAACACTCATGAGAGAAAGTAGAACTAAACTTTTGCTTAGTTTCATAAAGTATTTCCTTTTGATTACTTTGTAGATAACAGCGGTACTCCGCCGTTTTATTCATTACCATTCATGCCCCGCATTGAATTAAATTTTCTGCACTATAATTCTCATTCCTTCAATTTTAGTGACTTTTATTTGCATTCCTTTTTCGATAAAATCTCCTGCAGTAACCACATCGTACCGTTTGCCGTTAATAAGCGCCGTTCCGGATGGACGAAGCGGCGTGAAGGCTTCGCCGCTTTCATTTAAAAGTTCTTCATACGATGGGTGAGCGCTAAAACCTTTTTGCGCGGCATTTTCATCCGCCAAAATTAATCGGTTAAAAGTAGTGCTTTTAGGAAGATATTTTACCAGCAAGAACATGACAATAAGTGATGCAAATATGGCCGTTCCAAGCTGAATAATCGCCGTATAAAGGATGTTGGAATCGAAGTAGTAATCGGCGTTGAAAAGAGAAAAAAAGATTGACCCGACTATGAGCAGAATTCCGGTTACCCCAGTGATTCCAAAACCCGGGATGACAAATATTTCAATCAGCAATAAAATAATTCCGACCACAAAAAGAAGAATCTCGAGCATTGACGCTATCTGCAAAATAAAAGAAGAGCCGAAGAAGAGCGCAAGCGCAACCAAGGAAACAGTTCCGGCTACACCCCAACCGGGAGTTTTTATTTCGGTATAAAGTCCCACCAATCCAATCATGATGAGCAGTGACGATACAATAGGATTGTTCAAAAATCTTACAAAATGTTCCGCCCAATTTTCGTGTTCATCAACGATAATTGCCGTGGGAATTCCAAACGCTGCCAGCGCTTCATGCAACGAATTTACCGTGGTGTCTGATATTCCATATTTACGCGCTTCAACCGTAGTGAGCGTTACAAGTGTGGTGCTGTCATCCAATCCGGGAACAACAACACGTTCATCAACCATTGCTTCCGCAACATCGGTCCGCCTACCATTTCGTTCCGCAGTAGAACGCATTTCCGAACGCATGTACGATTGATATTTCTCCGATTGTTTTTTCCCGGATTCGTCAACCACCGTTGAAGCACCGATTGAACTGCCCGGAGCCATCGCAATTTTTTTGCAAGAAAGGGTAATTAAAGCACCGGCGGAAATTGCGCGGTTCTTTACGTATGCGATTGTTAAAATTTTACTGTCGAGAATGGCATCTTTAATTTGTGTGGCAGCATCAACTCGCCCGCCGAACGTGTTAATTTCAAATACGACCGCTTTTGCGTTTTGGGCCTGAGCATCGGAAATTACCCGTCTGACGAATGGCGCAAGTCCGAGGTCAATTTCACCGTCTATTTTTGCGTGAATTACATTTTGCGCCGAAAGAAATGAAGTAAAAAAAATTTGAATAAAAAGGATTGCAAAGATTATGCGTTTCATGATGGTCCTGGCAAATATTCTAAGTTTTTTCTTGTGAAATATACAAAGACTTCGTGAAATACTTTTTTTTAGAAAGTTTTATATGATGAATGGCAATAAAAGTACCGTAGGTGAAACAGATTAGTCACTCACCACTATCCGAAGGATTTTCAAGAATCAGATGCCCTAATTTATCGCGCTTGGTTTTTAAATACTTGATATTATTTTCGTTCGGCTGAATTTCAATTGGAACGCGCTCAACAATTTCAAGATCATATCCTTTCAATCCAACTACTTTTTTCGGATTGTTCGTAAGCAATCTAATTTTTCGAATACCCAGATGAAGCAGTATTTGCGCGCCTATGCCGTAATCTCTCAAGTCTGCACGGAATCCAAGCGCCTCGTTTGCTTCAACCGTATCTTTTCCCTCATCTTGCAGATTGTAAGCTTTTAGCTTGTTAGCTAACCCGATTCCCCGGCCTTCCTGCCGCATATAAACTACAACGCCGGTTCCCTCTTCTTCTATTATTTCGATTGCGCGGTTGAGTTGATCATGGCAATCGCAACGAAGTGAATGGAACACATCACCGGTCAAACATTCTGAATGCATTCTAACGAGAATCGGTTTGGAAGAATCAATTTCACCTTTAACCAGCGCAAGGTGTTCCTTCTTTTCAATTTTATTTTCAAAAAGAATCATTCTGAAATTTCCTTTTGAGGTAGGAAGTTTTACTTCGGTAACTTTTTCAACAAGATTTTCTTTTTTTATTCGGTAATGGATAAGATCTTTTACTGTCAGCATCTTCAAATTGAATTTTTCTGCCATTTCAAGAAGTTGGGGAACACGTGCCATCTCACCATTCGCTTGCAAAATTTCACACAAAACGCCTGCATGATTTAATCCCGCTAATGCACAAAGATCAACTACTGCCTCTGTGTGTCCGGCACGCCGTAGAACACCTTCTTCCATTGCTCGAAGCGGAAAAATATGTCCCGGCACAGCGAAGTCACTTCTGCGAGAATTTTTGTCAATCATTTTCTTGATGGTGACAGCTCTGTCTGCTGCCGAAATTCCCGTGGTTGTTCCTTCAACCGCATCAACAGTAACGGTAAATTGTGTTCCGTGCAAAGCAGAATTCTCATTCACCATGAGGGGAAGCTCAAGTTCTGCCAACCGCTCTCCGGTAAGGGAAAGGCAAACCAATCCTCTTCCGTGCGTGATCATAAAATTGATTATTTCGGGAGTTATAAATTCTGCGGCACAAACAAAATCACCTTCATTTTCGCGGTCTTCATCGTCAACGATGATGATAATCTTACCGTTTTTAATCTCTTCAATTGCTTCTTCAACACTACTAAACATACTTACTTTCAAAGAAAAAGCGGAGATCGTTCTCCGCTGAATAAAAAATTAGATTACTCTTTTGATTGAGTTACCGTTCCAATTGCAGATTTCTCAAATTTCATTTTCACATTATCGGCAACTTTTACGAGAACGGTTTTCTCTTCAACGGTATCAACGGTACCGTGAATGCCGCTCACTGTTACTACTTTATCTCCTTTTTGGAGACCGCCTAGCAATTTTTCTTTTTCTTTCGCCCGTTTTTGTTGAGGACGAATAATCATAAAATAAAAAATCGCGAAAATTGCTCCGAACATAATAAGTGTACTCATCATGCTTCCGCCGCCGTCTTGTCCCGGAGGAGGAGCCATAGCTAAAAGATACTGCATTTAATTCTCCATTATTGTTTTTTGTTGTGAAATTTTCGGAAGGATTTGTTCCTTCCATTCTGAAAATGTTCCTGTTAAAATATTTTTTCTTGCTTCGGTTACCAGCTCAAGGTAAAAATGTAAATTGTGGATAGATGCCAGTTCCAAAGCTAAAATTTCTTTTGCGATAAACAAATGCCTCAGATACGCTCTTGTATAATTTGTACATGTTGAGCAACTGCACGTCTGGTCAACCGGAGTAAAATCATTTTTGTACTTATTATTTCGCATGGAAAGAACGCCGTTCCAGGTAAAAAGATAAGCATTTCTGGCATTCCGTGTTGGCATAACGCAGTCGAACATATCAACTCCCCGCTCAATTCCCTCAAGAATATTTTCCGGTCGGCCCACTCCCATTAAATAGCGCGGTTTATCTTCGGGCATTAACTCTGTGGTAAAGTCAACAAGTTCATACATCGTTTCAACCGGTTCACCAACCGCTAAACCGCCAATCGCGTACCCGTCGAAATCAAGTTTTTGTAAATGTGCCGCGGACGCTTCCCGTAAATCTTTATAAACACTCCCTTGAATAATTCCGAACAGAAATTGTTCGTGTCCGTACAAGGGATTTGAAGCGACAAACGCTTCTTTATTGAGGATAGCCCAAGCGGATGTTAACTCTTTCGATTTTTTTGCGTATTCATATTCGCACGGAAATGGTGTGCATTCATCCAACACCATCATGATGTCGGAACCGATGCTCCGTTCAATGCTAATGACTTTTTCCGGAGTAAAAAAATGTTTTGAGCCATCAAGATGAGAGCGAAATTCAACGCCCTCTTTTTTCAATTTGCGCAACTCCGATAAACTGAATACCTGAAATCCGCCGCTGTCCGTTAAAATCGGTTTTGTCCAATTCATAAAACGGTGTAAACCGCCTGCTTCTTCAAGAATTTGGGTGCCGGGGCGCAGATACAAGTGGTAGGTATTACCAAGGATAATCTGTGCTTTAACATCTTTTACCAAAACATCTTGATTAACCGCTTTCACCGTACCCTGTGTTCCCACGGGCATAAAAATAGGAGTTTGAACAACTCCATGCGCGGTTTCAAAATAGCCGGCTCTCGCTTTTTTTTCTTTCGCTTCTAAAACGAATTTTAACAAACGGTACTCTAAATTTCAAATAAAATGATGGTAAAATTTACGCAAAATGAGGAAGGGAAAAAAGCAGCTTAAACGATGTTTACTTCTTCTTCCAAAAGAATGTCGAAACGATTTAGAACATCTGCTTTAATGTTTTTTGCAAGTTCGAGCAGCTCATTCGCTGTTCCGCCGCCATAATTGACAAGCACAAGCGCCTGTTGAGCGTGGACGCCAACATTTCCCATCTTCTTCCCTTTCCAACCGCATTCTTCAATGAGCCATCCCGCCGGAATTTTAACTTTATTGTAAGTTGCCGGAAAAGATTTGAGCGACGGATATTCGGTTTTTAGTTTTTCATAGACTTGCGGATCAACTTCGGGATTCTTAAAAAAGCTTCCGCAGTTGCCAAGTACACGGGGATTTGGAAGTTTCTCTTGACGAATTTTGATGATTGTATTTCTTAAGTCGGATAAGTCCGGATTCGAAATACCCTGCGCTTTCAATTCTTCTTCAATGGAACCGTACCGGGTGGTTAGCGAATGATTTTTTTTCAACCTAAAAACTACAGAGGTGATAAGAAATTTATTTTTTAATTCCTCTTTAAAAATACTGCTGCGATAACCGAAATAGCAGCTGCTTTTAAAAAACGTTTTTGTTTCCCCGGAGTCGAGGGCAACTCCGTTTACAGCGAAGAACGTATCTTGCAACTCTTGCCCGTACGCTCCAATATTTTGTACCGGGGCAGCTCCCACGGAACCGGGAATCAACGAAAGATTTTCAATTCCGTAATACTTATGCTCTACCGCAAACGCAACAAAATTATCCCAATTCTCTCCGGCGAAAACCTCAACCATAACAGAGTCTTTATCCTCGTTTACGATTGTTATTCCTTTTTTCGTGAAACGGACTACACAGCCGTCAAACGCTTTTGAAAACAGTATGTTGCTCCCTTCACCAAGTACAAGAAAGGTTCCTTCTTTCAGTTGTTCACTCAACTCATAAAATTCTTCAACGTTGGAGATTTCGCAAAAAAATTTTGCTGATGCGGAAAATCCAAATGAATTGTGATTCCGAAGATTATAGTTTTCGTACACAAGCATAAATTTATTTAATAGCCTGTTCGATATCAGCAATCAAATCTTCCACGTCTTCAATACCGACTGAGAATCGTACAAGTTTTTCCGTTAAGCCGAACGCTTCTCTTTTTTCTTTCGGAACTGATGCGTGAGTCATTGAGACAGGATGGCATAAAAGACTTTCAACTCCCCCAAGGCTTTCGGCAAGAGTAAAAACTTTAGCATGGTTCAAGAATTTTTTAGCAGTTTCAAATGTGTCGAACTCAACTGAGATCATTCCGCCGAACCCGGACATTTGTTTTTTCGCAAGCTCATGTTGCGGATGTTCCGGCAATCCGGGATAAAAAACTTTTTTAACTTTCGGATGCTTTTGGAGATACGCAGCAATGGTCATCGCATTTGCATTGTGTCTTTCCATCCGAACGGCGAGTGTTTTTGTAGAACGAAGCGTTAACCAGCAATCAAACGGCGACGGCACACCACCGGCAGCATTTTGAATGTATCGCAGTCTCTCGTGAATTTTGTCGTTTCCCGTTACAATAATACCACCGATAATATCGCTGTGTCCATTTAAATATTTAGTTGTACTGTGAACAACAATATCAATACCCAATTCTATTGGGCGTTGGAAGTAAGGACTCATAAAAGTATTGTCAACAATGCTGATAAGATTTTTTTCTTTGCAGGTGTCGGCAACCGCTTTTAAATCAGTAAGCGTTAACATAGGATTCGTCGGAGTTTCTACATAAACCATTTTTGTGTTTGGTTGAATTGCGGCGAGAATATTTTTAACATTTGAAGTATCAACCCAGGAATACGTAATTCCGAAATCCGTCATCACCAATTCAAAAAGGCGGTAGGTTCCACCGTAAACATTATCTGTTACGATGATATGGTCACCGCTTTTTACCAGCGACATCAACGCGTGAATAGCGGCGAGACCGGACGCAAAAGCAATACCGTATTTTCCTTTTTCAAGCGAAGCAATATTTGCTTCAAGCGCGGCACGGGTTAAATTATGTGTCCGCCCGTATTCAAATCCTTTGTGAACACCAAGTTCCGGTTGGTGATATGTTGACGTTAAATAGACAGGAGTAATTACCGCTCCGGTTTCGAGATCTGCTTTTTGTCCCGCGTGAATCGCGTCTGTTGAAAAACCCATTATCTTCCTTTCAAACTTTAAAGTGATGAAGCATATTCAATGATATCATATCTTGTAACGATATCAATAATTCTACCGAACTCCAAAACCAACACAGCCGGTGATTCCGTTAATTGTTTTTTCACTATGTGCAAATCACTCTTTTCATCCAAGCATGGGAACGAAGAACCCATGACCTCTTCAACAGGGGCATCAAGTAACTGCGGATTGTCAACAAGACTTGCCATAACTTTTGCTTCTCTAATACTTCCAACCGATTGCCCGTTTTCGATTACTGGAATTTGTGAGAATCCATTTTGATTTAATACTTCGATGGCATGGCGGACTTTATCTTTTGCCGATAGATAAATCAATTTTTTTGCCGGCCCATTTTGTTTCGCGTTGGAAACGTCCCGAAGCGTTTTCATTTCTCTATTTAAAAGACGTTTCTCACGAAGCCATTCTTCGCTATGCATTTTGCTGAGATAGCGTTCACCGGTATCACAAACTATAAATACAATCACTGCGTCTTCCGGTAAATCCTTTGCAATCTCCAGCGCAACTTTTGCGATAGTGCCTGTGCTGCCGCCGCAAAAAATTCCTTCTTCTTTTGTTAAAGCACGAGAAATTTGAAAGGAATCAAAATCCGATACATTCACAATTTCATCAACTACAGAAAAATCGATATTCTCCGGAATGCAATCCTGTCCAATTCCTTCAACAAAGTAAGGTACGCCGTCTCGAAGTTTACCGTCGGCTTTAAACTCCTTTAAAATTGAGCCAACCGGATCGGCACCAATAATTTTTATGTTCGGATTTTTTTCTTTTAAATATTTACCAACACCGCTAATTGTTCCACCGGTTCCAAGTCCCGCAACAAAGTGAGTAATTTTCCCATCGGTTTGTTTCCAAATTTCCGGTCCCGTTGTTTCATAGTGAATGCGGGGATTTGCGGGATTTGCGTATTGATACATAAAAAGAGCGTTGGGTGTTTCCGCCGCGATTTTTCTCGCCACGTTTACGTAATAATCCGGACTATCATGTTTCACCGCGTTGGGACACACTATTACTTGAGCGCCAAGCGCTTTGAGATAATTTATTTTTTCAGAACTGACTTTGTCGGTAACAACAAAGACTGATTGAAATCCTCTAATTGCAGCCGCAAGCGCAAGTCCGATTCCCGTGTTGCCGCTTGTTGCTTCAACAACGGTTCCGCCGGGTTTAATTACTCCCCGCTGAACAGCATCGTCAAGCATCGCGATACCGATACGGTCTTTTACACTTCCACCAGGATTAGCTGATTCAAGTTTGGCGAGAATTAACGGCTTCAATCCTTTCTTTACTTTGTTAAGTTTTATCAGCGGAGTATTTCCAATTGCCTCTAAAATATTATTTTTGAAATCCATGCATACCTCTTTTGCCTCTAATTTTTTGTTCCAACCTAAGCGTTGGAGCGAAATCCTCTTAAAAATTCTTCTACTCCCATTCTCTTTTTCCCTTCTTGCTGCAGTTCCAAAATACGCAGTGACTGCTTGCCACAGCCAACAACAAGCTCTTGTTTGGTGGCGAAAAATTCACCCGGCTCAAGCCGCATCTCCACAACTGCCGATTTGTAAACTTTAAAAATCTTTTCTCCGGAAGTATAAAATGCTGCCGGACTTGGAGACAATCCGCGAATTAAATTATGAATTGATACTGCATCTTTCGTCCAATCAATTTGACAAATCTCCTTTGTTATTTTCGGAGCCGGTGTCGCCAATTCATTATTTTGCGGAAGCAGTTCAAATGACTGCGACTCAATCATCGCAACCGTTTCGGCAACGGCTTCCTTTCCAACAAGACTTAACGTATCATGCAGAGAACCGAAATCATCTTCCGGGACTATTTCAGCTTCTTTTCTTAAATAAACGTTCCCGGTGTCTACCTTTTCTGCAAGCGCGAATGTAGTCACTCCGGTTTTCTTTTCACCGTTTATCAACGCCCATTGAATTGGTGCTGCTCCGCGGTACTTTGGCAAAAGTGAGCCGTGAAGATTAAACGAACCGTAGCGGGGCATCGAAAATACTTCTTTCGGTAGAATTCTGAACGCAACGACAACGAAGAGATCTGCATCAATCGCCTTGAGCGCATGGAAGAAATTTTCGTCACTCAATTTTTCCGGCTGCAAAACTTGAATATTCTGTTGAAGCGCAAACTCTTTTATTGGTGTAAAAGAAACTTGTTTCCCTCTTCCCCGGGCTTTATCGGGAGCTGTAACTACGGCAGTAATTTCGTGATGATGCTCAATGAGTCCCTGAAGAGAAGGTATGGCAAAATCGGGCGTTCCGAAGAAAACAATTTTCATAAATGTTTACGCTGTTCCTTTTTCGGTAACAGGATAATTTACTTCAACTTTTCGTGCGGTAATTTTTTGAAGAAGTTTTTTTACCATCTTCTTTCCTTCCGCGTTAAGCCGGTCGGTGAAAAAGGTTGCTTGTAAATGGTCATACTCATGCTGAATAACGCGGGCAAGTAAATCATCATCTTCCAAAACATGGTTATTCAATTCTAAATCCTGGTAGGTCATTTTTATTCCAACCGGTCTTTCAACCTTAGAACGTATACCGGGCAAACTTAAACATCCTTCTTCAATCATCGTTGTTTCTTCGGAGTATTCAACAATTTTAGGATTAATAAATACCATCGGTTTAGTTTTTTCAAATCCTTTTACACCGCGGATATCAAGAACAAAAATTGATTTATTACTTCCGACTTGATTTGCCGCAATGCCCATGCCGTCGGCATTATGCATGGTTTCAAACATGTCGTCAATCAAGTTTAAAATTTTTGCGTCGACTTTAGTAACTCGAACTGCTTTTTTCTTTAAGATTGCATCTCCGTAAAGAGTAACGGGCAGTATGGCCATCTTTGATCCTTAAATAATTTCTTCAAATGCCGGAGAAACCGTTTCAGCCTCGCCGTCGGTGTAAATAATCAACTCGGTGGAATAAAAGTACATCCTGATGAGCACTCTAAATATAATTAACAACTGCTGAATTAGAAAGGTAAGAAGCAGGAGGTAAGCAGGCTTTTTCGGTACAAAACTATCAACCAGATTATAAACGGTTGCCCCCAACGCAACAAAGATCAGCATGATGAGGTAGACGATCATCACTTTTACAAAATTCTTTTTTATAAATTGGATGGCTTTGAGAAGCGACTTCAACAGCTTGGTCGAATCAACCGCTACAATAGCTACTTTGGTATAATCCGAAATAATATTGATGACACAAATGAGAAGAAGAAAAAACAAATAGCGGAAAATTTGAATCGCAAATTCGATAAAAGCATCTTCCTGATCCTGGAATATTTTTTGGATGCTGTAATCAAAGAGAACATTGATGCTCACAGCGACAAAATAAAGTACACCGATGATAAGAGCGAGCCGCAAAAATCTCATAAAATATTTCACGCTGCCGTAGAAAAAATCAACGATATGATTTTTTTTCGAATTCGTATAGACGGAAAGAAGTCCACCAACAAAAAGCAGCTGGGTTAAAATGTACACTCCGGCAAATGCATAAAGAAGAAACGGAAGCGCGTTAAGCGCGTTTTGATAAATGTACCTGAATTGCACGTACCAGAAATAATCGAATCCGATTCCAAGTGAATTGTTAATTAACGAATGCGAGAGTCCTTGCTGTAAAATTGAAAACAGCGGCAGAGATAAAGCAAAAGCAAACACCAAATTTGTCAACCAAAACAGAAGAACAAATTTGCGGTGAGCGAAAATCATACGAACCCCCTTAACAAGAATCTCCTTTATTTTCATACTTATGCCAACCCTCCGAAAATCATAAGAAGATTTTGAATCCAGAAGAACCACCGGACGGAAAGATAAGTAGCGCCGCTGTACTGTGTTGCAAGGACATACGAGTTATTCGCAAAATTGAGATCAAATAAATTATTTCGTAACGGATCAACCTCGGCAGCGATTGGAATATTATTTGTTTCGAAGATAAACTTTTTAATTTTTTCTTTGCCGCTCCAATTTATGCGTAACGTGTCCTTCTCGGTGTACAAAGCAACTTCCGTAGGAACAACCGCTTCTCCGTCACGCACTACAACTACTTCAACAGAATGCTGGTCTGGTAATGCACTGAGACTGAGAAGTTTGTAATCGCACACATAAGAATTTTTGTAGAATCCTTCAATTAACCAGTCAATATTTTTGCGGCCGTATTTTCGAACAACCGAAAAGAAATCTTCCGCGGTTGGATGTTTGTACCGATATTGTTCAACGTATTGGCGAAGAATGAACAATAACTTTTTTTCACCAAGAAAATTTTCAAGCGTCAATAAAAAGAGCGCTCCTTTGGCGTACGATACCGACTGGTACACTTTACGATTCAATAATTGATAACTTGTATCACTTAACGAACCCATGGCGGCATACGGATAGTACTCTGCCAGCAAATCCGATTCAAACGGTTTCGGTATTTGCGTAAGTGTGTAAATGATCGGAATCCGTTCTATTGAAAGGAACTCCATTCCAGTTACCGGCAGGTACCCAAACAATTTGAATGAAGCAAACCGCTGCTCATATTTCTTAATAAGAATTTTCTGCGAGAGATAAGTCGCAAACCCTTCATCAAGCCACGCTTCAGCCGTTTCATTATTTGCAAGTAAACTGTAAAAATATTGATGTGCAAATTCGTGAATAAGAAGTTCCTCAACATCCTTTGTGAATTCCGGCGAGAAATATTCTTTTGAGAAGGTGAAGAGAGCGGGATATTCCATTGCGCCGATTGTACCTGCTTTTACAGGTGCGTCAACAACCGCAAATGACGAATACGGAAAACTTCCAATGTTTCTATCGCAATAGATGAACGCGTTTTTAACCGCGGTAAAAATCCTCTCTTTCGAGTCTTCATTCGTGGGTTGCAACATATAATGAACAGCAACTTTTTTCTTTTGTGCTGTGGTGAGTGTATCCGTAAACGTAGTAACTTCTTTGGCCGCCACCCAGGCAAAATCATGAATATTCTTCCGCATAACGGTATAGGTTGCATTTGTTCTATCAAGTGATTTTCGCACCACATCGCCGGAGGAAAGAAAAGTAAATTCTTTCGGGATGTTGATATCCAATTTATAATGAGCAAAATCTGAGTAAAATTCTGTGAAGGAATAATAAGGTTCACAAATCCACTTGCCGTTTTCATAGACTCCAAGCTTGGGAAACCATTGCGCAAAAAAGAAAAATCTCTCGTTTGCGTCATAGCCAAAGCGGCTGACGGCTTTTGGAATAACGACATCAAAAAGAAAATCGATTTGAATTGAATCTCCTTTTGCGAGCGAAGTATTCAAAGTAATTTTTACTACAGTGCTGTCAAATCTATTCCCGTTTCTTGGCAGAACGTATGAAAGATTGGCGCGAGTTTTATTCACATTAACTTCATTCAATATCACGTGAGCATACGATTTCTGCGGTAACCCTCTTCCTTTAAGAAATTCTGTCTTTGAGTTACTGAATGCGTTCGGATACAAATGGAAGTAAAGTTCGCTGGTAGGGTATGAGGAATTATTCCGCCACCAAATGGTTTCTGCTCCGTGCAATATTTTTTTGTTTACATCAAGAGAAGCTGAAATCTGGTACTCGGTCAATTTTGCTTTTGCGGGAATGAAATCGGAGTCATTCAGATTTCTCAATGCTTCACTTCCGGATGTAACCGGCAGAGAACTCAACGAATCTTTCTTCTCTTCCTGGTAATGAAGTAGTCCATAAAAAAGAAAAAGTAGTATAACGGCAATGTATTTCAACGAATTTGTTTCTTCCAAAGAATAAAAAAGGGTGATTACTCACCCTTTTCTGTTTCTTCACACATTCTCTATTTATTTCATAAAAATCATTTTTTTAGAATCAGTAAATTTGCCGGCTTTTATCCGGTAAAAGTAAACACCGCTCGGAACGTGCCTTCCTAATGAATCAACTCCGTTCCATTCTACCGAATACTTACCGGGAGATAATGGTTGACTTACTAACGTCGCAATTTCTCCCCCAAGAATATCGAACACTTTGACTTCAACAGTTTCCGGAAGCGGAATAGCAAAAGTTATTCGTGTTGTCGGGTTAAACGGATTTGGGAAATTTTGATATAATTCATAGAAATCGGGAATTGTTTTTTCTTCTTCAACCTGAACCGACGTCTGCGTTTTAAATCCAAATGTTGAAGACCAAAGACTTTGTCCGAACTCATTTACCGATGCTACCCGCCAGAAATAATTCTTGCTTAATGCGAGTTTTGAAAGCGAAATGGTCGTGTCGGTTACAAGCGTGTCCAGTAAAAGCGATTGAGCAGTAATGGTAATGCTTGAAGCAAATTGAAACCGGTATTTAGTGGCGACATCAATTTTTGACCATTTGAACGTCGGATTAATTGAGACACCGGTTGTTGCGTGCGGTGGTTCCAACAACGTTGTAACTTGCGGAAAACCTGTAGTAAAATTATTCGGGAACGAATACCCGCTCTCTCCCGCCGTGTTAGAGGCTTTCACTCTCCAGTAGTATTGGGTCATTCCCGCCATCCCTTGAATTTGGCAAATGGTATCGGTTAATGTTTTATTTACAAGCAGCGTACCGGTGAATGCGTCGTTGTCAGCTACTTGTACCGTGTACTCAAAAGCATTCTGCGTAAAAGCCCAGCTAAGGGTAAGGGTGTCTCGTTGATTAAGTGCATTGTTGAAAGGGGCGCCCAATACCGGAGTTTCCGGAGGAAGCAGTTGAATAATATTGGAAAGCGTGCTTTCATATCCATAGCGGTCCAATGCGGTAACACCGAAATAAAAATTCCCTTGAGATGACACCAATTGCGGGGCAACTTCTTTGAGCGAAGTAATTGCCAAAATATTTTTATTGTTGTCTATATCGTTTTGGGTTGGATTCGCGGTGCTGAATTTATATAACACATAGAAGAAAGAAGAATCGCCATCCATATCAAGAGCGCTTTTATCCCACACAATTTTATTTCTTGCGGAAGCAACATCTCTTTCAATGCGCAAATTATTAGGAGCCATGGGAGGGGTATTGGCTTTCCAGCTCATAATTGGTGTAAGTGCCGGATATGTATATAGATTGTACCGGAGCGAGTCTGTAAATCCCAGCGGATTTCCCAACGTTGATGTGGTGTTATACAGAACGCTGCCTTGACAAAAATTATCCGTTCGGTTTAACCGAATC